>ERZ869936.595-NODE-595-length-32497-cov-5.750354_pt1 | contig 32497 bp, 23 predicted proteins | sample MGYA00520876_ERZ869936 | MGnify/ENA primary metagenome ERZ869936 (study PRJEB32218, sample SAMN09650985) | biofilter metagenome | isolation source: enrty point of leading RO module | place: Saudi Arabia: Thuwal, RO plant located on Red Sea | collected 2016-02-17 ... | reverse complement strand
TTACCCGAGTGCTGGAATTGGTAGACAGGCACGGTTGAGGGCCGTGTGTCAATAGACGTGTGAGTTCGAGTCTCATCTCGGGTACTAAATGGGATAAGTCAAAATCAGCTAGACTCGTCCCATTTTTATTTTCACTCAATTGTTTTGAAATACAACCAATTAGAGAAAAAATAGAATTTACTCTTATGGTTCGATAAGCATCATTTTTAAAATCGTACAAGATACCTTCAGGAAACACCATATGTTGAACCGCCCGTTTAGTTTCCAGTGTTCCAGATGCCCATAAATCAGACAAGTTCAGTGCAAATTCAGTAGCCTTTTTCAAAATACTTTCAAGGTTCGATAAATTTAAACTACGGTTTTTATAATACCGCTCATTCAAATCCATTTTCTCTGTTTCCAATTTTATTCTGAACCTGTCATATTGCTCTCTGGAAATTTCCTCAAACACAAAACGCTCTTCCAAACGGTCTAACCTTTCAGCAATATCTTTCAACTGCTTTTTGAGTAATTCCGTTTCCCTGATAATTTCATCGTGCTGCTCATAAAAGAGTTTTTGTAACACATCCCTGACCACAGGAAGAATTTTATGGTTGCTTAATTCAAAAATGCTCAATACCCCCTTAAACTTCTCGTGCATGACTTTAGCACTTTTGTTTTCCTTACTTCCCTTTCGGTTATTCTTGTAATAGTAAAGACCTTTTTTCTTTACCAAATAACCCGTATAAGAAGTTCCGCAAGAAGCCGCCTTTACAAATTGCTTTAAAGGTAGGTTCTCATCATCACGAGTATATTTATACCCTTTCCTTTTTTGATTTAAGAGGTGGTGAATTTGTAAAAACACTTCTTTAGAGATTAAAGGCTCGTGTTTTCCTTCCACTACCTCACCCGCAATATGTCCGCTGACAATTACCCCACAATAAAACGGATTTCTGAAATAATAACTTAATTTTTTCGCCTTAATAATAAGCCCTTTTCTTGCCAACCGTTCTGCAATTTCCTCATGGCTGATGTTTTCCCTTACTTTCCACAAAAAGGCTTGCCTAAGCAATCTTCCTTCATCATTAATCACAATCTTTTGTTCTTTTCCTTTTCCCGGATTGAGATTACTATAACCAAAAGGAACTGTGCCTATCCAATACCCCTTTCTTAACTTTTCCTGCATACCCGATACCGATTTATCCCTTCTCAATTCATTATCGAATTGACTGAACATATAGTATAAGTTTTGCTGAAACGAACCCGAAGCAGACTCAACATCTACTTCCTGTGTAGCAGAAAGGGTAACTACTCCCTGCTTTTTAAGTTGTTCACTGATGTATGCACCATTAGCCCCAGTTCTTGAAAATCGGTCATAGGAATAAACGATAATGGAAGAAACACTTTTATTACGCTTGACAAACGAAAGCATTTTGGAAAATTCTTTTCGTTCATCACTTTTAGCGGACTCATACGTACCACCAAAATATGCAATGACCTCTAATCCTTTTTTGGCAGCGTAGCGTTCGCAATACTTCTTTTGAGTGTCTAAGCTTTGATTGTTGTCGGCTTGTTCTTTGGTGGAAACTCTGGTATAAATAACCGCTTTTCCTTGTTTGTTGTGTTTTTGTTGTTTGCTTTTTACGGCAAATGATTGAAATAGGCGAAGGTCACTCATGGCAATATGTTATTTTTGGTTGACAACGTGCCGATATAGTATTTCAGCAAATCGTTCAATTTGTTCTGCCATACTTTCCGCTTGTTTGTCGTCCAGTGTTTCAAATCCTTTGTAGGTTTTTAATGTTTTTCCATCTATCTTTTTGGATGATGAAGAACCTAAGATATGAATATTTTTTTGCCCCACTTTTTAGTTTTCTTGAAACTTGAGAATAATTTTCTCTCCTGATTTTAAACTCAAGAGAGGTAAATCTTAGTGCTAAGTTAAATGCTCTTGTTTCAATTATAAAGGTCATGGACAGCATTGTCTTTTACTTTGACAATTAAAGATAGAAAAATGAAAATTATGCTAATTGAAATGGTTTTATTTATCAGTCATGGAGAGAGGAGAGAGACAGATTTTTTTTAGGAAAGACAATTTTGTTATTGTATAACCAATTACCTAATTAACGTAAGATTCCCTTTCTCCACTTTCGTTTCTCCGCTTGGTAGGGTGTATTGTACAATGTAAAAGTAAGTTCCTTCGGATACGGGTTTGCCTGTGGGAGTGTAGCCATCCCATGCAGGATTAAAGTTAATAGCTTCTTCTGTATTAGCAAGGTTAGTTTTATACACTTGTTCTCCCCAACGGTTAAAGACTTGTATATTTAGGTTATTTACTTTATTGGCGGTTACTTGCCATAGGTCATTTTCTCCGTCTTGGTTGGGGCTAAATACATTGGGTATAAATACAAAGGTAGTGTCTTGGGGTTCTTCTACCAATGGGCTGTCACAAGCATACACACTTACGTTGTCGATGTAATAATAAGCATAATCATTATTGGGATAATTTGAAACTTTAATACTGTGCTTTGCTGTTTCTATATCATCATAAAAATTTCCAATGGTTAAAAATTGCTCCCCTCCACTAGCAACAAAACTTCCACTAATTTTTACCCAGTTTTGCTTATCCGTTACGATATTTGAGCTGTCATTCTTTACTTGGGGTTGATAAGAAAGAATACAAGCAGGCGGACAATTAAATCCTAAACTGTCTATTGAAAATTGAGCACCAAATTTATTAATCCCATAATTAGAACTGTCAGCTAATGAAACATGAAATTCAACACAATAAGTAAACCCTTCGTACAAAATATCGTTTAACCTAACTCCTATATATTCCCTAGTATTACTAGTATTGAATATATAGAAATAAAAACCTACATATACACTATCACTAATTGGATATTGATATCCTCCTAGATTTTGTGGAATACCATTTAAATTAGATGGTAAACAGTAATGAAAAACATCAGGAGATAAATATCCGAACCAACTATTAATTTGGTTAAAATTTGATGGGCAGTTACCTGTATAAGAATCAAATCTAGAATTTGGTACTAAATTCTGTTGAGCCTTTAGGTTTATAATAAGCAAAAGAAAGCCTATGATTACCATAGGCTTTTTTAAGTGAATTGATATTCTATTGTACCACCAATTTGCCATTGGTTATTATTTTTTCTTTTGTTTTAATGGTGTAATAATACATTCCTTTAGTGCTAGTTAACTCTATTTCTTTCTTATTACTTCCCATTTTTAATTTTTCAATCATCATTAGTTGTCCAAAACTATTATAAACTTCCAGTATAGCATCTTCTTTTAGGGTATATGTTAATGTAAAGTTACCATTATTTGGGTTAGGGTAGATACCTCCCCATTTCTCTCCTAAGGACGGGTTATTGTTTTCTTCTTGGTAATTATCTTCATCAAAGTCACCTATTCTATTGCCATTATTCGCTATGGTTAACGCTTCGCAAGAGTTAGCATATCTTACCGTATCTAATGGGTCTAACACTACTCGTGCCATATACATAACCTCTCCTAACCTCCCGAATAATCGGGACAGGTTCTCCAAAGGAGAGGAACCAATCACTAATTAACCATTTAACCAGTGCCTTTTGCCTAGTCAACTAATCATCTAATTAACGTAAGATGTCCTTTCTCCACTTTTACCTCTCCGTTTGGTAAAGTGTATTGCACTATGTAAAAGTAAGTGCCTTCGGGTACAGTTTTTCCTGTGGGAGTGTAACCGTCCCATGCAGGATTAAAATTAGTAGGTTCTTCTGTATTAGCAAGGTTAGTTTTATACACTTGTTCTCCCCAACGGTTAAATACTTGTACGTTTAAGCTAGTTACTTTATTAGCGGTAACCTGCCATAGGTCATTTTCTCCGTCTTGGTTGGGGCTAAATACATTGGGTATAAATACAAAGGTAGTGTCTTGGGGTTGGGCTTCCAATGGACTATCACAAGCATACACACTTACGTTGTCGATATAGTAGTAGGCAACATCATACGATGAGTTTGAAACTTTAATGCTATGTTTTTCAGTAAAATTGTCATTATAAAAATTACCAATGGTTAAAAATTGCTCACCTCCATTAGCAACAAAACTACCGCTTATTTTTACCCAATTTTGTTTGTCTGTTATGATATTTAAGCTGTCATTTTGAATTTGTGATTTATCTATTTTTAAATTATTACTACCACAAACACTATCTGTAGAAAAATACATACCTAAAGAACTAATTGCATAACTACATTCATCACATAACGAGACATAAAACTCCCCACAGTACATTTTATTTTCTTCTAGCTTTTCAGTCATTTTAACTGTAATAAACTCTCTAACTACATTAAAAGAACGAGAAACACCTATTCCTACATAAATACTATCACTAAGTGGATACTGATATCCAATGGAATTCTGTGGAATTCCATTGGAGACTGAGGATGAACAATAATAAAACACATCAGGAGTTGCTATGGGGCACCATTTTTTTTGGTTATATAACGTAAATGGAAGATTTGGGCATTTATTATACACACTATCAAAACCCGAGTTAGGTACAAGGTTTTGCTGTGCATTTACATTTGTAATAAGCAAAAGAAAGCCTATGATTACCATAGGCTTTTTTAAGTGAATTGATATTCTATTGTACCACCAATTTGCCATTGGTTATTATTTTTTCTTTTGTTTTAATGGTGTAATAATACATTCCTTTAGTGCTAGTTAACTCTATTTCTTTCTTATTACTTCCCATTTTTAATTTTTCAATCATCATTAGTTGTCCAAAACTATTATAAACTTCCAGTATAGCATCTTCTTTTAGGGTATATGTTAATGTAAAGTTACCATTATTTGGGTTAGGATAAATTCCTACCACCATTAATCGACTTTTGTTTAATGCCTAGTCCGACCTATTACCAATCACTAATTAACCATTTAACTAATCTCCTTTTAACGAAGTAAAGTAAGATGTCCTTTCTCCACTTTTACCTCTCCGTTTGGTAAGGTGTATTGTACGATATAAAAGTAAGTGCCTTCGGGCAATGGTTTACCTGTGGGAGTGTAGCCGTCCCATGCAGGATTAAAATTAATAGCTTCTTCTGTATTAGCAAGGTTAGTTTTATAAACTTGTTCTCCCCAACGGTTAAAGACTTGTACATTTAAGCTATTTACTTTATTGGCGGTTACTTGCCATAGGTCATTTTCTCCGTCTTGGTTGGGGCTAAATACATTGGGTATAAATACAAAGGTAGTGTCTTGGGGTTCTTCTACCAATGGGCTGTCACAAGCATACACACTTACGTTGTCGATGTAATAATAAGCATAATCATTATTGGGATAATTTGAAACTTTAATACTGTGCTTTGCTGTTTCTATATCATCATAAAAATTTCCAATGGTTAAAAATTGCTCCCCTCCACTAGCAACAAAACTTCCACTAATTTTTACCCAGTTTTGCTTATCCGTTACGATATTTGAGCTATCATTTTGAATTTGAGGTATTATATTTATTAAACATCCTGTCGTACAACTAACTAAAATACTATCCGTTGAAAATAACCCACCTATACTAGCTATTGCATAGTTAGAACTATCAGCAAGAGAAACATAAAACTCTATGCAATAAATATAATTCTTCGTTAGCTTTTTGGTTAATTCAATTTCAATATACTCTCGATGTATTTGTATATTATTATTTAAGTAAAAATATATTCCTCCGTAAGAATTTCCAAAAAAAGGATTTTGATATCCAAAGTTATTTAAAGGAATATCTACCGGGCTTAATGAAGAGCAAGTATTAAATAAATCAGATGTTGAGAATAGTTGATTTGGTTGAAACCAACTTATAGCATAGTCAATCTGTCCAAATGAAAAAGGACAATTATTTATTGCTTCAAAACTACCATTCGGCACTAAGTTATTCTGTCCAAAAGAAAAAACAGATATAACTAAAAAGCAACTAGCAATAACTAGTTGCTTTTTATAATATAATCTAATTTTACTATTTCTGAATAACCAATTTACCATTTTGTTTGGGTTCTCCGTTTACTTGAATGGTATAAAGATACACACCTTTACTTAAATGGGTTAAATTAAGTTGTTCTACGGCTTTTTTCGGGCTTAGTTCTTGTTCATATAAGACTTTACCCATCATATCCATAATCACTAAGTTTCCTAATTGGGTTGCACTTAATTTGTAGTTAACCGTAATTCTTCCATCGTTAGGGTTAGGATAAAGCATAAATCCTGCTTCTTCTTCCAATTCCTGATTATAATCTTCATCATCTGTTTCTAAGCCCAGTCTGTTTCCGTTAGTAGTTACTGATTGAATTTCACAGGAATTAGTATATCTTATCGTATCTAATGGGTCTAAAATAACCCTTGCCATATACACAGCTACTCCATCAGTTAAGGGGCAGAGTTGGGCTATTTGTTCTAATTGCTGTTTTTCTTGTGCATTTAAATCTCTGCCTGCTAGTTGTTGCACCAAACAGATAGTATTAATCGTTTTGATGTTACTGTCTATTTTATCAGCGGCATAAGCTTGTAGATTAGCGGTAATGCTTGGGCTAATGATTGCTGTGTCATTATCAGGATTACACAAAATACCATTAATGCTATCTAATATTCCAAAACCTGCTTGCTGCATACTGTCTTTAAATTGTTGTAACACACTGTCGGGTGAAATAATGCTGTCATTTAACAGTGCTGTAAGTAAATTCTTTTTATTCCACCACTTTAAGGCTTTTTCGTATTGGTGCTGGTTAAAATTAACACTATCCTGCACTATTTTTTTAGCTATACCGTTGCTTATTTTTAAAAGGTCGCCTGCACTACCTGAACCTACATTTGTACCATTACAATTGTATTTGCATTTAATATTGTTTTTGGTGGACAAAGAAATTGCCTGAATTGGTGTAACATCAAATTTATTAACTGAAGGATAAAATACTCCATTAGGTCTAACAAACAATCTTGTTAGGTTTCCAAAAGTAGGTGTCACTGCATATGTATGAGCATAATTTCCGCTATACTGTCCAATCCATCGGTTGTCGTTAGGCAACTGCCCGCTGGTGGTATTGGTTACCTGGTCATAAATAATACCACCGTTAAACAATTCTAAGCCATAATAATTATGAAACATATCGTTTCCTGCCCAATATGTTCCGGGCTGTGAGCCGCTAAAGGCATAGCCTTTGCCTAAATAACTTGCTTTATTACAGGTTACTCTGGGGTTTCCTCCCATATCTAATCTGTAACCCGTTGTCCAGTTTTGGTCTCTGTTTGCTGCATATACCGTATTTTGGTTAATATCGCTGCCATAGCAATTTTGAGTATGTAATCCTTCACTGGTAATATTACTATTATTAGAAACATATAGTTTTATGTTGTCTCTGTTTGTGTGGGTTTTTATGAGGTTAGTGAGTTTTACTCCTGTTCTTGCTTCAGTTATAGTGTTGCAATATGCTGATAATCTGTGTTGGTTAAACCTTGCTCCTGTATTGTTTTCTTGTATTAATATGCCAATTCCGTTAGTCATGGCGTTGGTATAGGTAAAAGTGTTTTTGTAAATCTCGCTGTCGGCTCTGGGGTTGGTTATGGCGGCTACGCCCCTAAAGCAATCAGTAAAAGTGTTATCTAAAACCTCTACGGCATTGTAATTAATGTTGGTTAAGTTAGTATAGTATATACCTGCTGTGGCTATTTGGGTAAAATCGTTCTCCAATATTTCTAAATGGTGGGATTCATTACACCACACACCAAACTGGCAATTGGTAAAAGTATTGCCTTTGTTATTTTGGTTAGCTCCCCACACAAATACTATATTGTTGTTAGATTGCTGAGTACCTGCACTTGCCACATTGGTAATCCAAATGGCTCTGTGTATCGGAGCAAAAGCCACCACACCGGGTTCTATAATGTTAGTAAATGTATTATTCTCAATTTTAGTGCCTGAGTAAGATGTGCGTATTCCGTTTTCTATATTGGTAAAAATGTTTTTATTCAAATAATTAGCATCGCCAATATGAATATCATATACACTTCTTACATCTACTCCTATGTGGGCTTTATCGCCAAGATAAGGCGAAATTAGTTTAGAACCGCCACTAAATATGCCTGATACAGATAAATAATTATTTAAGTTTACTGATGAAAAGGTACATTCATCAATAAACCCTGTATGGCTTCCTGTATATGGTTCTATTAGTATTCCAATATAATTTTTGTTAAAGGTACTTGATGTAATAGAATACGGTGCTCCGTTTTCGGATACAATAGCATTTAAAGCATCTTCAAAATAACTGCTTGTAACTACCAGATTAGCTCCTGCTTTTAAATAGATACCATCCCACATGGTGTCTTGGCAAGCATGAAGGTAAGAGCCTGAAATAGTTAATGTAACTCCTGAATTTACTACTATTTTTGAGTAAGGACTAAGTTTTACATTGGCTTCTTCAAAGGTAAGGTTTTGGTCAACGGTAAATGTTCCGTTAATGTCTATATGGTTGGCTGTGGTATATGAGATAGCATTGCTCCAGCCTGTACCAAACTGACTTATTCCTGTTCGAGATGGGTGAGCAGGGGAAGGATAGTCGATAAATGCTTGTGAGGCTTTAGTATCGTTAAAGGTAATGGATTGCCCGCCTACTGCCCCTCCGCAACAGGCAATTAAATTGATTTGACTGGAATCCTGACAACCTGCATTATCGGTAATAATTACCGTAAATTGTTCTGCGTTGGATGAACCGTCAGGGTTGATATTCCACTTAATAGTAAAACAGTCGCTATTGATTTGATTGATAAAAGTAGCGGTAGGTGCATTAATATTATAGGTAACTCCTGATGGTGCAAAACAGTACATACTGTCTGCTGTACAGGAATGTATTTGCCCTGTCAACAATATAGGTGCGGTCAGTTGTGGAGTTACCAATACGTTTATATTGTCGCTGCCAATACATCCGTTACTGTCTGTTACGGTTAAAAAGAAAGTGGTTACTCCTGTAGGGTTTAAATATCCGTAAGGGGTTGGGCAGGTATCACAGCTTACGGCATTGGTTGGTGTCCATAGGTATGTAAACGGTGCGTCTCCGTTTACTCCTATTAATGGTAATAGCAATGAGTCCGTGCCATAGCATACTTTTATGGTGTCTTGTTCAAATGCTGCGCTAAAGGTTTTTAGTGATATTTTCATGCTATCGGTATAAACTCTATTACAAAAAGTATATGTCAGATAAACAGTTGTATCATTTGTAATGGTTAAAAACAGGGTAGTGTCATTATTACTGTTTCCCCAGTCGTATATTCCGCCTTGTGGAAATATAGTTGGGTCAATTAAAATACTTGAACCGTTACATATTGCTGTATCATTTGGAAAGCCCAATACTTTAAAATCCAAACTTGGTTTTTCATTGGGTATGTAAAAGCAGCCTGTTGAATCTGGGTAAATATAACTACAGCTATTCACTCCATTGCAATTTCCAAAGTTATTTGCCAAAAGGTCAAATCCCCAAGAAACTATTTTTCCATTTTTTAAAATAGCAGAAGAGTGGTCCATCGAAGATTGAGCAACCAATTTTGCTACTGCTGATGGAAAAACAGTAGCGTTTATTGGATAACTATCATTTGAGCTTACTGAACAATTTGCAAGCTCACCATACGAATTGGAGCCCCAAGCTAACATATTCAAACTATCAATTAATGCAAAAGCAGTAGATTGATTGCAGGCAATGTCAATAGCTGTATTAGTAAAAGGCATCGTAGGAACATGATTATAGGCAGGTGAAGTTGCATACCCTAATTGCTTAAAGCTATTGTCACCCCATGTATAAACATTTCCGTTGCTGTCCAGTGCCATACTAAACCAACGTCCTGCCGAAACTTGTTTTATTTTAGTTAATGGCGTTCCATTAGCAAATGTCACCTGAACAGGAACATTTGAAGCAATTGCTCCCCCTCCTTGAAATGAAGTCAATAAATGATTACCTAATTCTCCGTATCTGTTTTCTCCCCATGACCAAACTGTACCATCTTTTCTTATCGCCAGAGTATGTGAATAACCCGTACTAATATCTGTTACTTGGGTTAAGCTTGAGACTGTTTGAGGGATATGAGTTGTTGTATTATTTCCGTTTCCTAATTGTCCTCTTTGATTTACACCAAATGTGGTAACTGTACTATCATATAAAAGAACTACTGAATATTGATAGCCTGCATCTACTTTTACTGCATCACAAATTCCGGTTTTAAACGGACAGTTTAAACTAGGTGTAGAGGTAGGAACTGCTAATTCTCCACTTCCATTTTGTCCCCATGTATATACTTCTCCCATATCATTTAAAGCAATATTAAAGTCTTGGGCTACTTCTATACCAACAAAATCCATCCCTACAGGTGTAATGGGATTATGTACACAAAAATTATTATTTGTGCCTCCACATAAGCCATTTTGTGAAATAACCCCTGTTTGAAAGGGTCTTACAGTAAATGATGATATACTTCCACCCATACATATAAAACCATTCCCCATTGCCAAAGTTGGTCTGAGAAAACATATTTCATAATTTGCATCAAACGTACTATTGTTTTTTTCTACTAAAACCTTATAGCTATGTCCGATAACAGTAGTAAAGGCGGTCAGTGTTAAAACTGAATCTCCTGCCACAATACTATCCATTGCTAAAACGGTTCCGTTACAACTGTCTAATAAAGTCATTTTCGTCACGCAACCCGGAACGGTAAAACCTTGTATTAAATTCATCTGAACATTTTCTCCTGTTCCGGTAAACTGATGCCAACTGACACCTTGCCCAACGGGTATATAATAATTTTGATAGTTACATACCGTATCTATGGTTGATGTAATAGGTGAATTACAGCTCGTTTGAGCATTTACTGCCATACTGATTACTATAAAAAGCAGGCTAAGGATTTTCAGTAGTTTATTCATAGTTATTTTGCTTTATGATTTACGATTTTAAGAATTTATTTTGTTTCCTTCCAAATAAAATTAACGAAAGGCTTGTTTTTACTCATTTTCGGTAAGTTGTTGATTATTAATTGCTTTATCCGTATTTATACTTAGATTTGTTTAAGTACAAATACCTAGATAGTGCTTTCATAATAGTTGATTTCAGTAGCTATTTTGTTTATTGAAAATTCATGTTTTATGATAAATTCATCAGCTCCGTTTTTTATAAAAGCCTGCTTTACAAAATCATCATCACAAACAGATAATCCTATGATTTTTATTTCGGGAAAATTTTCTTTGACCAATCGGGTGGTTTTTGCTCCGTTTAATCTTTTCATTTCATAGTCCATGAAAATAACATCTACGGAGTTCTTTTTCAGAAAGGGAAGGACTTCTAATCCGTCTTTACATTCTCCTACTATTTGCAGGGTGGGAAGTACCTTTAATGTTTTTTTTAAAGCTTCTCTGAATACAGAGCTGTCATCAACGAGTAATACTTTTATCATAGTGGTTCTAATTTTTAAATCATCCCCACTATAAAATAAGTAGGGGTGAAGCATTTATCTACTCGACAAAGAGGTACTGGTATACCCACAATCCGAAATAAACAAAGCCCACCCCATTCGGTGAGCGTATTGCTTATAACTCTTGGATTGTTAAAAATTACCAGTTTTCTTTGTCAAGAATTACAGCTTACGCCATAAAAACAATATTTTTGTAAATGTAAATCAGAAGTTTAGAACTCGCAAATTCTAATGAATAAAAAATACAATAATCATTATTCTAATTCTTAAAAGGTAAGTTATTAATTAGGATTATTCATTGTCGTTGTATTACCTTTGCAGTATAGTTTTTTCATTAGTTAATATGGTTTTAGTTTAAAAGCCAAAACTAAAAAGGAGTGATGCAAATTGCTCCTTTTTTCATTCAATTAAATAGTTAAATTTGTAAACAGGCAGGGGTTTAAATTGGTAGTTTCTTCATCTGCCTAATCACTAAAGGGAGAATTTTTCTCCCTTTTTCAATGACTCCTTACCGATGTTCTGACTTTAATAACATATTCTTATTTTTTGCTACTACTATTTTATATCTTTTTTCTTCATTCTTAATGAAATTGTGTATAGCTATTTTAGTACACTTAGTCAAGGGTGTATAGCTATATCAGTACAGATGTTTAACCTGTATAGTAATTTTAGGATTAGACAAAAACATAAAACCTACCAAAAACAGTCCGTCCTCAGTGCGGTTTTTGTGGATAATTAGTCAACAATTAGTGAAATTTAGTGCGTATTTAGTGAAACATTAGTGCGCCTTAGTTTGATTTTACGTTTTTACTTTTTGAGTTAGTTATTGTTTATATAAATAGCCTTACATTTACTATCCATATCCAATTTACTACCCATAGTAATTTTATTTGTGCAGTGAGGGGCGAGTATGTCGCCCCTTATTTGTTTTTTCTATTATTTCGATATAAAAAGCATTATCTTTGACGTGTCTTTCTAAATTCATAAGTAGTAAGACAATACTATTTTCATAGATAGTATAGTTTTGATGAAGAGAGGAGCAAATAAATGCTCCTTTTTTTATGCTTTTTTCTGAATATCTAATTTTATTTTTTTGTGTCGCCTTATTTCAAAACAAGACGGGTCAAAAAGATTTTTATCGTTTTTGATGCTACTACACTACTACAATTACTACAACTACTACATTCTTATTCTATATATTATTATATAAATATCTATTTATTATATAGTTAACTATTTTGTAGTAGTGTAGTAGTTGTAGTAGGTAAAAAAATCTATTTTTTAATTTTTTCTTTTTAATGAGTTGAATTTTCTTTAAGAATAAGGAAATCAGGTTTTGAGGTAAAAATCATTGACTTGTAGTTTTTTGGTAGTATTTGTAGTGGCTAGGAAAAGTTGCTACTACAAAAAAAGTCAACACGTTGGGCTGACTTTTCTTTTGTTTGTTGAATGTTTATGGTTTTTTGGCTATGCTCGTTTAGTTTTTGTATAGCAGGGGAGTTTTGGATAATTGACAGCTAAAAGCCAAAAAAAAGGGTAGTAAAAACTACCCTTGAAAAAGGTCAAAAAAATTAATCTTCTTCTAATTCTTCATCCTCTGTTTTGACAACTTTTGCAACTTCCATGAGTTGCATGATTGCTTCTTCATGGTCTTGTTCGTATTCAATGTGAATAATGGGATAATTATCGTCATTTTGTCCGATGATTTCATTGTCAATTTCATAATCAACCAAGATTTTGATAAATTCTGGTAGGTTTTTAGGCTTTACTACAAAGTCTAGTTCTTCTGTGGTCATAAAAAATGTTTAAAAAGTGAATAAATAATTTAATTGGAGACAAAAGTAAAAGGAGTAAAAGTTAGAGCGAAATATTTTGCTTTCATTCGGTGTCTAAATCCCTGTAAATATTATCGTTAAGGAAGAAAGAAATGTCTGTATTAAGACAAAAAGAGAAAGCTTAGTTATCAGTTAACCTAAGTATAATACAGAACAATATCCTAACGGTGTCGGGTAATTTTAGATTGTATCCCTGATTTAGAAACGGAATAATTTTTCAGGTCGTTGGCTGTACAATTCAAAAAGGAAGCAATTATATCTAAGTCCTGTGCGGGAATATCTGCAAAATCATCTATCTTAATAGCACAATAGCGGTCAAAAGTTCTTAATGTTTTACCCATTAATTTAGGAATTTCTTTGCGAATTTTTTTGTACTCCCTTATGGGTAATTGCCACATTTTTTCTTTGATAGCGTATTTGTAATTCATACTTGACAGGTTTTGTTTATTCATATTAAAAACAAAGAACCCAATAGTTAAAAAACTCCTGTTCACTTATTGCTAGTAAATGCCATTTTTTGCCAGTAATTACCATTAACTAGCAGTAACAGCTATTTATTATTTTTCAAAATTCTCAATTAAAAGTATATCTTCTTGTATATTTGAGTTTGATATATCCCCTGTTTGGGGTACAAAAAAAGCCTAACTTTAGTTAGGCTTTGAAAAGAGAAAAAAATCCTTACGCTTATAAATCAAAATCAGGCTCTTTTGCTCTTACATAAGATTTCTTTTTCGGCTTAATCTTAGACACAAACAGAACATTAATTAACTCATCATCCATGGTTACCATAGTCTTAGATATTCCATTAATAATACCAACTATATCATCTTCATGTTTATAAACTCGCTCTACTTTTTCGTAACTGTTATCTTCAAACTTTAAATAAATCTCACTTTTAATAATAAGACTGTTTTGCACAGTAACCTTTCCATAAAAGCAGTCTGCCGATGAACCTTTTCTGAAAGAAATAATTACATCGTCATAAACACCATCAGCAATAGGGAAAGCACCCCTTTTTTCAAACACAGTAGCATACTTTTGATAACAAGTGGGTTCAACATCATCGTCTTGACCAAAACCGATAAAAGCTATACTTGCAAATAGAGTAGATAGTAGAATTTTTTTCATTAGTTGTAGTTTAAGAAGTTAAAAATAAAAATTATTTTCGTTACTTAACAAAAAAGATACCAAATGCTAATTAAGACTTTCGGAAGTGCTGTTTATGGAATTGATGCGATTACTATAACTGTTGAAGTTAGTGTAGATAAAGGAGTGAAATTCTTTTTAGTTGGCTTGCCGGACAATGCAGTTAAAGAAAGTCAACATCGTATTGAGTCTGCGTTAAAGAGTGCCGGATACAGAATGCCGGGTAGAAAAATTGTAGTGAATATGGCTCCTGCCGATATTCGTAAAGAAGGTTCTGCCTATGACTTAACTATTGCTCTGGGGATATTAGCCGCATCCGGACAAATTGAATTTAAAGATATTGAGAAATACATTATTATGGGTGAGCTTTCACTTGATGGGGGATTACAACCCATAAAAGGAGTTTTGCCTATTGCTATAAAAGCTAAAGAAGAAGGTTTTAAAGGAATTATATTACCCAAGAGCAATGCCAATGAAGCGGCTGTTGTGGACAACTTTGAGGTATTGGGAGTTGAAAATATTAAAGAGGTAGTTGATTTTTTAAATGGAGAAGCTACTATCAATCCATCTGTTTTAAATGCAGAGGATGTTTTTAATTCAAATTTTAAAGGATACGATTTAGATTTCCAAGATGTAAAGGGGCAAGAAAACGTTAAAAGAGCATTGGAAATAGCGGCTGCAGGTGGACATAATATTATTTTAATCGGGCCTCCCGGATGTGGTAAAACCATGTTGGCAAAACGTATTCCAACGATACTTCCCCCTTTAACATTATCTGAGGCATTAGAAACAACTAAAATACATTCAGTAGCTGGTTTTTTGGAGGGAAATTCATCGTTAATTACTACTCGTCCTTTCCGTTCTCCTCATCATACAGTTAGTGATGTTGCATTGGTGGGTGGTGGCTCAAATCCAAAACCCGGTGAAATTTCATTGGCTCATAATGGTATTTTATTTTTGGATGAATTACCTGAATTTAAAAGGGCAGTTTTAGAAGTTTTAAGGCAGCCTTTGGAAGATAGAGAAATAAATATTTCCCGTGCTAAAATTTCCGTAAAATATCCTTGTAATGTTATGTTAGTAGCATCAATGAATCCTTCACCAAGCGGAGATTTTTATGATCCTACTAATCCTAACGGTGATGCAGAAAGTGTAGTAAAAAGGTATTTGAATAAAATATCGGGACCACTTTTAGACAGGATAGATTTACATATTGAAGTAACTGCAGTGCCTTTTGAAAAACTATCGGAACAACGAAAAGGAGAGAGTAGTGAGGTAATTCGAAACAGAGTATTGGCTGCCAGAAAAATTCAACAAGAGCGTTATAAAAAACACCAGGGTATTTACTCAAATGCACAATTACCACCTAAATTAATTGAGGAATATTGTAAGGTTGATAAAACAGGTGAGTTAATATTGAAAAATGCAGTTGACAGACTGGGGTTTTCAGCTCGTTCTTATGCTCGTATTTTAAAAGTAGCCAGAACTATTGCAGATTTATCAGCCGAAGAAAATATTTCTGCACAACACTTGGCCGAAGCCATACAATATCGTTCATTAGATAGGGAAGGGTGGGTTTAATTATAACTTTTCTTTCAAGTCTAATAAAAAGCTTTTTACTTTTTGAAGAGAAGCAACCAATTCAGCATTATCTTTTAATTTATCGGGATTTTCTTTTAGCTTCATTTTAGCACCTTCCAGTGTAAATCCCCTCTCTTTTACCAGATGATAAATTAGTTTTAGCTTTTCAATGTCTTTAGGTGTAAAACGTCTGTCTCCTTTGTTGTTTTTAGAGGGCTTTAATTCATTAAATTCCTTTTCCCAAAAACGAATAAGCGATTGGTTTACCTTAAACATATCGGCAACCTCACCAATGGTATAATACACTTTTGTTAATTCAGGAAATTCTAACATCAAAACTTAAATTTGATGGCTAAAATAAGGAAAACTATCTGAAATAATTAGTCAAATGATTGAGAAGGAGCAGATGAAAGTTTGATTAACATATCATACTCTTCTGCCGTAAGGTCGTTAAAGTAAAAGTTGATTGGATTTACAGGATTTCCATTTTTACGAACTTCGTAATGACAATGTGGACCAACAGATTTCCCTGTATTTCCTACTAAACCGATAATATCACCTCTCTTAATTTTTTGACCGGGAACTACCAACATTTTGCTCATGTGTGCGTAAAGCGTTTCATAACCATAACCATGATTTATTCTTACATGCTTTCCATATCCACTAGATTCAGAATCAGCTCTCGAAACCACTCCGTCACCTGTAGCATAAATAGGCGTACCTCTTGGAGCCGTAAAATCCATGCCGGCATGAAACTTTTGCACTTTGTAGTGTGGGTCAATTCGGTAACCATAGCCTGATGCCATTCTGGTTAAATCATTATTCGATACTGGCTGGATGGCTGGAATACAAGCCAACATTTTTTCTTTTTTCTTAGCCATTTTAAGTACTTCATCAAACGACCTTGATTGAATATACATTTGCTTAGAAAGTTTGTCTATTTTCTTGCTAGAGGTAACAACAAGCTTTGAATTATCAAACCCCTCCAATTCCTTATAACGCTCCCAGCTACCACCAAAACCGGCTTGTCTAATTTCCTTTGGAATTGGCTCGGCCTCAAAAATTACTCTGTAAATATTATCATCTCTGTTTTCAATATCTTTTAAAACAGCTGATAATTGCTCAACACGCTTATCTAGTAATTTATATTGAGTTTGTAGTTGAGCGTTTTCTCTCTTTAAATGCTTTTCTTTTGGAGAGTTAATGAATTCATAGCTGGCAAGAGTTAATAGTACGCCAAAAACCAATGCCAACGACATAAAAGCTAAAGCACGAAAAAACTTTTGCTTAAAAGTTACTTTAACCTTTTCGTACTGAAGAGTTCTTGGATTGTATTTATATTTTGCTGCCATTAGGCTATTTTTATACTTTTGCCACCTGTTTAGCGGTGCAAATGTATGAAATTATCTCTTTCTATCAATATGATAATTCATCACTTACATAGCAGTTAACATATTTTAACATTGATTATGACATCACAAGAAATACGTAAACAATTCATCCAATTTTTTGAATCTAAAGGCCATAAAATTGTGCCTTCAGCACCAATAGTGGTTAAAAATGACCCTACGCTAATGTTTACCAATGCAGGAATGAATCAGTTCAAGGATTATTTTTTGGGAAATGAAGTCGCTACCGATAAAAGAGTTGCTGATAGTCAAAAATGCTTGAGAGTTTCAGGTAAGCATAATGATTTGGAAGAAGTTGGAGTTGATACTTATCACCACACTATGTTTGAAATGTTAGGTAACTGGAGTTTTGGTGATTATTTTAAAGAGGAAGCCATTGCTTGGGCTTGGGAACTGCTTACCGAAGTTTACCAACTAGATAAAAGTAATTTATACGTTACTGTTTTTGCGGGAGATGAAAATGATGGTTTAAAAGAAGATGTTGAGGCAAAAGGGTTTTGGAAAAAACATATAGATGAGGATAGAATACTTTCTTGTGGAAAGAAAGATAATTTCTGGGAAATGGGAGATACAGGCCCATGCGGACCATGTTCAGAAATTCATATTGACTTAAGAAGTGATGAGGAAAAAAAGAAAATAGCAGGCAAAGAATTGGTAAATGCTGACCATCCACAGGTAATTGAAATATGGAACTTGGTTTTTATTGAATTCAACAGAAATGCAAGTGGAAAATTGGAATCATTGCCGGCTAAGCATGTAGATACGGGAATGGGATTTGAACGTTTAACCAGAGCTTTGCAAGGCAAAAATTCTAATTATGATACAGATATTTTTACTCCTCTAATTAGTCAGATTGAAACATTAACCGGTTTAAAATATTCTTTCTCTGATTCAAAACAGGACATTGCTTTTAGAGTAATTGCCGACCATGTTAGGGCAGTTTCTTTTACCATTGCTGACGGTCAGCTACCATCTAATACTGGTGCAGGATACGTTATTAGAAGGATTTTAAGAAGAGCAATTCGATACGCATACAGCTTTTTAAATGTTAGAAACGCTTTTATTTTTGAATTGGTTCAAACCTTAGCTTTACAGATGGGTGAGTTTTTCCCTGAAATAATTAAGCAAAAGGAATTAATAGCCAAGATTATTAAGGAAGAAGAAGAAAGCTTTTTAAGAACTTTAGAAAGAGGTATTAATCGATTTAATGAGTATAATTTAAAAAATCCCAACGCTACTATTGATGGTGTTTTTGCTTTCGAATTATACGATACTTTTGGGTTTCCTTTAGATTTAACGGTGTTAATGGCAAATGAAATTGGCAAAGAAGTTGACCTAAAAGAATTTGAGAACCAATTAAATCAGCAAAAAGAACGTTCTAAGAATGCCGCAGAAACATCTTCATCTGATTGGGTTGTTTTAGCTAACGATGATGTGGAGGAATTTGTAGGTTATGATACCCTACAAACAGAAGTTAAAATTACTAAATACAGAGAAGTTAAAGAGAAAAATAAAACCTACTATCAGTTGGTGTTTAATATGACTCCTTTTTACCCTGAAGGTGGTGGACAAGTGGGTGACAAAGGTTACATTGACCAAAACGGTGAGAAAGTTGAGATATTTAATACGTTAAAAGAAAATAACCTAATTATTCATTTGTCAAAGAAGCTTCCTAATAAATTCGATGGGAAATTTTTGGCGGTTGTGAATGAGGAAAAAAGAGAAGCAACACAATGTAATCATTCAGCTACACATTTACTTCACCAGGCATTAAGAGAGGTGCTGGGAACACACGTTGAGCAAAAAGGTTCATTGGTAAATGACGAATACTTACGTTTTGATTTTTCACATTTTCAAAAAGTAAGCGATGAAGAAATAACTAAAGTGGAACAGTTGGTTAATCAGCGTATTCGTAAATCTTTTGAGTTGGAGGAAAAGAGAAACGTACCTCATAAAGAAGCTTTAGAAATGGGAGCAATGGCTTTATTTGGTGAAAAATATGGAGATACGGTAAGGGTAATTAAGTTTGGTGATTCTGTCGAATTATGTGGTGGAACTCATGTGAAAAACACCTCTCAAATTGGCTTGTTTAAAATTGTTTCAGAAGGTTCTGTAGCTGCCGGAATAAGAAGAATTGAGGCTATTACCGGGCAAAAATGTGATGAGTATTTTAAAAGGGAAGAAGCTACGCTGCACAAAATTAAAGAGCTACTTAAAAACCCCCAGGATGTATTAAAATCAATAGCAGCTTTGAAAGAAGAAAATCAATCTTTGTTAAAACAGCTTAATGACTTTGTAAAGCAACAGGCTAACACTGAGAAAAAGAGAATAGAGGAAGAGTTAAAAGAGATTAATGGCAGTAAATTTTATGCCGGAGAAATAGCTATTGAAGATGCAGCTGCCATAAAAGATATAGCTTTTCAACTAAAAAATAAGTACGATAATTTGTTTCTGGTTTTGGGTAATAAAGCCGGAGATAAGGCAGGTTTAACCATTGCAATAGGAGATACATTGTCAAAAGTAAAGGACTTAAATGCCGGTAAGCTAATCAGAGATTTAGCCAAACATATACAAGGTGGCGGAGGTGGACAGCCTACTTTTGCCACTGCGGGAGGAAAAGATGTTAATGGCCTAGTAAAAGCGTTTGAAGCAGCAACTGGGCTAATAAACTAATAGCTTTACCACTTATCCTAGTATTTTACCAAAAATAAAATTAGTTGCAAAAGTCAACGATTTAATTCTACATTTGTTTCGATAATTAACGCAGCGGTTTGCAAGCAGATGATAAGATATCGTTAGGGCGAATGGTCGGCATGACCATGAAGGCAATGAAGGACACATTGACTAGAAACTTTGAATTAGCCAATTGTCCAATTTCTGCGGAGCAGTTTATTACACTAAAAATCATCACTTTTCATGAAGATATCAGTCAGCAAGATTGTGCTGATTTATTGCGCATGGATAAATCCCTTTTTTTACGAAATATTTATGTTCTACAAAAACTTAATTTACTGGTTCGTATTCCCAATAAAACAGACAAGCGTAAAAATCAATTAGTAATCACAAAAAAAGGTATGGAAATGCTTAAGAAATGTGAGGAAGTTGAGCAAAATACCATGAGAAATTTAACAAAAGGTGTTTCTGAGAATGATTTCAAAATATTTTCAAAAGTAATTACAACAATTATACTATACACATTTAACAACAAACATTAAAAGACGTGAATATAGCTTAGATTAACGTAACAAACAGCCTTCGTTCTATTATTTTAATTGCTTTATCAGTTATTATAACTATAGTTGTTATTAAAATAATGCTGGGTTCTAAACCCGAAATTCAAAACAAAGACAACCTTGAAGCCATAAAAGGAGTTAGAGTAAATGTAGTTGAACTTTCAGACAACAAAGCAATAATTCCTTTTTCAGGAAAAGTAAATTCATTTGATAAAATTGAGGTTTTTTCTGAAGTTACGGGTGTGCTCCAAAATGCAAATTTTAAAGAAGGTGTTAAATTTTCTAAAGGAAATCCTCTAATTATAATAGAGAGCGGAGAATTAAGAAATAATTTAAAAGCACAGAAAAGCAATCTGCTAACTCAAGTTTCTGCATTGATGGGTGATATTGTGATTGACTTCCCAAGTGAACAAAAATCATGGGAAAAATTTTTGGCTTCAATAGAAGTAGATAAACCGCTTCCTAATTTACCTGAAATAAATGATAAAAAATTTAAAATTTATATCTCAGGAAAGCAGATATTAAATACTTATTATACCATTAAAAGCCAAGAAGAACGACTTTCAAAGTATGTTATTAACGCTCCATTTAATGGAGTTGTTTCACAGGCGGCAGTGAAGCAAGGAACACTTATACGTGTTGGGCAAAAAATAGGAGAGTTTGTGGGAACCGATGTATTTGATTTAGAAACAGAGTTTAGTATTGCCGATAAAAAATATGTAAACATTGGAGATGAAGTGACTTTATCTTCAGAGGATATAAATAAAGTGTGGAAAGGAAAAGTTTATCGTATCAATCCTGCTGTTGACCCAAGTTCACAAATGGTAAAAGCTTATGTGAAACTAACCGGAGAAGGTTTAAGTGAAGGAATGTTTATGACGGGAAATATTAAGGGAGAAACTTACCAAAACACAACTTTAATCAGTCGAAAATTAGTTATTGATAATAAAGTGTTTGTAGTGGAAAACGGAATTCTGAAAGAAAGAGAAATTAACGTGTTGTTTACTAATAGTGATAGGGCTATTGTGGGTGGTTTAAAGAATGGCGATAAAGTATTGAGAGATTATACTAAAGGTTTATATAGCGGAATGAAGGTGACGATTTTAGATTAGATGATTTAAAAAGAATTTCAATGAGAAGTTTAATTACGTATTTTATAAAATATCCTATTACCGGAAATGTAATTCTTTTTCTGATAATCATTTTTGGATTTTTTGGGTTAAATAGTTTACGAAAAACCTTTTTCCCTGAAAACGAATCCAGAATAATTTTGGTTCAAGCTAGTTATCCAGGGGCATCACCAACTGAAATAGAGGAGGGGATTATTCTTAAAATAGAAGACAATCTTGACGGAGTGTCGGGCATTGAAAGAATTACTTCGGTATCAAAAGAAAACTCAGGAACAGTAACCGTTGAAGCGGCATTAGGTTACGAACCTCAAATAGTTTTACAAGATGTTAAAAATGCTATCGATAGGATAAATTCATTTCCAACAGGAATGGAGCCTCCTTCAATATTTATTCAAGAAGGCAGGTCTTTAGCTATGACGTTTGCTTTAAGTGGTGATTTATCTATAATGGAATTAAAAAAGATTGCCAGAGGCGTAGAAAGTGATTTAAAAGCAATAGAAGGGATATCACAAGTTGAACTATCAGGTTTCCCGAATGAAGAAATTGAGATACGTATTTCTGATGAACAATTAAAAAAGTACGCTATTACGATAGAACAAATTTCATTAGCTGTTAAAAACTATAACTTAGAATTAACAGGTGGTAAAATCGAAACTTCATCAGAAAATATTTTAATCCGTTCTTACAATAAAACTTACTCTGCAATTGATATAGAAAATGTGGTTGTTAAACAACTGGCTACAGGTCAGACTATCAGGCTTGGTGACATAGCAGAAGTAAAAGAAATTTGGGAAGACGTACCTTATGAACGTTCATTTAGGGGAAAAACGGCAGTTGTAGTTACGGTTAATCATACCATACATGAAGATATTGTGGGAATTACCACCGATATTAAAAAGTATTTACTCGATTTTAATGAAAAAAACAAAGTTGTTCAAGCAGATATTATTCAAGACCAGTCAAAAACTGTTGTCGATAGGATTGACTTATTAACTAACAACGGAATAATCGGTTTTATATTAGTACTGATTATTCTTTCTATGTTTTTACATCCATACACCTCTTTTTGGGTGGCATTAAGTATTCCTATTGCTTTTTCCGGAATGTTTATTCTAGCTTCTTTTTATGGTATTTCTATAAATGTAATTTCTCTTTTTGGGATGATTATCGTTATTGGAATATTGGTAGACGATGGTATTGTAATAGCCGAAAACATTTATCAGCATGTTGAAAAAGGGAAAAAACCTATACAGGCTGCTATAGATGGAACGTTAGAAGTATTTCCTGCAGTAACTTCAGCTGTTTTAACTACAGTAATTGCATTTTCAATTTTCTTTTTCTTGGATGGTAGAATGGGAGAGTTTTTCCCGCAAATGGGGTTTGTTGTAATAGCCACCTTATTATTTTCATTAATTGAAGGAGCTTTTATTTTGCCTGCACATATAGGTCATTCAAAAGCGTTGTCATCAACGGGCAAGAAAATGTTTTATCAAAAAATCATTGACTTTTTTGTCAATATGATGGAGTTAATGAAAAATAAGTTTTACGAGCCTATTTTAAACTTTGCCCTGAAAAGTCCGGTTGTAGTTGTGGTTATAACTGTTTGTTTATTTGCCATTACAATTGGCGGAATAAGTTCAGGAATGATTAAAATGACTGTTTTCCCTAACATTGAAAGTGATTTTATCAATGTAGATTTAAAAATGCCTTCGGGTACCAATAAAGAAATTACGGATAAGTGGATTACTTATGTTCAGGATAAAGTTTTTGAGGTGAATGAAGAAATGATGGAAGAGTATGATGGTATTGACTTAATACAAGGAATAGATAAATCTTTAGGGCCAAATACCAATCAGGCAAAACTGAATATTGTTCTCTTAACAAGTGAGGAAAGACATCACCAAACTCCAGAAATTGTCAACATGATTTTAGATAAGGTGGGGCAAATTCCAGGTGCGGAACAACTTTCTATGACATCGGCAACACCCTTTGGAAGGGCAATTTCCATCGCGCTATATTCAGATGATAACAGAGAGTTGGAAAATGCTCGAGCCATGTTGGTAGAAGAAATGGATAAGCTAGGAAAACTTAAAAATATTGAATCGACTGATGAAAAAGGGATGCGTGAGTTAAATTTAAAATTAAAGGAAAAAGCTAATTCTCTTGGATTATCGTATGGTGAAATAATGAGTGAGGTTAGGAAAGCTTTTTTCGGTAGAGAAGTTCAGCGTTTACAAAAAGGAATTGATGAAGTAAAAGTTTGGGTAAGGTATGACAAGAATAACAGAAACTTCCTTGGTGATTTAGAAAATATGCATATTAATCTTAAAGGAAATGAATATTTACTTAAAGACTTGGTAACAATTGAAGATACTAGAGGAGTAGTTGCCATTAATCATATTGATGGTAAACGTTCGGTTACTGTTACAGCAGACTTAATTAATCCAAAAGTTGATAATACCAATGTAATTTCATCTTATATTAAGGATGAAATATTGCCTCAGGTTTTTCAAGTTTACCCAAGTGTAAAATTTTCTCAGGAAGGGCAGGTTAGAGAGCAATTAAAAACAGGGAGGTCTGCAGCTAAAGCCGGACCAATTGTTTTGATTTTAATGTTAGCTATTATAGTGTTAACTTTTCGTTCATTTCTTCAAACTTTGGCTGTTTTAACTCTAATTCCGTTTGGTTTAATTGGAGTAGGTTGGGGGCACTTTATACACGATGCTCAAATCTCAATGTTTTCATGGTTTGGCGTAATTGCACTAATTGGAATTTTGGTAAATGATGCGTTAGTTTTTATTACGGCACTTAATGTTAATTTAAAAGAAGGAATGCCATTTAATGATGCGTTAAAAAAAGCCGGCCTTTCCAGATTTAGACCAATATTATTAACCTCTCTTACAACAGTAGCCGGACTAGCTCCATTAATATTTGAGAAAAGCTTTCAAGCTCAGTTTTTAATTCCAATGGCAATAGCAATTGCTTATGGTTTAATAATGGCAACATTTTTAACACTAATATTATTACCTGCTGTTTTGAAAATACTTAATCAAATACGCTGGATCGGAACTTGGCTAGTTACCGGAAAAGTAAAAACGAAAGAAGAGATTGAACCGGCAGTAAAAGAGTTGGAAGCAGAAAGAACAATTGGTGTTTAAAGTTAATAGTTAAGATATATGAAAATATTGATAAGGATATTATTTGTTTTAGTGGGACTTAATGGACTTGCACAAGAACTAACTTTAGAACAGGCTATTACCATTGCTTTACAAAATAACCATAACATACAAATCCAAAAAAATCAAATAGAAATTGCGAAAAATCAAGCCACTGTTGGAAATGCAGATTTATTACCAAAGGTTGATATAAGTGGAAATTATTCTGTTAGTCAAAGCACAACTGATATACAGTTTGTTACTGACCCTGCTCCGCAGAAAGGTTTAGAGTCTGAATCAAAATCCTCTGGTTTGTCGGCTAATTTAAGCTACACCTTGTTTGATGGCTTTGGAAATATCAGAACTTATCAAAAACTTCAGGAGCAGGAGGAGCTAGCCGAAATTCAGACAAGATTAAATATTGAAAGTACATTAATGCAAGTGATTAATGGTTATTTTGAAGTTTTACGAAATCAAACACAATTGGAGATAGTAAAAAATACATTATCTATTTCTAAAGATAGATTAGCCAGATTAGAAGGAAGTTATAAGTATGGTTCTGGAAATAAAATTGATATTCTCAACGCACAAGTTGATTTTAATACAGATTCTGCTAACTTTTTGAATACTAAACAGGCACTGGAAAATGCCAAGTACAATCTTAATTACTTATTGGGTAGAGATATAGAAACTAACTTTGAAGTGGTTAGTTCAACAATAAATGATGGTTCAATAAATTATGAATCTGTTAAAAATAAAGCTATTAGTAATAATGCCAATATTTTGCTTTCACAAACTAATCTAAGCATTTCTGAGTTAGATAAAAAAATCAATCAATCCAGATATATGCCCATTGTTGCGGGTAGTTTGAGGTATGGATATTCCGGCATAGAAAGTACTCCAAGTGTAGTATTGAGTAATAAATCACTAGGTTTAACAGGTGCGCTTACCTTAACCTGGAATTTGTTTGATGGAAATAAAAAGAGAATTGCACTTCAAAATGCAAAAATTTCAATGGATAATAATGAGCTTTTAAGACAACAAGCGGTATTGAGTATAGACAAAGAGTTGGCAAATTATTATGGTTTATATGAAAACAACAAATCATTAGTCAATCTTGAAACCCAAAACTTAGAAGTAGCAAACTTAAACTTGCAGCGTTCAAAAGAATTGTTTCAGCAAGGGCAAATTACCAATGTTGATTTTCGTCAAGCACAGTTAAATTTACTCAACACTCAATCAAGGTTGAATAATGCCGTTTACGCAGTTAAAATAACTGAGTATGAAATAAAAAGACTTGCCGGAGAATTAATTCAATAACAGAACTGCCCATCATGCCACACTATTATTCTTTGTGTGACAAACATAATAAGTACTTTAAAAACTGAAATAAAATTATTGATGTGGCATTATAAAGCCATTTATTTCTTTGTAAACTTTATCAAATGTTGGGTACTGTGCTATTACAAAGTCTTGTTTATTTAAAATGCCATAAAATTTATCTACATTGTATGGTAGTACTTTTCCGGTATATTCATCAACATCTCCGTTGTAATTAGGCATTCTATAGGCTTCAAAAGTTGTAATTTTTCCTTTGCTGTCTGTTAATTCAATGGTAAAGTATTTTAAATTTTGTACAATAGAATCTTTCAGAGTTTCTTCTACATCAGGAAGAATGCTTTCAAAGTGAATTCCTTTGAATCTCGTTAAATAATCGGCAATGATATTTGTATCAGCATGTTCAACTATTTTTCCCATTCCGGTTTCCTTTAATTTTAAATCTCCGTTATCATTTTCAACTATAAAAGAAGCGTTTTGATTTTCGTAATTGGTGAATTTAATTTCTTTAATTTCATTTTTAGCATAATCAAAAACCTCTCTATCTCTCCATAAATATTCTTCGGTAAAGAAACGGATGGATAATATCCCGTAAAATCCCGGAATTTCAACTAAAAAAGGTTTTTTGTGCTTGCTTCCGTCTATTTCTAAAAACATATTACAGCCCTCTCTTTCTTTTGAGTTCTCACCTATAAAATATGTTTTAACGGGTTTAGATTTTCCGTTTAAATACACTTCTACTTTTTTGTGTGAAAGCGTCATTTGCTTTATAACATTTTCTTCAGCTGCCTTGGCTACTGGACTTTTTACTTTAAACTTATAAAATGCCTCTAATAATAATTGAACAGCATCAGTCCTTGCTTTGTATTGGTCATTTAGTATCCATTTGGTGGGAGTTTCTTTAACGAGCTCGATAGGTTCACCTCCTTTTTGGGTGAGTACAATTTTGCTTATTGATGCGGTGTCTGAAATACTAAATTCTGTATATTCTTCGGTAAGCGTTGTACCTTTTTTATTGAAATAAAAATAAGCTGAAACAGCCAATAAAATAACTAATACCTCAAAAATTCCGTACTTCTTCATCTCTAAATTATTTTGTAAATTTTTTCTTTCTTATAAAATTCCAGGTAAATCCAAAAGCAACAAGCAAAAGCAAAGGAACGATTGTATTTATAAATTGCCACTTTGTTTTTTCTGCTTTTACTTTTACTTTGTCTAATAACCTTATTTTGAAACTTCTGTTTCTGGCAGTCATCATACCACTATCTTCACATAAATAGTTGATGCAATTCATGATAAAATCTTTGTTGCCATAAAATTCTCGGGTATATCTATCATAGCCAAGAGGCATAATTTGTTTAGTTTCTCTGTTTACAAAGTTTTTTATGATATCACCATCACTTATCACAATCATTTTATTATCGTCACTTTTTGGTTTAAACTTAATTTCCTTACTATTTTCAATGTTATCAGGTATTCTTCCATTAAAAACCGATTCAAATTTACCTTCTAATAAAACAGCAACTGACTGGTTTGGTTCATTGAATTGAGCGGGATTTGGGTCAAAACGTAATATTCCTAAGCTAATTCTTGTTGGTGTATTAACTGTTTTAGTTTTAGCTGAAGTAGTTAGTAGAATTGTTTTTTTGATTTCGGAACTACCAACAGTATCAATTGTGCTGGTAAACTCACCTTTTGTTAGATTAAGGTTTTTGGAAATAGGATGTTGCGTAGGGTTCAAAAGCGGAAAGAAATACCAATTAAAGAATTTGTATTGCGGTTGATTCCCTGAAAAACCAGCCACCACAGGTATTTTGGTTGATTGTAAATCTTGAATTAGGTTAGCATTTATCCTAGCTCCATACTTAAATAACTGATCATCCAAGTTTGTTTCCTGACGAATAGCCATTGTAATGTTTTCGCCCATAAGGCTATCCATGCTTGCAAAAACAGGGTCAATTAGCCATAATACTTTGCCGCCATACATAATATGTTGGTCTATAATAAACTTATCCTTTTCAGTAAAAGCAGAATCAGGTTTGGCAATAATAATTAAGTCGTATTTGTTTTTAACGTAAGTGCTTGCTGAGTCAATTATTCGTTCAGTTAATTGGCTTAACCTGCCGTCTATACTAACTCTGTCAACTCTGTAAAATTTACTTAATTCATTTGCAATGTCACCGGTCTCGTATTTGTCTAATTCCCCATGTCCTTCAATAAACCCAATTATCTTCACATGACCCGAGCTAATGGTTTTTATTCCATTTGCTAGTTCATACTCTAGGTTTTCAATGGAAGAGTTTACCATGGATTCTGCTACACCACCCAATTGTGATTGAAGAAGTTCTACGGGTAATTCTTTTCCTCTATAACTTAAAATTGCCCAAGGCCAAATGGTTTTTCTGCTTTGCCCGTCTTCGTCAACTGTTTGAAGGTCTGTTGGTCTTAACCCTTTTTTGTAAAGTTGTTGGTGAAATTCATCACGGCTTTTTTGGTCAGGGTTTTCATTAGGGTCGATAAATTCATATTCAATATTGGAACCACCATAGGCTTTTAGTTCTTCCATCATCTCATAAGTGGCATCTCGCAATCTTTTTAGCTCCGGAGTGAAGTCTTTGCTTTCAAGGTAAATCTTAAAATAAACCACATCTTCCAGGTTTTCAGCAGTAGTTATCGTTTGCTCTGATAGCGAATACCTTTTTTCAGAAGTTAGGTCAAATCGATGAAAAACAAAAGACCCAACATAGTTGAGTAATACTATTATGGCTAAAAGTGTTATTAAGTTGTTTAGGTCACCACTATTTTTCTTTTTCTTCTTCACTAATTTTTTCTTCTGTTTAGTTGATATTTAGTTAGTAGTAAAAAAACAGTAATTAAACTTAAAAAGTAAATAAGGTCTCTTGTGTCTATTACCCCTCTACTCATAGATATGTAATGCTCATTAATACCAAGTTTTAATATAGCACTATCTCCGCTTCCAAACAGCCCCATATAACTGATAATCTCAAACCCATAAAAACAGAAAGCACACATTAACATTCCAAACAAAAAAGAAATAATTTGATTATCGGTAATGCTAGATGCGTAAATTCCAATGGCTACAAACCCGCTTCCTAGGAATAACAATCCAAGATAGGAGCCCCATAACCCTCCCATATCAATATTTCCTTTTTCAGCTCCTAGTTGATAAACACAATAGAAATAGACCAAGGTTGGTAAGAGAGAAAACAACACTAATACAACACCTGCAATATATTTTGCAAGAATAATCTGAAAATCTGTGATGGGTTTGGTAAAGAGTAATTCAATAGTGCCACTCTTTTTTTCTTCTGCAAAAGCTTTCATAGTAATGGCAGGAATCAAAAACAGAAAAACGACAGGAGCCAATAAAAACATGCTTCCTAGCCCAGCGTAATTGCTGTCAAAAATATTGTAAGCACCCGGAAAAATCCAAAGTAATAGACCGTTTACCAATAAAAAAACACCTATGGCAATATAGCCCACAAGTGAACTCAAAAAAGCATTAATTTCTTTAAATAAAAGTGTCTTCATTTTTAAGGCTAACAAAAGTAATATTTTTTACATCTAATAGTTAATATTGTTTTATAATCGGTTTTACATAGTCAAAATTTTTAATTTTACCACATGAGTAAATTCAACATCTTTTTTTACTGTCTGATTAGTTTAACGCAATTTTTGCCTCTATTGCTTTTTAGCCAAAAATTTACAGTCGAAAACTTTAAGGAGAGCAACCCTAACTTTAACCAAGACATTTATGAGTTTCCTATACTTCAGGGAAGCAATACTAAAGTGATTAATAGGGTTAACGAACATATTGTACTGAATATACTTGACATTGAATATGGGAAACAATTGCAAAGCATCTTCGAAAATGTATGGAGAGATAAGGAAAATCCGGTTGCGCCAATTAACTATTTAACATATAATGTGAATTATCTGACTGATGAAGTTTATTCTGTTACCATTTCAGGAGAGTGGTGTGGCGCATATTGTGAGGGTTTTGAAACAACATTCAACTTTAATTTAACTAGTGGAGATATAATAAAATTACAAAGTTTAGTAAATGAGAATACATATAACTTAATGCTTGACGAATTCAATCTAAATAAAACGACAATAATTACAGAAAAGCTGAATGAAATAAACGAAATTTTAGAAACTAAAATAATAGATGACGAGCAAGTGAATGTGCTAACAGAAATGAAAGAGCTTTATGAAAATTGCACCACTGATTATGAGTCGTTAAATGAATTTGATTTTATTATAAACCCGGAAGAACTAGTGATTGTTGGAGAAAAATGCTCTCTTCATCATAACAGAGCTATTGATGAACTTGGTGAGTTTAAAATGGTTTTTAAAGTGGAAACATTTAAAAACGAACTGACTGATTTAGGGAAGTCATTTTTTTTTGAATAACATTCTATTCTTTTATTAACGTAAAAGACTTAATGTCTTCATCAGTCTTTAAAGTAATAAGATAAATTCCTTTTCTGAGAAAACTTATGTCAATCTTATCCAAACTTCTATTTATATTATTAGAATATATTTTTGTTCCAATACTATTATAAATATCTATACAAATTGGGTTTTGAGAACCATCTATATATAGCATATCGATTTTATTTGTGTTTGGGAAAACTTTAAATTCATTATTTTTTTTATTTTTTATTATATATGTTTTTAAAGTATGGATATAAGAATATTTCCATTCACAACCATTGCTGTCAGTCACAGTAAGGAGATAAGTGCCATTCGGAGGATTAAAAAGAGTATCATTGTTAGAAGTGATTGGTCCGCTCCAAGAATAGAAATAAGGCTTTTTCCCTCCACTTACTTCAATATATACATTGTTACCACTGATTTTTAAAACTCCTGTCATTGCTTCAGTACTATCAAAAACATTGTAAAATCCTTTTGCTAAAGACTCTCCGGCTTTTTTCATCCTGATGATACTAATTTTGTTATTTCCGGAAAAGCCATTAGGTTCTGTGGTAGGCTCAAATGTAAATGATATGGCATTAAAAGATTTTCTAAACCAATTTGCCGCTGTTAATGAAGAGTTTACTCCATTCCCTTGAATATAGTTTTGGAAAAGAGTAGAATTATTAAAATTATCAAATATGGAAACTTCATTAGCGTATTTTGTTGCTTGATTTATTTGGTAAGCAGAGACTGATGGTGATGAAGAATTATAGCCCCACCAATAATATTTTATGTTACTTCCCGGGTTTGAATGAATATCAATTGACCAGTCAACCTTTGCTTGTGTTTCGTTCCAAATTACTGGTCTAATAGTATCAATTTCGGGAGTGCCACCAATAGATAAAGAATCAGCCCACTCTCTATTCAATCCTTGCCCAAGAGCATTTTCAGACCATCCGTTAAATACTCCATCTGGATTAAGCATAGGATAGATAAAAAAACGATAATTCTTTTTAATGTACTCACTAATACTATCGTTAGCGTAGATTAAATAATCTGTAAAACCTTCAATAAAGTATCCATTAATGTTTTCTATCGGGTGCTGACGAGCTGTGATAACTACATTTTTTTTGTAGCAATTGGCATAAGTGGTATCACATATTTCATAACCATAAATATTTTTACCCAAATAAGATTTCCCTTTAATCCCTATGTTTTTTATATAGCTTTCGTTTTTTATTTTATTTATATATGTTTCAAGTTGGCTATAAGTATACGGAAACCAGTATGCTATGTATACTGTATCTTGAGTAAATACTGAAGTGTTATTAAAATGATAAAATGCAGTAGTTCCGGCTTTATAAGAGGTATCAAAAAACTGCCAATTTGAATCATTTTCATATCTATACACCATTGAATGGTAGCTCCTTAAGTGATAACCTACGGAGTCAAATATTTTAAATTCAGGCTTTTGGTTTTTTACCCCTATAACTTTAAAGTGTAAGTTTGTTATTGGAGCTATCACGTATTTTGAGCTGTCAATATAGCTAGTATCTAGTCTTCCGTTTTCAAAGTTTGAAGAGAAAATGATTTGAGCTTTTAAGTAACTTGTTGAAAATAAAAGGAAAAGTGAAAAAATGTAGATACAACGCTTTTTTAAAAAATAATTTTTACTCATACGCGAATTTAAAAAAAATGTATATACTTGCACAGCGAAAAATAAAAATGAACTTCATTCAACTACATCAT
>ERZ869936.594-NODE-594-length-32560-cov-32.009475_pt1 | contig 32560 bp, 27 predicted proteins | sample MGYA00520876_ERZ869936 | MGnify/ENA primary metagenome ERZ869936 (study PRJEB32218, sample SAMN09650985) | biofilter metagenome | isolation source: enrty point of leading RO module | place: Saudi Arabia: Thuwal, RO plant located on Red Sea | collected 2016-02-17 ... | reverse complement strand
CCGCGGCATCCCAACCGAGTGCGACAAGTCCGGCAGCTGCCGTTTCAGCGACGCCGGCGGTTGCGACCCCGACAGCGGCAACACCGACGGCCGCGACACCAGTCGCCGCGACGCCCGAAACGGCAACACCGGTTGCGGCAGCACCCGCAGCGGCCCAGCCAGTGACGTCGACGCCCACCGAGTCGGTCGCGAGTCAGTCGGTGGCGATCGCGTCGCCCACCGCAGAGGCGACGACCGAAACGGTTGCCGAGCCCGTCTGGTACGTGCGTCCGCGGAGTGGTGGTCAGTACGGGCCGACGAATCGCCAGATGGTCGATCAGTGGATTGAAGAGGGACGCGTCGCCGACGACACGTATGTCTGGTGCGAAGGTTGGCCCACCTGGCAGCTCGCCTCGTATGTCTTTCCCAAGTTGCAGGTAACGCAAGATGAAATCCACATCGCGGTCCGTCCCGACCAGTCGGCTGCCGAGGCGGCCGGACCTCAGGCGAACGAAGTCCTGATCCGGGCGGCCTCCGAAACGGAGACCGATACCCGCGTCATCCGTCGCCGCAAGAACGGAAATTCGGTCTGGTTGGTGGCCGTTCTGTCGGTGGTCGCGGTCATCTTGGTCGTCGTGCTCATCTTCGTCTTGGCCCAGTAGCCGGCACACCGTATTCGCCGGAAGGGGGGCGGGCGAGCCCATGAGGGGCGATTTGCCGAAGCCGATCTCCGTCCCGCGGCAGCCACAAGGTAGAATTGGGCAGCGGGCGGACCGTCATCCTGAAGTGCCCGTCCGCGGTTTCGTCACCAGGGCCGCTCAATCCAGACTCGCGCCTGGCGCGCCTCCATCGAGTCGCTACGCATGAACGTCCAGCAGTTTCTCGAACATCACGGCATTGCCAGCAACCCGTTTGCCGACGAGGATGCACAGACCGACCAGGTCTTCAAGGAGCGTTGTCTGCGCGACGTTCATCATCCGACGTGGGACAAGATCTACGGCGATCCCGCCGAGCCGGCGACGTCGGTCGTGTTTGGCGAGAAGGGGGCCGGCAAGACCGCCATTCGTTTGCAGATCGTCGCCCATCTCGACGCCTACAATCGGGACAACGCGGGCCGCGGCGTCTACGTCATCACCTACGACGACCTGAATCCCTTTCTCGATCGCTTTCGCGACACGCTCAGCAGCCGTCGTCGCCGTCCCGATCGCGTGCTCTCGGAATGGAAGCTCTGGGATCACATCGACGCCGTTCTTTCGCTCGGCGTGACGAGCCTGGTCGATCAGATTCTCGAGGTGAAGCACCCCAGCGGCATCCCCATGGAGGTCTCGCAAGCGAGCGTCCAAATGCTCGATCGCAATCAGGCTCGCGATCTGTTGCTGTTGGCGGCCTGCTACGACACGTCGACCGCCGAGACGGTGAAGGGGCGTTGGCATCGATTGCGGCGACGACTGCGATTCCGCACGTTTCGTTCTTTCGGCGATATGGCCCTCGGCCTGGCCGTGACGGCCGCGGCGCTGGGGCTGACCATCGCCTTGCAGAAGTGGGAGTGGCTGACGTCGCTGCCGCTCTACCTGATCATCTTGGCGGGGTGGCTGCCTCGCATGTGGCGCGTCGTGCGGAGCTTCTGGCGGGCCCTCGGCATCGTGCGACACGTGCGCATCGGCAACCGCGGAGTGCATCCGCTGCGTCAGGTGCTGGCCCACTTCACTACGCCGGAGATCGCCAATCAGCCGCTGCCGAACAAGCAGCGGACCGACGACCGCTTCGAATTGCTCGACAAGTTCCAGGGCATTCTGCAGACGCTCGGGTTCAGCGGGGTAATCGTCTTGGTCGATCGCGTCGACGAGCCGCACCTGATCAACGGCTCCGCCGAACAAATGCGGGCGTTTCTCTGGCCGATGCTCGACAACAAGTTCCTCAAGCATCCGGGTTTGGGGTTGAAGCTGTTGCTGCCGATCGATCTGACCCCCTTTCTCGACCGCGAAGACCGCGACTTCTTTCAGCGTTCGCGGCTCGACAAGCAGAACATGATTCGCTCGCTGGAGTGGACGGGCGAGGCGCTCTACGACGTGGCCTGTGCCCGCATTTCCGCGTGTGCGGCACCCGAGCGTTCGCCCTCGCTGATGGACTTGTTCGCCGACGAGGTGAGCGAGGCCCGCATGGTCGAGGCCATGCGGTCGCTACGCGTGCCGCGGAACCTGTTCAAGTTCATGTATCAGCTGTTCGTCGAGCACTGCAACGCCTACACCGAGACCCAGCCCGAGTGGAAGATCAGCTCGGAGCGGTTTGAAGCGGTGTTGGCGGTCGCAGTTCGCGATCAGGACAAGGTCGAACGCGGCCTGCGGGCCGGTTAGCTCTCGGGGCCACCGCGGAACGTGGCCGGCACGAGGCCGCCGGTTCGCGGGAGGGCGGCAGCGGCCGTCTGCTAGCACCGACGGGGCGTCGTTTCTCTTGACGGTTTTAAGTCGGCCTGCGAGACTTCGGCACGCGCGGCCATGACGCCGCGCTTCGGCAACCGACACGAGCCGGCAGGGAGGCCCCGATGTCATTTCTTGACGCTTACCGCCAACGTCTTCGGAATAGGTGCTGCGTGTCTTGGAGACTCAGCTCGATTCTCTTGGTTGTCGCCGCAGGCTGTGGCGAGTTCGACCTGGGCGAATTGGGCCTGCCAACTGCCGAACCTGGATCGACTCCGCCGGCCGCCTCGGCTTCCAGCGGCCAGGCTGTGAACATCGCCCAGGAGGCGATTCACGACACGCCTGAGTCGGCCGTTCACGCGTTTCTCTCCGCCAGCCGCGACGGTGACCTGGCGTCAGTGAACCAATTGCTCACGCAGCGGGCGCGCGAAGCGACCGCGGCGCTCGAAATTGCTGTGGCGCCGCCCGCGAGCCCGCATGCGGAGTTCGAGGTGACGGGACACGAATTCACGGATGCCGATGGGTTGTACGCCCAGGTCGCCAGCTGGTGGAGCGATGTTGGCACCGACGGCCAGCGGACGAAGTCCCCCATTGTCTGGGTCGTGCGTCGTGAGCCGGCGGGCTGGCGCGTGGCAGGGATGATCGCCCAGCTTGTCGAAGACGGCCCGGCCGAGGCTCTCAACTACGAGGAGCCGGGCGAAATGATCCGCAAGATGCAGGCTGCCGCCGCGCCAGCCGCCCGCCGAACCGCCAGCAAAACGGGGCCGCACGGGGGCGGCGCACCTGAGAAAGGCGGTTCCGAGACCGTCATCGGGGGCCCGTAATCCCCACATAAGGGGTGCCGACCGCTGATTCTAAGTCCCCCGAAGCTCTACCTCGGATGTGGACTTTCTCTGGAAGGCGAGTCGCCAACCGTGCTCGATCGAGCGGATTAGCGCGGTTTTCAGGTGCGATTTCAACGACAATCGTGCGTGTTCGTCGCATGCGCAAATTGCCGGGTTTGCACGCTGGAGCGAATTCCGCGTTACTCGGGGCAGCGTTTTCCTTTTCCGCAGCTTCTGGGCTGGAATCGGTATTTCTGAGAGGCCTCTGGTCTAGATTAATAAGCTAGGTAACATAGAATCCTAGTCATCTTGCCTAGGGGTCAATGTCAGCCTGTAGTTTGCAAGTTGCCAGACTGCATGGTTGACAAACGTTGCAGCCATGCTAATTTACCAGCCTAACCTATGCAGTCAGGAAAGACTTCCTAATCGGTAAAGTCTCGCAGGCATTGCACGTGCATGCGGGCGCGAAGCCGAGTGCGAGGTTTGGCGAGTTAAATATCCCGACGATACGGGCCGTCGCTGTCGTTGGGGGAGAAGAGGAGGCGGCAAGTTCGTTTGGGAATCCCATGTTTTAGGTACCTGTTAGTTTGGAGGATTCGAGGATGAATCGTACTCTGGTCTTCGGGATCGCGTTGTTCTTCGCGGTCGTTGGTCTCGCCCTCACGGGCGGTGAGAAGCAAGCTGTGGCTGGCCATGGCTGCCATGGTTGCGGCGGCTGCGATTGTGCCGCCGACTGTGATGGTGGCTGCCATTGCGCGAGCGATTGCAAGTGCCGCGGTCGTCGTCGTTGCTGTGGTCGTCGCGCTCGCTGCTGCGGTCGTCACCGCTGCGGTGGTCGTCGCTGCCGCGGTTGCAACGGTTGCAACGGTTGCCACAATGGTTGCGCCAGCTCGTGCGGTGGCGATGCCCACAGCGAAGCCGGCCCGGAAGAAGCTCCCGCTTCGTACACCGGTGGCCCGCTCGCTTTCCGTCAGGTTTCTTTCGTTCGCTAATCCAGCGAGCGAGGGGCGATTGCCCGGCTAACCGCTAGCCGGGTAGTCACCCATCGGAACTGACAGAGAGTGCACGATACAAAGAGGCCGGACCTCACTGCGAGGTCCGGCCTTTTTTGTTATCTAGTTGGTAGCGGTTGGGCTGCTTGGCCAGTCTTGGCGGCGCCCGCCCGCTCCCGTTCGAGAAACGGACCGAATTTGGACGATTCTACGAGCACGGATTGCCCTTTGCGGCGACGCGTCTCGTGTGTCCCCTTTGCCAGCCCTCGCCACGCCCGAGAAACAACCCCATGGCCCGACGCCCTCCCCATGATGCCGAAGAGTCGCGGGCGGCAGGAATGCCGTCCGACGGGCTGCGGACCCTGATCTCCTTCCTGCTGTTCCTGCACCTGTTCGCCCTCAGCGTGGCGGTGTTGTCCCGGACCGGCACGGTCTCGGGCTTTCGTAGCGCCCTGCGGACCCGGACCGGGGTCAGTCACTACCTGAACCTGCTGGGCATGGATCTGGGGTACGACTTTCACCTGACGCGCAATATGCCGGACGATTTCGACCACGTGGTCGACCTGGTGCTCGACGCGCCCACCGGGTTTCGGGGAGAGCAGGAGGTAATCGAGCAACAGCAGCTCGAGACGATCGAGTTGATGCCTGAGGACGTCTGGCCGGGAGCCCGGAAACGGCGCTATCTGAGCCTGGGTCTGAGCGTGGCCGCGAACGCGTCTAATGACGAAATCGCCAGCGAGATTCCCAAGGCCCTGGTGACGGGGCTCCTCGCGCAGCACGGTCGGACCGATGGCAAGCACTACTTCCGCTGTCGGACGATTCGCCCCCGCAACTGGGGCGACGAGGCGAACACCGATCCTCACGATCCGCGGTACTACTTCAACGACTACATGGCCGACGTGGTGGCCACAGGTCCCGGACAGTGGAATCTCGTGAAGGTCGTGAGCGAGGGCGAAGCGACCCAGCTGCAGCGGCAGTCGACTTCCGACCCCGCGACGCAGTCGCCGCCAGGTTCCGGCGAGCGCGAGGGGACTCAGCCATGACCGCCTTTCTGAGCAACTATTCCGCGCTGTTTGTCAACCGTTTCGGCCAAGGCTGGAATCGTTTTTGGTACACGCCCCGCGATGGCTATTCACTGGGGCTGATGCGGCTCTGCCTGGGCGTGCTCCTGCTCTACCTGCACCTCACGTACACGCCTGACGTGGTGCGGTTCTTCGGTACCGACGGGGTCATCTCCCCCGAGGTGGTCGTAGAGATGCGGCAAAGGATCATTACCGGCGAGCAGAATCAGATCCGGTATACAACCATCAATCCCAGGTATCTCTCGTATCTGTACCTCTTCGACGACGCCTTTTCTCTGCGCGCAGTGCATCTGATCGGAGCAGTGATCCTGTTGCTGTTCACGATCGGTCTGAAGAGCCGTGTGATGTGCGTGCTCGCCTGGCTGGTTACGCTCTCTTACATGCATCGGGCCCCGTTCGTCACCTCGGCGGTCGAACCGATCGTCTGCCTGTTGCTGTTCTACATGTGCTTTGGTCGTTCGGGGGCCTCCTTCTCCGTCGACAGCTGGCTGGCCCGTCGCCGCGCGGCGCGGGAGCCAGGCTTTGCCCGTGAGCTGGAAGAGAAATCGCTCAGCTTCGGCAATACGATCGCATTGCGGCTCATGCAGGTTCACGTGACCGTGATCTACCTGGCGATGGGACTCGCCAAGCTCTCCGGCCCGCCGATCGTGACCGAAGGGAGTGCCTGGACGAACCCCTGGGGTGCCGGCCACGCCGTGTGGCTGTTGATTGCCCGTCCCGAGTCGCCGTGGGTGAACCTGGACTGGATTGCCGGCTATCCCTACCTGTTTCAGTCTTGGACGCTGGCGATCGTGGTCTTCGAGCTGGCGTTTGGCGTCTTCATCTGGAACCGCCTGGCCCGGCCGCTGATGCTGCTGGTGGCGCTTCCGATGTGGGGCAGCCTGGCCCTGATCAGCGGCATCGCGCCGTTCAGCGTGGCGATGTTGATCGCCAACCTGGCGTTCTTCGATCCGGAGGAATGGCGCGAGCTTGGTCAGGCCCGCGGCGCCGCGGAAGATGCGGCAGCGGAGAGCCGGGAACCGGGTCGCGCGGCAACCGCTTGACCGCGGATCGGTCGCCTCTGCGATCGCGGCGTCGCTTCAACGATCGCCGCGTCGCTTCAACGATCCGAGAGGCGTTCTAGCGTCCCAGCGGGGCCGTGGCCTCGAAACCGGTCGCAGGAGCCGCTGCCTCGGCGACGCCGCGGCGCTCTTCCAGACCGAGACGCTTCATCTTTTTGTAGAGCGTCGTCCGATTGATGCCCAACTGGTCGGCCGTCTCGTTGCGGTTCCAGTTGTTGGCGTTCAGGACGTCGAGGATGATCTGACGCTCCGGACCCTCGAGAGCCTCCTTGAGCGTCCGTGTGCCGACGTTGACCTGCCCCACGTTTGCCGCGGGCAGGCTCACGGGCTGCAGCGGCAGATCGGCCAGTCCGATTCGATCGCCCTTGCCGAGCAGCACGGCCCGCTCGATGAGGTTCTGCAACTCGCGGACGTTGCCGGGCAGGGGATGGCTCTGCAGGGCGCTCATCGCCTCTTCGGTGAAGCCCAGCAGCTCCTTGCCCGCGTCCTGGCAGATCTGGGCGAGGAAGTGGTCGGCGAGGAGCGGAATGTCGGAGACCCGCTCGCGAAGCGGGGGCAGCTCCAGATTGATGACGTTGATGCGGTAGAAGAGGTCCTGCCGGAACGTGCCGTCGGCCACGCGGGCGGCCAGGTCTTCGTTGGTGGCAAGAATCACGCGGGTGTCGACGTGGAAGGTCTCTGAGCCGCCGACTTGTTCGAACTGCAGGTCCTGCAGTACCCGCAGCAGCTTGACCTGCATGCCGGGGCTGGCGGTGCCGATTTCGTCGAGGAAGATCGTGCCACCGTCGGCCTGGGCGAACTTGCCGATCTTGTTCGTGCCGGCGCCGGTGAAGGCACCCGCCACGTGGCCGAAGAGTTCGCTTTCCAACAGCGTTTCGGGCAGCGCGCCACAGGCGACTTCCACAAACGGCTGATCGCGGCGACTGCTGCGACGGTGCAACGCCCGAGCGATGAGCGACTTTCCGGTACCGCTCTCGCCGGTGATCAACACGGTCGAGCGGGTGTCGGCGACCGATTCGATGATGTCGAAGATCCGCTGCATGCGGTGGTCGTGGCCGACGACGTTCTCCATGCCGAAGCGCAGATCGAGTTGGGCCTTGAGGTTGTCGTTCTCCCGCAGCACTTCGCGCTGGGAAAGGGCCCGCTCGATCGCCATTTCGAGTTCTTCATCGATGAGCGGCTTGGTGAGAAAGTCGAAGGCACCGGCCCTCACGGCCTCGATGGCCGTTTCGACCGTGCCGTATCCGGTCATCAAGATCACCGTCACGCCGGGATGGTTGCGGCGGCAGTGGGCCAGAATGTCGAAGCCATCGCCGTCATCGAGGCGAATGTCGGCCAGCACGACGTCGTAGGCACGGGCGTCGATGGCGTCGATGGCGTCGCCGAACTTGGCGGTTTCGTCGACGGCGTAGCCCTGCTCGCGGAGCCATTCGGCCATCGACTTGAGCACGTGGCGATCGTCGTCCACGAGCAGAAGGGAACCCTTCGTCTTCATATCACTGCTCCCCAGCGGCGAATTCGTGATTCGTCCAAATTGGCAACTCGATCACCAGGCGTTCACGGCCGCGCCGCGGGATCGAGGGATCGTATCGATTTTGCAACCGCGGAGGCCGGAATGTGCCGGTCCGCGGTCGGTCTTCCGTCGACAGAATCCACCCTGGGGAGAGTTTTTCTCGGGAAAAACGGTGGCTGTCGTCAAATATCTACGTCACAAGTGGCGGTCGGTCAACGAACTGTTTGGCGGGTTTGGCTTCGCTTGGGTCGGGCCGACGTGAGGCCGGCCCGCTCCGATCGACACTTCCGAGAACGGCTCGATAACCCCGGAAGACGGTTCAGGACGGCTCACCAGAATATCCAGCGGAGTCGGCGTGAATGACAGCCCGATCGAGGGGGTGTTTTTCGAGTGTAGCGGGCTACTATTCTGGATGAAGGCACCCTGAGATCGTCTTGTTGGGGGGACGGCTTGTGCTCGGGGTGTCTTGCGTAGAGCGGTATGTCAGGGCAACGTATTGCTCGTCGATGGCGTGGCCTGGCGAGACGCAGCAGCGTCGGCGGCGGGCGGAGAAGTTGAACATACCGGCTCGACAAATTGAAGCAGAGAGGTGACCTATGGGTATTGACGTCTTGATCGCGGATGACCACGAGGTGGTTCGTACCGGTTTGGTGAGTTTGCTGGATGGTACGGATATCAAGATCGTGGCCGAGGCGGCGAACGGGAAGGAGGCGGTGACGAAGGCGATCAAGCACAAGCCCGACGTCGTGCTGCTCGATATCCGCATGCCGGGCGAGGACGGGCTGAAGGCCCTCGATCAGATTCACAAGAAGCTGCCCAAGACCCCGGTCGTGATGCTCTCGACCTACGACAATCCCACCTACATTGCGCGGAGCGTGGCCCTGGGCGCTGCGGACTACGTGCTCAAGGGTTGCAGCCGCCGTGACCTGATTGCCACGATTCGTGCGGCCGCCTCGGGACAATCGCCCACGCGACGAGGCGAGATGCGTCGTGTCGCCGGAACGCTCGAGCGACGTCTGCAGGCCGAAGACGACATTCCGCTGACTACGCGAGAGACGCAGGTCTTGCGTCACATCGCCCTGGGCCTCTCCAACAAGGAGATCGCCATGTCGCTCGAGATCAGCGTCGAGACGGTCAAAGAGCACGTGCAGAACATTCTGCGGAAGATTGGCGTCTCGGACCGGACGCAGGCCGCTGTCTGGGCCGTGCGTCGCAATCTCGTCTAGCAGTCGGCGGCCGAGACGGCCGAGACCGCCCGCCTCAGTTCGCCCGCGGATGGGCCCGCTCGTAGACCTCGCGCAGGCCCGCGGTGCTGATGTGCGTGTAGATCTGCGTGGTGACCAGGCTCTTGTGCCCCAGCAGTTCCTGGACGCTGCGGATATCCGCGCCCCGATCGAGCAGATGCGTGGCAAAGCTGTGCCGCAACGTGTGCGGCGTGGTGCGCAGATCGAGATCGCTCTGCTTCAGGTACTTTTCCAGCATGCGAGCCACGCTCCGCGCGGTGAGCCGGGTGCCGAACTTGTTGACGAACACCGGGGCCTGGCGACCATTCTTCTCGCGCTTCGAGAGCTCGCGTCGCGCGAGCCAGGCGTCCAGGGCCCGGCGGGCATAGGACCCGATGGGGGCCAGCCGCTCGCGACGGCCCTTGCCGCGCACGCGGACGACCGAGGCGTCGAAGTCGAGATCGCCGTCGGAAAGCCCGACCAGTTCGCTCACGCGGAGACCCGCGGAGTAGGCCGTTTCCAGAATGGCCCGATCCCGCAAGCCGAGCGGCGTGTTGCTCGGCGGCGACTCAAGCAGGCGGCCGATCTCGTCGTTGGAGAGAAAGTGTGGCAGGCTGCGACCCTTGCGCGGGTTCCGCAGCGGCTTGGCCGGGTTGTGCTCGATCCATCCTTCCCGCTGACCGAAGCGAAAGAAGCTGCGCAGCGACGCCAGACGACGGGCGATCGTCGTCTTGGCATAGCCCGCCTCGTGCAGGCTGGAGACGTAACCGCGTAGATCGAGGGTGGTGATGTCTCCGGCGTCGGGCAGCTGGCCGTCCGTTTCTTCGAGATACTCGGCCAGCGCCGCCAGATCTTCGCGGTAGCTCTTGACGGTCAGCTCCGAGGCGTTCCGCTCGACCTCGAGATATTGCAGGAATCGCTGGGCGGCGTCTTCCATGACCGCAACCTACGGGCAGGGAGCGCGACGACCACATCGGTCGCATCGTCGCGCGTCTAGCGGAGGTCGTCCTTGTCGCTGGTCAGCGGCAGGTCGAAGCGTCGCACGGGCCGGGGCTCGTTGGCGGTGCGGCGAATCTTCTGGCTCAGCACGGCGGCGTCGTACCAGGTGAAACTGAGGTCGGGGTTCGAAGCGTAGCGTCCCAACGTCCGCAGCGCGGCGGCGCGACTCGAATCGTCAAAGAGAAAGACGTAGCGTTCCTCGCCCTTGACCAGTGCCAGTACGTTTAGATCATCCGTCACAGCGGGGTTCCTCCATTCCGTTAGAGCGAGGCTGTCGATCGCGAGCGACGCGGTAACGCGCGAAACAGGAGAACGTCCTGGTGTTCTCAACTGGCAGTTCGCGGCGGGGGTGGCAACGGGTCGCGGACCAGGGCGGGACCGGGCGAGATGCTCGAAGCTCCCCGGCGACATGGTCGCAGGCCGTCGCTAGCGGCTCTAAGCACTTATCGGTCTTTTCGCCACCGATACACCACTCGCGATTTATCCGCGCCGCCGCGTGCCGATAGCATTTCGGCAATGTGCTTGTGGCAGCAGAAGCGGATGAAGTCGTCGCTGCGCTGAAGATAGCCCTGCCAGCCGCCATAGCGGGCGTCGTCGCGGAAGCCGTAGTAAGAGGCCAACGCCGTCGTAAAGTCCGAGTCATTCCCGTGATAGATGCGGGTGTGACGCAGCACCGGCTCGTTCGAAGGACGGCAGGCGGGCCGCTGAGCTTGCGGACCGGGCGGCACGAAGCCGCGCGGATCGGGCCAGTCCGGCGGAAGCATTGCTCCACCTGGCGCGGTCGCGACGCCTGAGCCGAAGGCGACGTCTGTACCGGTCGTTTCGACGAAGGCTACCGCGCGCGCTTCGCGGGCGCTGTCGTCGCTCTCATCTTCGGGTGCCCGATTGTCGTAGCGGTCGTCGTAGCCGCCCCCTTCATACATCCCGCCGTCGTACCTCTCGTCGTCGTACATCCGCTCATCGCCGCGGTCGTCTGCGGCTCCCCGCGACCCACGCGGGCCATCCTCCGGCGACGAGGTGGGCGAGGTGCCCGGGGGCAGTTCCTCCTCGGGAAGCGGGATCGATTCCGCAGGCGCCTGCATCGGCGGCACCCGTGGCAACATTTCGGGGTGAGGCGTTTGCGTGGCCATCTGCGCCTTGGCCAGGGCGAACTCCGCCTCGTAGATGAGCGGCTCGGGAATGAACTCCTCCTCGTCGCTGCCAAAGGGCAGGCCATAGCCGGGCGGAATGGGATGGAAACAAGGATTCGCCGCGTACCAGTTCACGGCCAGGCCGCAACGCGGGGGATAGTAGGGAGTGAACTCGGTGATCGAGCCGATCACAACCGCGTCGACGCCCAGGGCCATACAGAGTTTGCGTCGGTGGTCAGGGTCGGCCAGATTGACGTGGAGTTCGCGGACCACGTTCATCGTGACCGACACCGGCAGCACCTCGAACCCCTGGAACTGCTGGAGTTCGTTGACGTACATCTCCGCGATCCGGCGCCCGTTGATGGTCGGTTCGCCGCTTTGGTTCACGAACTCCGCGACCGCGATCGTCGAGAGCTGCGGGAAGGGATTGCGGATCACCGGCTGGTGAGCCACCTCGGGGAAGAGCGCGCATCCCGTACCCACGGGCAGGGCACCCAGCGCGAGCAGCGCGAGATTGAGCCACGGTCGCAACGCCGACATCGTGTGGCCAAACCTTTCGTCGAAGGAGTCAGCCCCCCCTTCGTTCCTGCGGTTTCAGCAGACGGGCAACGCGCAGCGGCCGAGCAGCCGATGGAGTGCACCGCGCAGACCGTATCGTCAAAGTCGCTCTAGCTTCTCCAGCCGAAAAACGGGCCGGCCCAGAAACGGGTGCCGGCTGCTGGCTGATGGCAGTCGCTGCGCGCGGCGTTCAGATCAGCTCGGCCAGGCCCGCCAGCCCCAGCGGCTCGCGACAGGCGAACGGTTCGCCATAGCGGGTGCCGATGGTTTTGCCCCAGTAGGCGGCTTCATCGCGGAGGCGTTCCAGAAAGGTCGGCGAGGTCGTGGAACGGCCGACCACGAACTGGCTCTGATAGCACTCGATGCTGGCCAGCTTCTGCTCCCACTGGTCGGAAATGTCGAGCACGAAGGCCGGCTGCGGAGCCAACCGCAGGTGCACGCAGAAGTAGTTGAAGATCCGCTCGGGATGATGCGGCTCGCCGGCCAGATCGGTCTTTGTCAACTTCGCCCAGAAGCGGGCGTCCTCGACCAGTCTCGTCGCGGCGACGTGGTCGGGGTGGGCGTCGATCCAGTAGGGCGCGAAGAGCCAACGTGGGCGCTGCTGGCGAATCACGGCGGCCAGCTGACCGCGGGCTTCGAGCGTCGGCTCGAGCGCGCGATTGGCCAGGCCGAGGTTCTCGCGCCAGTCGAGTCCCAACACCTCGGTTGCCGCGGCCGTTTCGGCGGCGCGGATCTGCGGCGAGCCATGCGGGGTCGGTTCGCCGCTGGTCAGATCGAGCACGCCGACCCGACAGCCGGCCGCGCGGAGTTTCAAGATCGCCCCGCCCATGCCGAGCTCGGCGTCGTCGGGATGGGGCGCGATAACCAGGACGTCGAGCAAGGTGGGGACTCGCTAGGGTTTCTTGGGCGGCATTGCGAATTGGGCTGAGAGCACTGCCGACGTGCCGCATAGGTATCTTGGTCGCTCGCCGGAGCCAGATCAATCGGCCGCCGATGCGCGCGCCCCTGCCGCGGGCGGCATCGCGGGGGTGCCGCTGGCAGGCGATTTGTTGCATAACAGGCGCTTCCGTCGAACGCCCTCGCTCCGCTTTTGCCGGCCGGTTCGACTGCCGCCGGCTTGCCGCGACAAGCGTTCCCGACGCGCATGACCCTACGAGTCCCCAACGCATCGAGGTAGCGATGGCCGAATCTGACCAAACCGTCTTCGACGCCCTCTGCGACCACACCCGTCAGACGGCGACGCTGGCATCGATCGAGTCGGTGCTTGGCTGGGACGAGCGAACCCAAATGCCCTCGGCAAACGCCGAATACCGGGCCGAGCAGATGACGTTGCTCTCCGGCATGATTCACCAGCGCAATACCGATCCGCGGGTCGGCGACTGGCTCGCGCAACTCGCCGAGAGTCCGCTGGCCGCCGAGCCCCATTCCGACACGGCCGCCACGATTCGCGTGCTTCAGCGAAAGTTCGAAAAGCAGAAGAAGCTGCCGCAGGCGCTGGTCGAAGAGCTCACCCGCACGGCAGTGATGGGTCAGCAGACCTGGCAGGCGGCCCGCGAGAAAGACGACTACGCCCAGTTCTGCCCGATCGTGGAGAAGATGTTCGAGCTGAAGCGGCAACAGGCCGATGCCCTGGGCCACGACGGCTGCCGCTACGACGCCCTGTTGGATGACTTCGAACCGGAAGAGTCGACCGAGAACGTCGACCGCGTCTTGCGCAGCTTGCGGGAAGAGCTGGTCCCGCTGGTCGCCGCCATCGCCGAGTCGTCGCGACGTCCGCCGCTGGAGCTGCTCAAGCGGCGCTATCCGATCGAGACGCAGCAGAGCTTTGGCCGCGAGGTGGCGACCCAGATCGGTTTCGATTTCGCCCGCGGTCGTCTCGACGAATCGGCCCATCCCTTTTGCAATGGACTAGGGCCGCACGATACCCGCATCACCACGCGCTACGATGAGCACTTCATGCCGTCGGCCTTGTTCGGCACGATGCACGAGGCGGGCCATGGCATCTACGATCAGGGTCTGCGAACCGAGTGGTACGGACTTCCGCCGGGCAGCTACATCTCGCTCGGCATTCACGAGTCGCAGTCGCGGATGTGGGAGAATCAGGTCGGCCGCAGCGAGGCCTTTTGGCGGCACTTCTTTCCGCACGCCCAGCGGGCGTTCCCCGAGGCCCTCGCGGATGCCGCTCGTGACGAGTTCTACTTTGCGATCAACAACGTCGAGCCGTCGCTGATCCGCGTGGAAGCGGACGAGGCGACGTACAACCTGCACATCCTCATTCGCTTCGAGCTCGAGCTGGCCTTGATCGAAGGCGAGCTGAAGCCGGCCGACGCCCCGGCCGCCTGGAACGAAAAGTACCGCGAGTATCTTGGCATCGAACCGAAGAATGACGCCGAGGGTATCTTGCAGGACATTCACTGGAGCTTCGGCGCCGTCGGCTACTTCCCCACGTATTCGCTAGGCAACCTCTACGCGGCGCAGTTCTTCGAAAAGGCGGACGAGCAGCTGGGTGGCCTGGCGGACCAATTCGCGAGGGGCGAGTTCGCGCCGCTGCGTCAGTGGCTGCAGGCCCAGATTCACGAGCGCGGCGAGTGTTATACGGCCGCCGAGCTGGTCCGCGAGGTGACCGGCGACGACCTCTCGCACGACGCCCTGATGCGTCATCTGCGCGGTAAGTTGGTCCCCCTCTACGATTTGAGTTGACCCGCCACATCGCTCCGGCGACGGGCGATCGGTCGACGGGCCGCCGCACGCGCGTGCCGTTGGCGACGCCGCCGGAGCCGCGGGGTTTCCCTTCTATTGATGGCTGCGTTGTCAATGAGCCCTTCGCCGCGGCGGTGATGGCTGGAATGCCGGCCTCCCGCTGGTCGGCCTGGTTCATTGGCTGCGCAGGGCTCAATAGTTGCCGGATCGCAGGGCCGGTTTTAGACTAGAACCGGGTCGGGCGGGGCGGCCCGCACCGTGGATCGAACACCACGATCGGGCCGTCGCACTCCAAACCGGAACAGTTGAGGTCTTACGAGATGGCTGCCGTAATTTCTTGTCCCCGCTGCCGTGCGCACGTCGCCGTGCCCGATGGCGTTACCTCCGCGACGGAGGTTCGCTGTCCGCTCTGCGACCACGAGTTTGCGTTTTCCGACGTGCCGGAGGAAGTGCCGGCCCTGATCGTGATGGGCCAGGAACAGCCGGTCGTCGCGGCGGCCGTTGAGGATCTGGCCGAACCGACCGACCTCGACGTGGCCGACGCGGAGATCGTCGGCGACCTGGAGATCGAGGACCTTGGGGCGGCCGATTCGACGGTCGACTTCACCGACTTCAGCGCGGCTCCGGACGACGAGTTGGACGAGCTCGACGTGGAGGAAGTGGCTGTCGAAGTCGAGACTGCCGACGAAGAGGCTGCGGACCAAGCCGCGGCCGACGTCGCCAATGACCAAGAGGGCGAAGGAAAAGAAGGCGAGGAGGTCGACATCGACGAGTTGCTTGACTTCGCCTCCACCGACGCCACGGCCGAACAGCAAGACACGGCTCCCCCGGAGGCCGAAGAAGAGAAGAAGGACAAGGATGACGCCGATATCGACGAACTGCTCGATTTCGCCTCCGATGGCGACGTCGAAACGGCGTCCGACAGCGACGTCGATTTCGGGTCGGACAGCGATGTCGATTTTGCCTCGAACAGCGGTGTGGACTTTGCCGCAGCGGGTGAAGAGGCCTCTGGCGAATTGGCCTCGGTCAGGGCTTCCGCGGGCGAAGGCGATCGTGCCGCCGCCCCCAAGAAGAAGAAATCGCGGAAGCTGCCGATCCTCGTCCAGCTTGTCGGCATCGTGGTGTTTGGCGTCTTCGGCCTCTTTCTCGGCTATGTGGCCATGCTTTGGATTAGCGCCGATCGGGTGAGGGTCATCAACGACTCGCTGCCGTTCATGGATCCCGTGGCCCAGCTGCTCGGCCCGCAGAACGTGCTGACCACGATGCGAGAGAGCGGCGGGGGCGGCTCTGGCGGTTCCGGTCTGCCCGAGCTGCGAATCGATGAAGATGACCTCGAGGCTCCCTCGGGTACCTTGATCGGCGATCAAGAGACGCCGGGCGATTTGCAGCCTGACTCGTACGACTCGCCTTACGAGGCGGATTCCTCCGCGGAGCAGCCATCTTCGGCGGGTGCGGCGGGCCGGCTCGAAGATCTCTTCGTGGCGGCGGCCCCCACCACCTCAGCGGACGAGGCGGCGACGGCCACCAAGAAGGCCGGCAACGTTTACGATCGCGTGGCGAATTGGGAGCGCAGGATCGCCGATGGAAAGATCAGCAAGCAGGATGCGAAGACCTTCAAGGAAGCGCAGAAGAAGCTCTTCAAGGACCTCGTCGACTTGGGCAGCCAGGCGACGTTCGCCCCCGAGGCCTCGCAAAGCAAGATCGACACGCTGCTCGCCTCGGTCGGGGCGCTGAGGTCGTATCGGAAACTCCGCAGCTTCGGCTATCAGGTTGTCTTCGAACGCTCCGCCACCACGTCCAACGCGGGCGCGTTCGTGATTGGCAAGGTGACGTCGACCGCTTCGCGGGGTGAGTTGAGCGAGTTGACGGTGGAAGTCGAGCGCAAAGGGAAGCCGACGCGAACGCTTCGCGTGGTGGCCGAGAACGCGGGGAACCTTGCTGAAGAGGACCAGGTGGCCCTGGTCGGCGTGATCGTCAGCGACCCGCAGAATCGGCTCGCGGGTTTTGCCGACGTCGACGATTCGGTCGTCGTGCTGAGCCGGTCGGTCGTGGCGATTTCGACGCCCTAGATCGAGCCCGTATTTCATGCACGTCGTGGCCGCCCGCAGCGCGAAGCCGCGCCAAGTGCGCGATCTACTCGTCGGCGACTTCGAAGTGGGCCATCACCGCCGGCAGCGTGTTCGGCTTGCCTTCCACTTCGATCTCGATCTTCTCGACGAAGCGGCCGCTCTTTTCACCGGCCGTGAAGGTCACCGGAATGCGGTGCAGCTTCTTCGCTTCCTGAGGCGTGTCGAAGCGAAAGCAATTGTCGGGACAGCTGATGCGGGCGATTTTGAAGGGTTCGTTCCCCCGCACCACCAATTGCTTAGTTACCTGGTCTCCCGGCTTGATCACGCCGAGCTGCAGGGACGCCGGGCTGACCGAGACCGACGGTCGGATGAAGCCGCGTACCGCGAGCGGAATCCGCGCCCGCTCGGGATCGTTCGTAATCAGTACGAGCCGGTCGTCGATGTGGCCTTCCGGGGCGGTGTCCTTCAGTCGCACCAGCAACTCGTAGCTTGCGCGGGTGCCGCTGGCTTGCTTCTCGCTCATTTCCACTTCGAAGTGTGAGGTCGAGCCCTCGATGTCGACGATTTCCCAGTCGCTGCGGCCGGCATACTGCACGATGACCTGCTTCTCGGCCACCTTGCCGGCGTCGACGGTTCCCAACTGCACCTGACCCGGCTTGAACACCACATCGCGACGCACGTAGCCGGTCACGTTGAGTCGCACTTCGGCGTGCGTCGGACGATCGAACGTCACGGTGACCGTGGCGTTGTGTGAGCCTTGGAACTTGATCGTGTCGAATTCGGTCACCAGCTCGACCGATTCGCGGCTCTTGAGCGTGTTCTTTCCCAGCTTCGGCAACGTGCAACCGCAGCTGGAGCGGATGCTGCTGATGTGGACGTCTTCCTTGTAGAGATTGGTGATCGTGAAGCGATGTTCGGCCTTCGCTCCGCGAGCGAGTCCCTCGAAGTCGTGTTCGAGCGAGTCGAACATCTTCTCCGCCCACTCCTGGGCGAAAGCCTGCTGGCCGCCGACCAGGGCGAACAGTCCAAACAGAGCCAGGGCAACAATCGAGACAATTCGCGACACGGTAAGTAGTTCCTTCAATGGCGGATGCGGCACAACGGCGTGGCACGTGACTCCGCCGCGGCAAGTCGCCGTGCGGAGCGATCCGGTCGTACGAAGGCCTGCGACGGACTTGGCCGTCCACGCCCCGCTCGACCGGACTAGACGTTGCGCAAACTGTAGGAATCTCGGGCGTTGGCGTCAACTTCGACCTGACGGCGAACTGGGCCGCCGCTGACAGCACCCGGCGGCCGGCACGAGGAAGGCCTTGGCGCCGAGCGATTCTCGCAGTTTTCGGGGCTTCCCCCGACGAGATTCGCTGGGCCCCGTGCGGTACCATGAGCCCCGTGCGGTAACATGAAACGGTCGGGCCGCCCAGGGCCACGTCGGCTCCTACCGCTATCATCCGAGCAAGAACCATGCGCGCCAGCACTTCCAACTTGTTTTTCTCCCCCAAGCTCGCCACAGTGGCCCCGCGGCTCACGACTCGGTGGCTGGCCGTTGCGTGGCTGGCGCTGGTCATCGCGTGTGCCTGGGTGGCGACCCCCTCTGCTGTGCGGGCTGACGAGCCGCCTCGCTCGGACGCGACCGGCCAGCGCCCGGCGGACGACTCGACAGCCTCGGACGCGACCGACGTCCCGGACACCCCCGCGTCCGACTCCCCCGCGCCGCCCGAGACGAACTCCGCCGCCGACCCCAAGCCGGTGCTGCCACCGCGGCATCCCTTTCCGCGGCGTGTCGACGCCCCGGGACTCGATGGCGGTGTCGGCTGGATCAACACCGCCGGACCGCTCGACCTGCGACAGCTACGTGGCAAATTCGTGGTGCTCGACTTCTGGACCTATTGCTGCATCAACTGCATCCACATCTTGCCCGAGCTGAAGAAGCTGGAACATGCCTACCCTGGGGAAATTGTCGTCATCGGGGTCCATTCGGCGAAGTTCGACACGGAGAAGGACTCGCAGAACATCACCGAGGCGGTGGTTCGCTACGACATCGAACACCCGGTGATCAACGACGCGGAGCACGCCATCTGGGAGCGTTACGGCATTACCGGTTGGCCGGCGCTGCGGGTCATCGATCCGGAAGGGAAGCTTGTCGCGGCGCATGGCGGCGAGATCGACTTCGAGTCGCTCGATCAGTTCTTCCAGAAGGCGCTCCCCTATTACCGGGCCAAGGGACTGCTGGACGAGACCCCGCTGCGGTTCGACCTGGCTCGCGACGCCCTGCCGCCGACGCCGCTCCGTTTTCCCGGCAAGGTGCTGGCCGATCCCGAGGCCGCGCGACTTTACATTGCCGATAGCGGTCATCATCGGATCGTGGTGACGGGCCTGGACGGCAAACTGCTCGACGTGATCGGCTCGGGGAGACGGGGCCTCGACGACGGTGACTACGCGACGGCCACCTTTGCACAGCCGCAGGGCATGGCCCTGCACGACGGGCACCTCTACGTGGCCGACACCGAAAACCACGCCATCCGCAAGATCGACCTGGCCGCGCGGCAGGTCACCAAGATTGCCGGCACGGGGAAGCAGAATCGGGGTTTGCCTCCGGGCGCCGACCAGCTCGACTTTGTGGCGGGAGCGGAGCTGAAGCTGCCCGACCGCTGGGTCAGCGAGCCCGGCGCGTTTCCCCTGGCCAGTCCGTGGGCGGTGTTCGCACAGGGCGAGCACCTCTACATCGCCATGGCGGGGCGGCACCAGATCTGGCGGATGACGCTCGACGAACAGGAGATCGAGGTCTATGCCGGCAGCGGTATCGAGAACATTACCGACGGTCCGCTGGCCCCGGAAAAGCCGCTGCGGCTGCTCGATCGGTTCGTCGATCCGGGTTCCTTCTCCGCCTTTGCCCAGCCGAGCGGTCTGGCCAGCGACGGCGAGTGGCTCTACATCGCCGACAGCGAGGGGAGCGCGATTCGCGCCGTTCCCTTCGACGCCACGAAGAACGTTAAGACCGTCGTGGGTGCGACCGACCAGACGCCCGGGCCGCGCGGCCGTCCGATCTATCCGCTGTTCAGCTTCGGCGATCGCGACGGACAGGGGGAAGAGGTCCTGCTGCAGCACGCCTTGGGGGTGGTGCATCACGACGGCCAGTTGTTCGTGAGCGATACCTACAACAACAAGATCAAGGTGGTCGATCTCGAGGAGCGGACCGCCAAGACCCTTGTCGGTGACACCGAGTCGGGCGACACGGACGATCCACCCCGCTTCGACGAGCCGGCCGGAATCACGTACGCGGGCGGCAAGCTTTACGTCGCCGATACGAACAATCATCGCATTCGCGTGATCGACCTGGAGACGCGCGCGGTGACGACACTCCAGATCGACGGCCTGGCACCGCCGCCTGCCGAGCAGCCCTCGGCCGGGCTGCCGGAGTCCGAGGAAGTCGTGAGGGTCGAGGGCGGACGAGTTCGGCCGGTCGACGGCGTGGTCCGGTTGAACGTGCAACTCAAGTTGCCCGAGGGCTGGAAGATCAACCCACGGGCCCCGCTCCGCTACCAGGTGGACAAGACGTCCGAGGGCGGTTTGGTTGCCCCGGGGGAACCGCTGGGGACGCTCGTCCGACTGCCTGAGGAAGAGCGACGTGCGACGTTCTCGATCCCGCTCCCGCTTCGCGAAGAGGGCGAGGGTGGCGACGTGGTCCGAGTTCGCGTGCGGTACTACTACTGCCAGGAAGGGGCCGAGGGACTCTGCAAAGTGGGCGACATCACCTGGGATGTCGAGTTTGCCGTGGCCGACGACGGCGAGCCCGCCGTGACGCTTGAGCACCGGGTGCCGTAGCAGCCTCGCCGAAGGCGGCTCGGTGGCGATTCAAGCCGGACGATCGGGGCGGGAAAGGGGGCCTCTGGTGGATTGTCGAATCGGCTCTAAATCGGCTACACTGACGCGTTTACCAATGCTTCACCCCCATGCTCGGGCGGACGGCCCGCTGCGGGGCAGCTAGGCGACGCGCGCCTCACGAACCATGTTCGACTCGCTGCAAGAAAATCTCTCCTCGGCATTTCGCTCGCTGGCCGGTCGCGGCAAGCTGACCGAAGCGAACATGCGCGAGGGTCTCGAGCAGGTGCAGACGGCGCTGCTCGAGGCGGACGTCAGCTTCAAGGTGGTCCGCGAGTTCATGCAGCGCATCACCGAGCAGGCGGTCGGCGAGCGCGTGCTCAAGTCGCTCAAGCCCAACGAAATGGTGATGGGCATCGTCCATCAAGAGCTGATTCGGCTCATGGGCGAGACCGACTCCGAGCTCAATCTGCACAGCGGCCTGAACATCCTCATGCTCTGCGGGCTGCAGGGTTCCGGTAAGACGACCACCTGTGCCAAGCTGGCCCGGCTGCTCAAGAAGCGTAGCGTCAAGCCGATGCTGGCGGCTGCCGACCTGCAGCGTCCCGCGGCGATCGAACAATTGCGGGTGTTGGGCGAGCAGATCGGAGTGCCGGTCTATACCGACTTCGACAGCAAGGACCCGGTAAAGGTCTGCCGCGCCGCGGTGACCGAGGCGAAGTCGAAAGACGTCGACGTGCTCATCCTCGACACGGCCGGTCGATTGGCGATCGACCAGGAGCTGATGACCGAGCTGTCGAACATCGACAAGCAGGTCGAGCCCGACCAGGTCTACCTGGTGGTCGACGGTATGACGGGTCAGGACGCGGTGAACAGTGCCCAGGGCTTCAACGACGCGCTCGAACTCAACGGCGTGATCATGACGAAGCTCGATGGCGACGCCCGTGGCGGGGCGATCCTGTCGGTGCGCGAGGTGACGGGCGTGCCGGTCAAGTTCATCGGTACCGGCGAGAAGATCGACGAGCTGGACGACTTCAGCCCCGAGCGGATGGCGGGCCGGATCTTGGGCCAGGGCGACATTGTCGGCCTGTTCAAGAAGGCTCAAGAGGAGTTCGATCAGGAAGAGGCGGTCCGCGCCGAAGAACGGCTCCGCAAGGGCGAATTTACGCTCGACGACTTTCGCAAGCAGATGAGCCAGGTCACCAAGCTCGGCCCGATGCAGAAGGTGATGGGCATGCTGGGTCTCGACGGCGGCATGCAGGAGATGCTCGACGGCGTCGACACCGAGAAAGACATGCGGCGGATGTTCGGCATCATCGATTCGATGACGCCCGAGGAAAAACGCAATCCGAAACAGGCGATCGATCAGAGCCGCCGCCGCCGTATTGCCGAGGGCGCGGGCGTGGCCCCCAGCGAGGTGAAGGGACTGATCGAGCAATACGACACGTTGGCCAGCGTGATGAAGCAGATGTCGGGCATGGGAATGCGCGACCGCATGCGGATGGCCCGCCAGATGCAAACGGACGCCATGGCGAACCCGGCCGGTCAGCTTGCGAAGAAGAAACAGGGAACCGGAAAACGGCTTTCGCCGAAGGAAAAGGCCCGTTTGAAGAAACAGCGTGCCAAGGAGCGTCGTCGCGCGAAGCGCAAGTAGAAGCGGCCGGGCAATGCCCAAGAGGGGCGACACCGATGGCCGGCGGCGAGTTGCAAGTCAACGAATAAGCCAAGTCACCGATTTAACAATTCAGCTACCAGTAACAAGTCAACCATTCGTCAAGATCGAGGGAGAAAACTGTGCCAGTTCGCATTCGCATGAAGAAGTTGGGCCGGACGCACCGCCCCTATTTTCGCATTTGCGCCGTCGACGGACGGCGCCCGCGCGACGGTCGCGTGCTCGAAGAGTTGGGGACCTACGACCCGATGATTCGTGACGTCGATGCTCGTGCCCGGCTGAACAACGAGCGAATCAGCTACTGGTTGGGCGTCGGTGCTCAACCGTCGGACAAGGTCAAGGTGCTGATCAAGAAGTACGGCCCGGAAGGCTCGCACAGCGAGGCCCAGGCGGCGGCGCTCGAGCGTTTGGCGGCCCCCTCGGTGGTTCCCGACGCCGGTGCCCCGACCTACGTCCGCGAGGAGAAGAAGGAAGCGCCTGCCGAAGCGGCTGAGGCGAGCGAATCGACCGCAGCGGCGGCGGCAACCGATGCCGGCGCGGAGGCGCCCGTCGAGGAAGCGCCGGCCGAAGAGGCGGCCAGCGAGGAAGCCGCGGCGGAAGAGGCAGCCGCACCCGAAGCCGCGGTAGAAGAGCCCGCTGCCGAGGCGGAAGCGGAGACCCCGGCCGAAGAATCTGCCGAGGAAGAACAGAAAAGCGAGTAAGCCCGGTCATGCGGTTCGACGTCTTGACCCTGTTTCCCGAGATGTTTCCGGGATACCTGGGCCAGAGCCTGTTGAAGCTGGCGATCCAGCGAGGCCTGGTCGACGTCAAGTTGCACGACATCCGCGACTGGGCAAAGGACAAACACAAATCGGTCGACGATCGACCCTTTGGCGGCGGCCCCGGCATGGTGCTGCGAGTCGAGCCGGTGGTCGAATGCGTCGAAGCGGTGCGAGAGGAGAAAGACAGCGCGTCGAATGCGAAAGACAGCCAGGTGCGGCCCGGTCGACTGGTCATGCTCACGCCCCAGGGGCGAAAGCTCGATCAGCCGTTGGTCGAGGAGTTGGCCGCTGAAGAACGCTTGATCTTACTCTGCGGACGTTATGAAGGGTTCGATCAACGCGTCCGTGACATCCTGGAGCCGGACGAGATTTCCGTCGGCGATTATGTCCTCAACGGCGGCGAGGTGGCCGCCATGGTCGTCATCGACGCCGTAATACGATTGATTCCCGGAGTTTTGGGAGACGAACAAAGCAGCCAACAAGATTCCTTTTCCGCCAGCCGCCGGCACCTGCTCGAATTCTCGCAATACACGCGGCCCCGCGAGTTTCGAGGTCACCAGGTTCCCGAGGTGTTGCTCTCGGGCGATCATCAGCAGATTGCCGCCTGGCGCGAAGAAGAGAGTCGGCGAAAGACCGAACAACGACGCGGTGACTTGTTGTCACCGCGCGAGTCGGGCGAGTGACCGCTCCCCCGCTCAAAAAGCGACGCCAAGAAAGCGAAACTTCGAAGGCGATTTGGGAAGGGCGAGTCGGCACGCGACCGCGACGAAACCACAAGCGAACGAAGTGACCTGTAAGAGGATCGAATCGATGAGTCAAGAATTACTCGACTACGTCCAAAGCGGCAGCCTGAAGACGGAAGCGCCCCAATTCGAAATCGGCGATACGGTCGATGTTCATACGCGGATCATGGAAGGCGACAAAGAACGCATCCAGGTCTTTTCCGGCACGGTGATTGCGCGAAGCGGCGCCGGCACGAGCGAAATGTTCACCGTGCGTCGCATCGTGCAGGGCGAAGGCGTGGAGCGCAAGTTCCCGTTGCATTCGCCGCGAATTGCCACCGTCGAGGTCAAGCGTCACGGCGTCGTCCGCCGGGCGAAGCTCTACTTCCTCCGCGATCGTGTCGGCAAGGCGGTGCGGCTCAAGGAACGCCGTATGGACACCAAGAAGAAATAGCCGCGCGGAAGCCGCGCGCGGAGGCGTCGCGGCAAGAAGCGAGGGTGAGCGGCAAGAATTGAGGGCGAGATGTTGGGCCGTTGGCTGGCATTCCCGTGGCGCAAAGCGCCGCTCGGGATGCGGGGTGAGGATGCGGCCGCCCGCTTTTTGAAACGTCAGGGCTATCGGATCATCGCCCGTGGCGAGACTTGGGGGAAGACCGAGATCGACATCATCGCCGTCGACCGGCGCGATCCGCGGGGTCGGGCGATCGTCTTCATCGAGGTCAAGACCCGCACGAGCATCGCCAAGGGCGAACCGGCGGCCGCGGTGGACGAGGCGAAGCGGCGAAAGCTGACGATCGCGGCCCTGGCCTATCTGAAGCGGAAGGGCTTGCTGAATTATCCGGCCCGCTTCGATGTCGTGTCGGTGCTCTGGCCTGCAGACGAGAAGCGGCCCACGATCGAGCACTTCCAAAACGCCTTCGAGCCCGAGGGCCGCGGGCAGATGTTTGCGTAACGTCGGGCCGGCTGGTCAGCTTGGGGACTCGGCCTGTCCAAAGACCGTTTCGTTCAAAGAGTCTGCCGACTCTGCGCCCCCAAACTCAAAAGGGCCATTGCCGGCCGAGGGCCTGCCGCTGCTCGGCACCCAGCTGCTTGATTCCTTTGCGGGCCAGTTTCAACAGGGCCGTGAGTTCGTCTTCCGTAAAAGTTGCTTCTTCGCCCGTTCCCTGCACCTCGACGAACTGGCCGCGTCCGGTCATCACGACATTCATGTCGACCGAGGCGCCGACATCTTCGACATAGTCCAGGTCGAGCACCGGCGTGCCGTCGACAATGCCGACGCTGATGGCGGCCACACTGTCGACCAGCGGCGAACGCTGTGGATCGGGCAGCTCGTCGAGCGAGTGGACCGCGTCGACCAAGGCGATAAACGCCCCCGTGATGCTGGCCGTGCGGGTGCCCCCGTCGGCCTCCAGCACGTCGCAGTCGACGGTGATCAGCTGTTCGCCCAAGGCCTCGAGATCGACCACCGCGCGGAGACTGCGCCCGATGAGTCGCTGAATCTCGGTGGTGCGGCCGTCGATCTTGCCGCCGCGGTCGCGACTTTTTCGCGGACTGGTGCTGCCGGGCAGCATGTTGTACTCCGCGGTGACCCAGCCCTTGCCGTTGCCCTCAAGCCAGGGCGGCACCCGCTGACTGACGCTGGCCGTGCAGAGCACAGTGGTGCGGCCGGCCTGAATGAGCACGCTGCCGGGTGTGGCCCGGGTGTAGCGTCGTTTGACCTTGAGCTTGCGAAGTTCGTCGCGTTTTCGTTTGTCGTGGCGCATCGATCGGGGACTTGTAAGCTGTGTTGTGGTTGGCCAACGGGTGATTTCGAGCGGGGCGGTCGATGAAGTAGAAGGCCTGACGAGCCGCTAACTTTGCGAGGCCAGCAGCCAGGCCAAAATACCCTTTTGGGCGTGCATGCGGTTGCCGGCCTGTTGAAAGACGACGCTCTGCGGGCCGTCGATGACCTCGGCCGATACCTCTTCGCCGCGATGGGCCGGCAGACAATGCATGAACACGGCTCCGGTCGCGGCGCGGGCCATCATCTCGACGTCGACTTCGAAGCCGGCAAAATCGCGGGCCCGTTTTTCCTTTTCGCTCTCCTGGCCCATGCTGGCCCAGACATCGGTGTAGACGACATCGGCCCCGGCAACTGCCACGGCCGGATCGCTGGTCTGGCGAACGTCGGCGCCGGGCACTTCGCTTCTTAGTTGCGCGAGGAACGGTTCGTCGAGCTGGTAGCCCTCGGGACAGGCCGCGGCAAAGGCGACGCCGCATTTGCCGCAGGCCACCGCCAGGCTGCGGGCGACGTTGTTGCCGTCGCCCACCCAGGCCAGCTTCAGGCCTTCGAGCCGGCCGAATCGCTCTCGCATCGTGAACAGGTCGGCGATCGCCTGGCAGGGATGTTCGAGGTCGCTGAGCCCGTTGACGACGGCCGCGGTGCAATGTGCGGCGAGCTGCTCGATCGTCTCGTGCGAGAACGTGCGGGCCACGATGACGTCGACGAATTCGCTGAGCACGCGGCAAAAGTCCCCGACACTCTCGCGCTTGCCAAAGCCGACGTCGTCGCCCAAGAAGAGCGTGCCTCCGCCGAGCTGGATCATCCCGGCCTCGAAACTGACGCGGGTGCGCAGCGAAGGCTTCTCGAACAACAGGGCCATGACCCTGCCAGGAAGCAGCGGCTCGCGGAGACCCTTGTGGAATTTTGCCTTGAGATCCTCGCTGACCGCGAAGATGTGCTCGAGGTCGGCGCCGCTGACGTCGAAGGCGGTCGTGAGGTGCCGCATAGGGCTGATTCGTTCCGTGGGAGTCGTGTCGGGGGCAGGGCGTCGCGGTGGGCTTTTCGTAATGGGTCTTACCGAGACGGGCTTGGTCGTGGCGGCCTCACGCGGCCGCGCGAATCACCTCGCACAGCAGCTGGCACCCCTCGTGGGCCAGTTCATCGCTCAGCGTCAGGGCTGGTAGCAGCCGCACGACCGTCTCTTGCGTGCAGTTGACCAGCAGCTTCCGCTCCAGACAGGTTTGCACCACGTTCGTCGCGGGCACGCTCAGCTCGATGCCGATCATCAGCCCCAAGATCCGCACCTCGCGAACGTGCTCGCACTCGTCGACCAGCGGGCTAAGGTGCGACCCAAAAATTTCGCTGAGCTCGCTGGCTCGCTGCAGCAGGTTCTGCTCTTCGATCGTGCGGATGACGGCCAGACCCGCCTCCGCGGCCAGCGGATTTCCGCCGAACGTCGAGGCGTGCATACCGGGCCGCAGACTCTTGGCAATCTCGGCGGTCGTAAGCAGCGCTCCGCCGGCGACGCCGCCGCAGACCGACTTGGCCAGCGTCATTACATCGGGGGTGACGCCAAAATTCTGGTAGCCGAACCAATGTCCGGTTCGTCCGCAGCCAGCCTGAACTTCGTCGAACATGAGCAGCAGTTCGTGTTCGTCGGCCAATTGACGGAGCCCGGCCAGGAACCCGTCGGGCGGGATGCGGATGCCCCCCTCGCCCTGGATCGGCTCGATCAAGATGGCGGCCGTCTCTTCGTCGACCAGGTCGGCGACCGCCGCCAGGTCGCCGAAGGGGGCGTAGACGAAGCCGGCCATCAGTGGCCCCAGCCCGGCGTGGTACTTCGGCTGCGCGGTGGCGGTTGTCGCAGCGAGCGTGCGTCCATGGAAGCCGCCCTCGAAGGTAATGATCTTGTAACGCGACTCGGGCGTGTGCAGACGGGCGAGCTTGATGGCCGCCTCGTTGGCCTCGGCCCCCGAGTTGCAGAAAAAGGCCTGGCCGCCGAAGCTTCGTTGCGCCAGGGCGGCGGCCCAGCGACCTTGCGACTCGGTATACCAGGTGTTGGGGACGTGGATCAGTTGTTCGACCTGATCGCGCACCGCCCGCACGACCTCTGCCGGACAATGGCCCAGCAGATTGCAGCCCCAGCCAGGGAACAGGTCGAGATAACGTTGGCCCTCGCTGTCCCAGACATGCGAGCCGCTGCCCCGCACGAGCGTCACGGGGTAGCGTTTGTAGTTGGGCACGACGTATTGCTCGAAGAGCGCGACGACCTCATCGTGCTTCGTCTTGGCGGCCGCTGCGGACGGGGATGCGTTGGATCCGGATGCGGTGGCCATCATGTTTCCAGTCGCGTGCCGATGCGGCGTCACCCGGCGTGCGCAAATATGGGAAAGAAGTCAGCCCGACACGATTTCCGTGCCGACGCCTTCGTTCGTATAGATCTCCAGCAGCAACGAGTGCCGCAGGCGACCGTCGATGATGTGGATCTTGCCGACGCCGCGATCGAGCGTCGCCAGGCAGGCCTCGACCTTGGGAATCATGCCCGATTGGATCGAGCCGGCGGCGATCAGCTGTCGCGCTTCATCCGTTCTCAGTGAGCTTATCAGGCTGTTCGAATCTTCGATATCCCGTCGCACGCCGTTGATGTCGCTGAGGAAGACGAGCTTCTCGGCCCCCAGCGACTCGGCCACCGCCATGGCAGCCGTGTCCGCGTTGACGTTCAGCTTCTCGCCCGCCTCGTCCAGGCACATCGACGGAATGACCGGCACCTGTCCGGCGTAGCAAAGGTTGTCGATCGTCAGGCGATCGACCCGGGTGACCTCGCCGACGCGGCCCAGCTCGACGCGCTGGCCGGCGGCGTCGGTCAACTCCAGCAGGCGTCCCTCGAGGACGTTGGTGCTCCGGAAGTTGAGCGGCATGGCCCGTCCGCCCAGTCGCTCGATCTCGGTGGCGATCTGCTCGTTGGTTTCATAGGCCAAAACGCGCTCGACCACCGCGAGCGTGGCATCGTCGGTGACGCGTCGACCCTGTTCGAAACGGCTTTCCAGGCCCTCGGCGGCCAAGGCCCGGTTGATCGCTTTGCCGCCGCCATGCACGACGACGGGCCGCATGCCGACCGTTTCCATGAAGACGATGTCGATCAGCACATGGTGCAGCGCATCGAGGTCGTCGAGCAGACTGCCACCGAGTTTGATGATTGTCACCTTGTCGCGCAGCCGGCGGATCCAGCCGAGGGCTTCGATGAGGACGTCGGCCTTTTCAATGGCTTCCTGCACGGCGGCTTCCTGTACGGCGGCACGCTTCTGGAAAGATCGCTTCGGGCAAAAATCAACGCTCGCTCGCAGGGCCCGCCACGCGGCAGGTGCGCTCGAGCGGAAGACGCGGTTCCGCCCCAGCCGGGACCATCTCATGACAATGAGAACCGGTGATTGTAGGACTGGCTCGGCCAAAGTTCAACGAACGGCGTGAGCCGCCGGCGAGCCGTGACGCAACGCTCACGCTTGGCATTCCACGGGCCGCTTCATGCTCTTTTTCCGCGGTCCGGCGACACTGGCAACCGGCCTGCGTTCCTGTCAAGATAGCGGTTTCGCCTGGGGTCGCGGGCCATCGACGGGTGGCGGACGGTCCGCCATGGCGCTGGCGAGCGACAAACACGATTCAACCCTCGAACGGGACGGCGTGACGCAGATGAGTGCTCCGGTGGCGGTCGTGATGGCGGCGGGCAAAGGGACCCGCATGAAGTCGGAGTTGCCCAAGGTCTTGGTACCGGTCTGCGAGCGACCGATGATCGAATACGTGCTCGAGGCCCTGGCCGCCGGTGGCGTGGAACGACATCTGGTCGTGGTGGGTCACCGGGCCGACCTGGTTCGCGAGACTCTCGACGGATGGACGGGCGTCGAATTTGCCCTGCAGTCTGAACAGCTCGGCACTGGCCACGCCGTGATGATGTGTCGCGAGCTGCTGCAGGATCATGATGGGGCGGTGCTGGTCGTGGCTGGCGACTCGCCGCTGATGCAGTGCGACTCGATCGCGGCGCTGTTAGCCGAATTTGACCGCGAGCCGGCGGCCTGCATCTTGGGCACCGGATATCGCGACGATCCGCACGGCTTCGGGCGAATCGTGCGTGGCGCGGGCGGTCAGTTCGACGTCATCGTCGAGGAGAAGGATGCCACCGACCAGCAGCGGGCCATCACCGAGGTCAATCTGAGCTGCTACGTCTTCAACGGTCAGGACTTGCTCTGGGCCCTCGACCAGCTCAGCAACGACAACAAACAGCGGGAATACTACGTGACCGATTGTCCTGGTATCCTGAAGGATGCCGGCAAGCGGGTGGTTGCGCTCGACGTGCTCAAGCCCTGCGAGGCGCTGAGCATCAACACGATGGACGATCTCGCCGCGGTCGAAGCGGAAATGCGGAGTTCCACACGGTCCGAGGCGTAGGCGAGCGGTGCCGATCGCTGGGCGTTTCGGTCATCGCGACGAACCCTTTTTCAAGCAGAGCCGTGAAAGATATCAAGATTTTCAGTGGGCGGGCGAATCCGGATCTGGCCCTGCGCATTTGCGAATACCTGGCCTTGCCCATGGGGCGGATCTCGCTCGGCGATTTTCCCGACGGGGAGATCGCCTGCAAGATCGACGAGGACATTCGCGGACGCGACGTGTTTCTCGTCCAGCCGACTTGTCCCCCGGTCAATCAGAACCTGATGGAGCTCTTGATCATGATCGAGAGCTGCAAGCGGGCCAGTGCCGAGCGCGTCACCGCGGTGATTCCCTACTTCGGCTACGCGCGGCAGGATCGCAAGGACGAAGGCCGCGTGCCGATCACGGCCAAGCTGGTTGCCAATCTGGTCACCCGTGCCGGGGCCGACCGCGTGCTGGCGATGGATCTGCACGCCGCGCAGATTCAGGGGTTCTTCGACGTGCCGGTCGATCACCTCTATGCTGCGCCCGTGCTGAATGACCATTTCCTGGCCATGAATCTGCGGTCGGAGGACATCGTGGTGGTGAGCCCCGACGAAGGCAGCATCAAACGGGCCCTCGGCCACGTGAAACGCCTGGGCGGAGAGCTGGCGATCGTTGACAAGCGACGCTCCAGTGCCGAGACGACTCGCCAGGAGAACATCATCGGCGGACCGGTCGCCGACAAGATCGTGCTGATGTTCGACGACATGATTAGCACGGCCGGGTCGATCTGCGGGGCGGCCCACGTGCTGGCCCAGGAGGATGCCCGCGAGATTCACGTGGCCGCGACCCACGGGGTGCTCTGTGGCGAGGCCCCGGAACTTCTGCTGCGGGCGCCGATCACGAGTGTGGTGATCACGGACACGATTCCCCTGGCCGAGGACCAGCTGATCGACAAGATCGAGATTCTCTCGGTGGCCCCGCTGCTCGGCGAGGGGATCAAGCGAATTCACCGAAACGAGTCGGTAAGTCGGCTTTTCGACGAGGTTTCCGGCGTCAAGTGGGCTTGAAAAGGCGTCCGAAACGGTCAAAATAGTGGGTTTCCCATACGATTTGGAAATACCCCAGGGCGGTCGAGGAACGCGCGATGGCGGAAGTTCTGCAAGTTGATAATCGGGATTGGACCGGCAAGCGGCGCGTTCGTCGCCAGCGAGCGGCCGGGCGAATACCCGCCGTGCTCTACGGCCATGGCCAGGAGGTCGTGCATCTCTCGGCGGCCACCGCCGATCTGGCCGCGGCGGTGCGTCACGGTAGCCAGGTCGTCGATTTGGCGGGCGCCGTGAAAGAGACGGCCCTGATCAAAGAAATTCAGTGGGATACCTTCGGCCAAGAGATGCTGCACGTCGACCTGGCGCGCGTCTCGGCCGACGAGCGAGTCGCCGTCACCGTGGCGTTGGAACTCCGCGGCGACGCCCCGGGGATAAAGCAGGGTGGAGTGGTCGACCAGCCCGTACACGAGATCGAAATCGAGTGTCCGGCCGCTGCCGTGACCGCGTCGCTCGAGGTGAACATCAACAGCTTGGAACTCGATCAGTCGATCACCGTGGGTGAGCTCGAGTTGCCGCAGGGTGCCTCGCTGCTGGTCGACGCGGACATGGTCGTCGTGCAGTGCTCCGAGCCGGCTCCGGAACTGGACGAAGAAGAGGGCGAACCGGCACCTGCCGAGCCCGAGGTCATTGGTGCCAAGAAAGAAGAAGGCGAAGGGGAGGAGAGTTAGCGGGTGCGATTGTTCGCCCGCGTGTAATGCGGACGGGCAGCCGATCGCCGTGCCGTTGACGTGTTGAATGTCGTCCCATGAAGCTCGTTGTCGGTTTGGGAAACCCGGGACGCAAGTACGTCGGAACCAGGCACAATATCGGTTGGGAAGTGCTGGCCCGCCTGGCGGACGATCACGGCACCAGCCGACCCAAGAGTAAGTTTCAAGGTGAAGTCGTCGAAGCCGATTTGAGCGGCCAGCCGGCCCTGTTGTTGGCCCCGCACACCTTCATGAATCGAAGTGGACAAAGCGTGGCGGAAGCCCGCAGCTTTTACAAGATCGCGGACGAGGACTTGCTGGTCGTATGCGACGACTTCAATCTGCCGCTCGCCAAACTACGTTTTCGTAGCCAAGGCTCCTCGGGTGGGCAAAAGGGACTTGCCGACATCATCCGGGCCTTGGGGCACGAGCAGTTCGGACGGCTTCGCATTGGCGTTGGCGAGGTGCCCGAGCGTTGGGACGCGGCGGACTTTGTCCTCTCGAAGTTTACGAAACAGGAGCGACCCGAGGTCGATGAAGCCCTGGTCGACGCGGCCGAGGCGATTTCGTTGTGGGCTGTCCAGGGGATGGCCGAAGCGATGAATCGTTTCAATTGAGCGTGGCCAGATCGGCGAGCGGACATCCGCCCGTCGCGGTGGCGAAAACGAACGGCGCTGGTTACCGATTCGAGGAGTAAGATTTTGGCAGAAAACTTTTACGAAGGCCTTTTCATCCTGGATGCGAACCGCTATTCGCGGAATCCGACGGAGGTTTCCGGCAAGATTCCCAGCCTGATCGAGGGTCAGGGTGGCGAACTGCTGGTGAGCCGTCTCTGGGAAGAGCGGCGACTGGCTTACCCGATCAAGGGACAGCGCAAGGGAACCTACTGGTTGACCTACTTCAAGATCGAGGGCTCGAAGCTGACCGAGCTGTCGCAGTTGAGCGAGCGCAGTGACACGATCCTGCGGCACTTGTTCTTGAAGGTCGATCCGCGAATCGTCGATACCCTGGTGGCCCACGCTTCGGCCGAAGGGGCGGCCAAGCCGGCCGAAGCGGCCTCGTCCGCCTCGGCCCCGGCCAA
>ERZ869936.593-NODE-593-length-32620-cov-7.726148_pt1 | contig 32620 bp, 48 predicted proteins | sample MGYA00520876_ERZ869936 | MGnify/ENA primary metagenome ERZ869936 (study PRJEB32218, sample SAMN09650985) | biofilter metagenome | isolation source: enrty point of leading RO module | place: Saudi Arabia: Thuwal, RO plant located on Red Sea | collected 2016-02-17 ... | reverse complement strand
GATCAATCGATACAGCCCGATATGACGGAAGAGTATCCGGATCAATCGATACAGCCCGATATGACGGAAGAGTATCCGGATCAATCGATACAGCCCAACATGACGGAAGAGTATCCGGATCAATCGATACAACCTGACATGACGGAAGAATATCCCGACCAGAACATTACGCCAAGCACCGCAATTAAGGGAAAGTTGAGCACTCAAGAAATGCAGCAAGTGCAAACAGCTAACGCGAAGGGCCGCCCTGTCGTTGATTTGGCGGTGCGTGCTGTCGATGCGTTATTCGGTGGTGGTTCGTTTTTAACGCGTATTGCGAAAGTGGAATCGGATTTTGGTGATAATCCAGAAACATTCAAACGAATAAGTAAGGGGATTTGGCAAATTGATCCAATAGGGTTCAAGGAAACGCGCCGCAACACAAACAAGCTCCGGAAAGCGCGTGACAAAATAAAAAGTGAGTTTGGTATCGATTACATGCAATTGAAGCATGTGGATTTACAAAAGCCGTTATACGGCGCTCTCGCCGCTCGATTGTTTTTATTGTCTAGGGCAAGGGGCCCATTGCCCACAACATTAGAAGGGCAAGCAAAGTTATGGAAGCGCATCTACAACACCGCAAAGGGACGCGGCACTGTCGAGCAATTTATAAACAAGAATAGCGGGAACCAAAGGTCTGAGTAATGTCATTTTTTTATGACAAAGAAACAGACTACGACACGCCGGTCACACAACCGGACGTGCCGTATTACGGGCCAGAGGTCGGGTTTTTTGAAGCCGTTGATGCGGCGTATCAGCGTCAGACCCGTGGCGAAAATACAGATGCCTATTCTGAGATTTTGGAGGAAAGGCTTAATCCTATTATCGAGGTTCTTGAGGAAAGGTCTGGCAGGTCTTTCATCAATCCCGGTAGGTATGGTGGTGCTTCGTCATCAATGGGCCAAAGCGAATTTATGATGAAGTACACCCTTGATAAAATGCTTGGTGAAATACGGGCAAACCCTGATCTATATCCGGAATATCAAGATTTAACGGCAGAATCGATTGATCAAGAAATTAAGGACACGGCCCGCAAGGAAATAGAAATAGGGCAAAATGTTTCCCAGCGAACCACCACTATGGGGACGGTTGGTGATTTCTTGGGTACTGTGGGTGGGTTATTAGTCGATGATAACTTTTTTGAAACTACCATTCTGACTGGTGGATTTTCTAGTTTTGGGAGCACGCTTGCAAGCAAGCTCTTTTTCAACGCCGCACAAGGCGCTGGAACCGAGGCCGCTTTACAGCCAGAGGTGAAGGAATGGTACGAAAGTTTAGGATTGGAATATTCGTGGGAGCGTGTCGCAGCTAATATAGCTGCTGGTGGTGTGTTAGGCGCGGCATTGCCCGCTGTACCACTAGCACTCTCTCAAATTAAATCTGGCGTTGTGGCGCTTAAAAAATCCGGAGCTATTAGTGAGGGCGATGCTAGGATAATTGACAACGCAATAGAGGACGCCGAGATTACGGCTGATAAGCCAGAGGGCGTTAGCGACTTAGAGCATCTTGATAATATCGCCAAGGCAGATGCTCAAGCAATGGACGGTCGCCTTCCGGGGCTTGATGAATCACCGAGATTACAGGACAGCGCAAATACTGTTCCGGACCCGGAGGCGCTAGACCCGGTAGCAATTGGGCAGCAAATAGACGACATCGCCGATGATATAACCGTTGCTCTTGATGATGAGGTGAGTGGCGGGCTTAGAGAAGTGACCGGCGCGGAATTAAAAAGGGACTTTATTCAGGAGGATAGAATGATCGAACGCTTCCGGGGGTGCGTCATCCGATGAGCTTTTTAGATTGCATAAATGAGGCGGAGTCTGAAGGCACGATCACGGGAGATCAGGCTGAACGCGCAAGGGGTCTATACAAAGAATTCCTAAAACAAAAGTATGGGAAAAAAGCTAACGCCGAGGCGGAAGCTGGGGCGAGTACCTTTGATGCCCTTCAGGCAGACATCGTCCAGCGGAAGCGAAGGGCCGTTTTGCAACATCAAGCACAGAAAGATCGTTTAAACGAAGTGCTGCAATATGATGTGGATCACACGGGGCAAGTCCTTGGCGATATCATCGATAAAGGCGGGCGCGGTCTGTTCAGGACTATAGATTATGAAGCGCGGCGTAAGGGGATTTTGACGCGAGCGCATTCAAAGATGGCCGACATTCTGACGCAGATGAAGCGGTCTTCTGTCCTTGGCCGAGAGACGAGACAGGCCAAGGCGAATGGCGTTGATTTGGTAAAAGAGATTTTTGGCAGAGACAGCGGCAACCCATTGGCAAAAGAGTTCGCAGAGGCATGGCGCAGAACCGCTGATGAGTTGCGTATTCAATTTAATAATGCAGGAGGGAATATCCCAAAGCGCTCTGATTGGGGTATGCCTCAGTCACATGATCGTGAGGCTATACGAAAAAGCACCATAGATGAGTGGATTGCATATATCAGCCCGCGTCTTGATTTTGAAAAGATTATAGACGAGCGGACGGGGCAGGCGTTTAGCGAATTAGGAGAAGAGGCGAGGTTAAGTCTACTCCGTCAAATGCATAAAACAATTGTGACAAGTGGTTTTAACAAGGTTTCTCCCGAAACAATCCGGCACGGCAAGGGTTCAGTCGCAACGCGCAGAGCGGACCATAGATTTCTGGCTTTTAAAAACCCGGAGGCGTGGCAGGAGTATCAGAATAAATATGGTGGCGGTGATCCATTTACGGTGATGATGGATCATATCGAGGGCATGTCGCGAGATATCGCCATGATGCAGACATTTGGCCCGAACCCGAATTCGACCATAGATTTTCTTCGCACGCAGTTGATGGCTCGCGCCGAGCAGGCGGACTATCAGGCGCAGCTTGCGGGCCAAAAGGCCAATAATTTAACAAAGCTCAACCCTGTCCTGAACAGGTTCGACAATATGTATCAGGACATTAGTGGCAATGCCTATGTGCCGGTGCGACAGCAACAGTCCCGTATATGGGCTGGGTTGGGCGAGATGCTTAGTGCGGCACAGCTTGGCTCTGCAACCATAGCAGCAATATTGGGCGATAAGGCCACGACAAGGATCGTGGCGCGGATGGCTGGAACGCCGCACATGGGCTCTTTGTCAAAGACACTTGCAAATATTGTTGCGTCAAAACCCACAAAATCTGAACTAATCAGAGCGGGCCTGATTGCAGAGCATTGGTCCTCTGTTGCTTACGGGCAAGCCCGTTACATCGGCAATATTACCGGGCCACAGATTACACAAAGAATATCCAACGCCGCTATGAACATAAGCGGCCTATCCCCCGTGACGCAAGCGGAGCGATGGGTGTACGGCGAAAGCCTGATGGGTCATTTTGCAAGCGTCTCAAGAGAGTCTCATGCAAACCTATCCCAAAAGAATAAAAGGCTTCTTGAAAGATACGGCATCACAGAACAGGACTGGAATGTTTTGCGTTCCGTCAAAAGCTATAATTATAAGCGGGCAACATGGCTGCGCCCAGCCGATGTGTTTGAGGTGAACGAGGACGTGGCTCAAAAATATGTTGACCTGATTCAGTCAGAAACAGATTTGGCTGTTCCTGTTGCCGGGCCTAGAGCCAGATCATTCCTTCGTGGCGGTGTTCGCCCCGGCACAATACAAGGCGACCTTCTCAAGTCTGTCGCTCAATACAAAACCTTTCCGATAGTTTTGGCACAAAACAATCTGCAACAGTTCCGCTATTTGCCAACGAGCAGAATGGCACGCATAGGATATGCAACAGAGTTTGCAGCATACTCGACTTTTATGGGGGCGCTGAATATTCAGTTGCGGGAGATGGCGAAGGGGCGTGACCCAATCCCCATGTTTGACGAAGATGGCAATCCCAACCTTGCGTTCTTTGGCAAGGCAATTGCCGCGAGCGGCGCATTGAGTTTGTATGGGGATTTCTTGTTTGCCGATGTGAATAGTTACGGCTATTCACTGGGTGAAACAATAGCAGGCCCGCGCCTTGGGTTCATTGGCGACTTGAGCCGGTTGACCTTGGGCAATCTTGCCGAGGTAATACAGGGTAAGGACACGAACGCAGTCGCCGAGACAATCGGGTTCCTTGGTAGCTACACGCCGGGCGTCTCCACGTTTTACCTTCGTGTCGCGCTGGAGCGCATGATACTGGATCAGCTTCGTCTTATGGTCGATCCGGAAGCGGGGCGTAGATTCCGCCGCTTGGAGCGGAGGCGACAAAGGGAATATGGGCAGGATTATTGGTGGTCACCCGGCAAACTCCTGCCGGAACGAGCGCCCGATATAGAGTCCGCTCTGTAATATGGAAACCACACCAACCATGATGTACAATCCCCGCAATCAAGGAATGATACATGGCTAATTACAACATCAACGCGGTGACGCGACGTGTCGTTTACACGGGTTCCGCTGGTACGGGGCCTTATTCGTTTACGTTTGAGGTTTTGGTGCAGACCGATCTGGCCGTCTACTTCGATAGCACCAAGCTCACGCTGACGACCGACTACACCGTGACGATCAATGCTAACGGCACGGGCAGCATCACCATCGTCACCGGGACCAACGTGCCGTCAACGCCAACCAGCAGCAACACAATCACTATCATCGGCGCTCGTGACATTGAGCGGACGACGGACTTCGTAACCGCTGGCGAACTTCGCGCGGCGGCATTGAACGAACAGCTTGATGCGCTGACGATCTTCGATCAACAGATTGCAGAGGAAAACAAGCGCCAGCTTATCGCGCCCGAGTATGACCCGGCACACGTAGACGACGGCGGCACGCTGGACATGACCCTGCCCGCGAAGGCGTCTCGTTTGGGTAAGTTGCTTGGCTTCAATTCTTCGACCGGCAACCCAGAGGCGACGACCGGGCGCGTTCTGACCGTCAACGTCAGCGATGTTGCGGTGGACGGCGGCGGCAACTCTCAGCCCGCGACCGTCAGCTATACCGAAAGCACCGGCGTTTTAAATCTCGGCATCCCGACCGGGGATACGGGCGCAACGGGCGCTACCGGCAGTACCGGCGCTGCCGGTAGCGATGGCACCGATGGTGTCGGTGGTCTACCGTATACATTCAGCACGACGACAAGTGATGCGGACCCCGGTGCCGGGCAAATTCGTTTAAACAATGCAACGCTTGGCAGCGTGTCGCAGATTTTCATCGACGACTCAAGTGCAGCGAGCGGCAATCCGGATGTGTCTGCGTTCATCTTAACGTGGGACGACAGCACCCAAACGTCAGATCGCGGCCAAGTCACAATCACCAAAAAGTCCGCGCAAGAAAATTTCGCAACGTATAAAATCAGCGGCGCATCGACTGATGCCAGCGGGTATGTGAAGCTCGCGGTCACGCACATTGTGAGCAACGGCAGCTTTAGCAACAGCGACGCGGTGCTTGTATCGTTTGTGCGAACAGGAAACGCTGGGTCGCTCGACGATCCGATGACGACCAGAGGCGACATCATCGTGCGCGATAGCTCGAACGCGACGGCTAGATTGGCGGCTGGCTCTGCCAATACCGTCCTGACAAGCGATGGGACAGACCCAAGCTACGCGCAAGTCGCCACCGCGATGATCGCGGACGACGCAGTTACGGCGGCGAAAGTCGCTAGTGACGCAGTTGTTGAGGCGAGCATTGCTGACAATGCCGTGACCCTCGCCAAGATGGCGTCAGGGACCGACGGCAATTTGATAACATATGATGCGTCGGGGAACCCGGCGCACGTTGCAACTGGTTCCAGCGGTGAAGTACTGACAAGCAACGGCGCTGGAGCGGCACCGACGTTTCAAGCGGCGGCTGGCGGCAAAGTCGTCGCATTTTCAAACACGCATGTGTCGACGGACGCCAGCACGACAGCGACTTTCCCGGATGACGACACGGCTCCCGGTAGCAGCGAGGGCACGGAGTACACCACGTTCACACATACGGCTTCTTCGGCAACTAACAAAATTTTGATTCAGGTCGTCGCGCAAGCGGCAACCAATGGCGTCGTCGTTCCTGTCCTTGCTTTGTTTAAGGATTCCGGTTCAACCGCCGTGCGCACGACGTTTGAAGAAACCCACGGAAACGGACCTGTGATGATGGCGCTTCAATATTTGGACACCGCCGGGTCGACATCAGAAATAACTTATAAGTTACGATTTGGCAGCAGCGGTAACACCGGCACTGTCTATCTGGGCAGTCGGCATCACTCAGGCGGGCGATGGAACGACACCGGCGGCGTCAATATCCAAATTTGGGAGTTAGAGGCATGACCGATCTAAGCGCAGTTTTGACTTGGAAACACCCGACAACATCGTGGTCGATCCGAGACAATGTCGTTGTTGAGTTTGCCGGCGGCGTCCCGTCCGCTGAAACGCTCGCCGAATGGGCCACTGAATACGAGACGGCAAAGCCTTGGGAAGACCTTCGTTCAGAACGCAACCGCCGCCTTGCCGAAACGGATTGGTGGGCAAGCAGCGACCTCACGATGAGCGACGAGCAGCGGTCATATCGCCAAGCATTGCGCGACCTCCCCTCAAACACCTCTGACCCGTCCAACCCGTCTTGGCCGACGAAGCCGTGACACATGATCGTCCGAATACTCATCGCGATGGTTCTACTGCTCTCCCCAGCGGCAGCAAGCCCGTTAAGCGAGTTAGGCAGACCTACGGCTGGAATGCAGACACTCTCGCCCTGTTGGTTGAGTGAGGCATTTGGGCAGCTTATCAAGCAATCGGGGTTTTCGGTGACTGTGCAGGGATTACTGACCGAAAGCATTGATCCGGCACGCCCGGCCTTTGTCATGTACACCCACAGCGATGGTCGGTTCATCGCTGTCGTCAGGCAACAGCGTCGCGGAATCACCTGCGTGATGGCGGCAGGCGACGGGGCAGATTCTCTATGATGGAGGTCACGCCTGAGATGATCGTAACGATAGGGGGCATGAGTGCGTCTATCATTACGTCGTTCGCGATGGTGAAGTCCAAGCTGCAGCAAGTTGAGGTCGAATTGAAGGAGGCGCAAACGCGCCTTGCTCAACTGGACACGCGCCTTGACCGCAACGACACGCAGACGGATCTCGTCGGACAGCGCTTGAGCGTTATCAGCGGGATGATGGACCCGCAGAATCGCGAGCGGTTGCACCGAGAGCTTGAGAGAATTCGAACTGAGGTAGAGCATTTGCGTCGAGATGTTGATGCACACCGATCCGAGTATCTGAAGTCGCACAACGGGCGGCACCCACCAGTAGAGGCGTTTAAACGTGATTGATTGGAGCAACATGAACTTTACGCCGGATGAGTTCACCTGCCGGTGTGGGTGCGGCGAGTTCAACATGGACCCTGATTTTCTAAACACGCTACAAGACATTCGTACACAATACGGGCGTGCGATGCGCGTTTCGTCAGGGTATCGCTGTGCCGCGCATCCGATTGAGGCTCGCAAGATTGAGGCCGGTGGCAAGCCCGGCTCGCACTACAGCGGTAGGGCGGCGGACATTTCGATTTCAGGCGCTTCCGCGCTTTACTTGGTAAAGATTGCGGCGAACAATACGCAGATTACAGGGATTGGCGTGAATCAAAAGGGCCCGCATCGCTCGCGCTTCATTCACATTGACACATTAACCGAACCGAACCGACCAACCATATGGAGTTATTAAGATGCACGCATTAATTTCACGATTCAAAGAGCCTTCCTCCTACGCCGCGCTGACTGGTGTGCTGGCTTTAGTCGGCATCAACGTCGACCCCGGCCTGATGCAGCAAATCAGTACGGCGCTTGCGGCCATCGCGGGCATTGTTGGCTTCTTCCTGAAAGAGAAGGGCGAGCAGTAGGTGAATGGTTGGCTTGCTGTTGGGGCGTTTGCCGGAACCATCGCCGCGATTGGTGCCGCCGTCTGGGTGGGGCGGCGTCTCCAGAAGGGCGAGACGGCGAAGGCTGTTGAGGAGGCGCGGCAACGCATGGATGCTGTTGCTGATGGCACTAAGTCTGGTGTTACCAACCGGATGCGTAACGGTAGCTTCTAGCGTAGTTGGGGCGGGCGCGTCCGCCGTTGGCGCATATTTCGATTACAAGGGTGCCGAGAAGGGCGAGGCAGTCATAGTTACTCCGCCCTTGTCCAGTTACAGCCCGGAAATTTTGAAGCAAGCGGCTGATGAAATGGACAGCATGAAGCAGCCATGCGCCCGCGACATTCCGGGCGACTGCTCGGCAATATCGCGGATGGTCATAGACTATGGCGACTTGCGCGAGAAAATCCGTGCTGCAGAAAGGAAATGAGACTCGCACCGGGCGTGTCGGTGAATTGATTGCGGCATCCGCAATCGAGCGATACGGCGGTGACCCCACGATAGTCCGTACTGACGGATACGATATCGTCGCCTTCCTACAGCATAAATATTTTCGCATTGATGTTAAGGCGCGGGCTGTCTGCGACCACTCCAAAAGCTATCAATTCATTGTCGGGAAGGGAGCCAAGAGCAAGCGCCTGATGACAACACATGATGCGGACGCTGTAGTGCTTGTTGCTGTAGACAAAAGACTTGTGATGTTTAAACACGTTAAAGAAATGACGGGCCGCACCATGAGGATTGCGGCCCGCCACTTCACACAGGAAAACGAAAGGTCTTCTTTTCAGCTTGTTATGATGGAAGATAGAAGTTCCGCTTTCCTCCATAAGAACCGCGCTTGACGGCACCCTGCTCCATTAGGATCAACATCATCTTATGGCAGGCTTGAGGTGTCGCGCCAATGACGCCTGATAATTCCCGCATCGTAGGCGCTACGCCTTCCTCCAAAACATATCGCGCGAATGCATCCAAATATTTGCGTTGTGTACCTGTCATTTTACATCTCCTTCAATGTTAAATTGCCCTGCCGTGCGGATCGTTCCGGCTTTGCCGGTACATACTTTTCCGGGGTTGCTTTGTAATGGCGCATGGGCCACGTCACACTATATGTGTGATTGCCAACCCTGCCCGTCGCCCGCTTGTGTGCGCCCATATACTCCTTAATCAAAGCCTCGCAGATATCGATCTCCGACTCTGCCGCTTTCTTTGCACGCTTTGCGGCGACGAGATCAGACAACGCAACCGCAACCTCCGGGCTTTCGTCCAAGTCCAGTTCAGGCGCATCATCATCAACGGTTGAATACGCGACGTTCGCGTCGGCGCTCGATATTGCCGGGTAGAAATCCGGGCCTTCGCGCCTTCGCTCAAAGTCCTCGACCGCGCCTCGGATGCGATCTTGTGTCTGGACATCCTGACCGTACACGAATAGCCGCAACTCTATGCCCCTGTACAACGTAGCGATGACGCCGCATGTGTGCCCGGTACACATCATCTGTGCCTGCAACTGGAGCGGGCCGCGTTGTGCGGGCGGTCGCTCCTCTGGAAACCCGGAGGTCAGCTTGCTCTCGATAATGATTGGACCATCGTGCTCTATTTCCGATGCGCCAATCACATAGATGCCCGCGCCCCTGTCCGTTTTGATTCTGACGCGCCCGTCCGTTGTCGCCGATCCGTCGAGAGAGCAGGCGAGCGGAAGATCGTGATGGAAAAACGGATTGGGAAAATCAACATTCAATCCCGTTAAGTTTAAACGCGCTGCGGCTTCCTCCAGAATGACCGGCTCCAGCGTGTTGCCCCAATGGGTTGCCTCGTTTCCCGTGAAATCGTCCTCGAATGTGCCATCGCGCGCGGCCATGCATCGCGATAATAGCTCGTTCCTCGACATATACGGACTCATGCCCATGAGCGCCGGAACGAGGCTTGCGCTAATAATGTCGTCGGGTGTTAGTTTGCCCACCATTTTACTTACCTCCGGGTTCCTTGCGAAAAAAGAAATAGTTCTGATTAAGATCAGATAGCCTCTTGGCCAGAACATCGTTCGATTCGCGGCATTCGATCACACGTCGACCGAAATCTACGATGATAAGAGATGCCGTCGCGGTTAACACGACGCCGCAAACGATAATTGTTTTCATGCCTTGTCTTCCTCCATGCGTTTAAACGTATCCCAGTTGCGCTTGATGTACTCCCAGTTTTCCTTGAGTTCGTCGGCTGTCATGGCTCTCAGCAGCTCATCAAGCAACTGCTCTGCAGTCATTAGCTTGTTGTCTAACGCGTTGTTGATCTCGCCGAGAACGCCTGCTTTCGTGTATGCCTTCGTCATGCTGCTATGTTCTCCTTTCGCTTCATGAGGCGGCAGACGGTGGACGAATGCCATTGCCCGCCGTTCGCGGACGGTATGCCGCTTTCATTTAAGGTGTCCGCAATTTCTCTGGAACTTGCGCCCCTGTCTGCGAGGCGTTGGATGACGGGCCACGCGCGTACAGCCGCCGCATCTGTACGCGCACGGCGTGCCGCGCCAGTCTTGCGTCCGCCTTCCTCCGGGCGGGGCGAGCCCAATTTGACGCCCCGCGCCTTCGCAGCGGCGAGGGCTTCGCGCGTCCGTTCTCCTATCCGGCGGGCCTCCCATTCGGCGAATACCGCCATCATGTGAAGCATCGTGCGGTCGGCCTCGGGCATGTCGGCGCAAACTATTGGTACGTCGCTTTCCAGCAAGCCCGACACGAAATGAACATTGCGGGCGAGGCGGTCCAGCTTGGCGATGACAAGCCCGCACCCGCGTCGCTTGGCGTCGGCGATGGCGAGCGCAAGCTGGGGGCGGGCATTGTTACGCCCGCTCTCAACCTCCTCATACTCGGCGATTACGTCATAGGGTTCTAGCGCCTTGCGTTGGGCTTCAAGTCCCAGTCCCGACCTGCCTTGCTTGTCGGTCGAGACGCGCAGATAAGCGATGTATTGCATTAGACCTTCCGTGGGTTGAGTGAACACAAGACTACTTTATTCCGTTTAAGGCGTTGCTGAGACTGGTACTAATCAATCTGTCAGCAACTCGATGCCACGCGCTTGCAAGTTCGTCGTCTTGCCAATTGTGTTGGATATGGGAAGCCTTTTCGTCGCAGATATGGACAAGCATTTCCATCACGTCTGCCATTCCGTGCTTGTCGATAATCGCTTCAATGGCATCGATTGCGGCGTCGGCTTCTTTAACTTGTTTTGGGGTCGCTATCATTCTGGCGTTCATTTTCTTTCCTTCCGTTGGTTAAGTGAGCACAAGCGGCGACACCGCGCAGGTGTCGCCTGTTGTGGTCACTCGTCATATTGACGGTGCTGCTTGATGTCCCACCGTTCAGCAATGGGACGCCCGAATTCGTCTTCGCCGACCGCAATGTATGCGCGCGTTTTAAGGACGCGGGCGCACCGCGTGCCGTCGCCCGTAAATATGACGTGCGGCCATTCGTCTGCCGGTGCATCGTGCCAATAATGTGCCTCGCCCCGCTCGGCATATTCAAAGTGGGCGTTGGTTTCGGCGCTGCGAAAGTATCCCAATACGCGGCCTTGATCGGGCGCGCGGCGGTCATTTGTGTATGGTGCGAACATTTGGCCCTCCTTTAGCCAATCATCATCGGGTTGCCGTAATCGTAACAATCTGGGTCCGGGCATGTCGGTGTCGCTATGCCAATCCACTTGGCGGTGGTGCGAACGGTGTATCCGCAAGCGGTGCATGATGCCTTAATCATGCGGGTGCCTTGTTTCCTGCGCTTCGTCGCGTCGAGCTTGGCGTGCGGATAGTCGCCAATTGCGTCGAGCATCGGCTGGACCGCCTGTTTAAACGCCTCCCCTTCTGTCGTGGCGGTCATCGGGCCTTCAAGGCCTATATCGATGGCCAACTTGCGAAACGGGCCACGATGCCCCGCCGCAACGCCGACAGCGGCATGCACCATTTCATGCGCCAGCACACCGGCAACGCGCATAGGTTCGTCTTGGGTGATGCCGATGATGATTTCCGTTGTATTGTCGGCAGACGCTTCCGGCGCCCAACATTGCCCAATTGTGCGGTTTTTGGCGGACAGTCCGCCGGATGATGGAAAGCCACACGTCACGCGGTATTTGGGAAGGGTTGCGCCGTGCTGCTCGAATAACGTTTCGAGGCGGGTTGCAAGTTCAATAAGCCAATCTTCGCGTGTCATTTTTAAGCCCCCAATGCAATGAAGATGAAAAGAATAGTTCCGAGCGCGGTTGCGAAGGCGACCGTTTCGCCCATGATGATGAAAAAGTCGCGCATTAGATAACCCCCTTGTCGGCAAGCGCGCCCTCAATGCGGTGGCGAAGCTCGCCGTATGCGATAGCGACGGCGAAGCCGTCATAAGACCATCCGTCTTCCGGCTCGCCGATGTCGCTAACAAATTCCTCGCCCGCCGCGACGTTGCAATTCTGACAAATCGCGTGAGCTTTATAATAGTAGATGACGTGCTCGGAACCGTCAGCGTATTCGTGGGCCATGTCGCTGGCGTCGCCACCATACTCTTTTATCTCTTCGGCAATCTCGGCGGCGATGTCGGCGGCGTATGCGTCCAGTTGGTGATCTGATGTAATCTTTTCCATGTCGCTTCCTTCCGTGTGTTTATCAACTGTTATAATCATATACATCTTATATAATGTTTAAACAAGTGTTCTATCAACTTTTTTTCAAGGGGCCGAAAATGGCGGAAGATCAAGGGGTTCGTGGGGTTATGTTGCGATTGCGCGGAGAGACGCATGAAAAATTAAGGGACGCGGTGCGCGTGTCTCCGCACCGGAGCATGAGCGCGCTTGCCGATGATCTATTGAGCGCCGCACTCGACGAATTAATCGAGGCGCGGGCGTCGAGTGTCGAGCGTCTTATTCGTGGGGCGCAATGAAACAAGGTGGCGGGCGGGCGAAGGGTGCCGCGTTCGAGCGAGAGGTGGCGGGGCTAATCGAAGCGGAGACCGGCGTTCGATTACGGCGCAACCTCACGCAATACCAAGAGCGCGGGCTTTGCGACCTTGTGCCAACGGAAGAATGCGCGTGGCCGTGGGCGGTTGAATGCAAGCGATACGCGGAAGCGCGACCGGGCATGATCGACGCATGGTATCGCCAAGCGTGCGACGCGGCGCAAGCATTGGGGCAATTGCCCGCGCTTATATATAAGAGTGATCGTCGCCCGATCATGGTGCGCCTGCCGCTGGTGGCGTTTATCATAATGAGCGGGGCAGACGGCGCTTGCTCGTGGAAGCGATGCGCCGATGTGAGTTTCGATGACTTTTGTTACGTGACGCGGGAGCTTCTGGCAGTCGAAATGGGCGGAAAAAGCGTGTGATTGGGGCTTTTTTCGGAAAAGTGCCGTGTGATCGTATGTGATTGCGTATGTGATTGGCGAAGAAATGGGATATGCAATGAAATCAACGGGTTATAGTAGGCGCGTGTGGTTGATAAAAACCAGTCACATGCTTCGATCTCACAGGTGTGTGTGTCCCCCTCTCTATAGAGGGGGACAATCACATGAGACAGCTTCGGAGGGGTTAGAATGAGACGGAAAAGACAAAAACCCGATAGGGGCATTAATAGGGTGTTCGCGGCGAACGACCGAGTGTACCGAAAGATACAAAGCGCCTTAATTGAATACGATAAAGGCGTGTCGCAGATAGAACGGGAGTGGGGCTTCGAGAGATTGCCCGAACTTGTGTCTCCGGAATTGCGGGAGAGGTTTGAGGCGCAGATGGACCAACTAGACGCCGCCATTCGTGCGGATGATATCGACGGTGTCGAGACGCAATCGGGAGGCGCGTTGCGGGCGTATCAGGCGCTTGTGGCGGAAGCGCGGGCGCTGGGCCATGCGCCGCTCTCGGGCGATCATTACGCCACCGAGACGCCCGACGGGCGGGCTTTTTGTATCGCGTCTACGCCAGCGGAAGCTGGACGGGTGAAAAGCGAGCGCCCCGACGCTATCGTTTATAGCGCGCGGGAGGTCGCGGCAATTGTCGCGCTCTTTGAGGACGGCGAGCTTGTGCAAGCCGTGAAAGAGGCGTTTCCGGGTGCGACGATTGCGGCGATTACCGACAAGGGGGAGGTGCCGAGCGATGAAATCCCTTTCTGACATTGGGAAGTGGCCATGGTCCATTGTGCCGACGCGGGCTTTTGGCGATGGAAGGCTGAACGATGCTGATCGTCGCGTGTTGGGTGCGCTTTGCGCCTTTGTTAATCGAGCGGGCGTGTGTTGGCCCGCTCTGGATACAATGCAGGAGATAGCGGGATATGCAACGCGGAAAAGTGTATTTGACGCAATTCAAAGGTTGAAGCGTGCCGGATATGTGCGTCAGTTGCGTCCGAAAGATTACCAAGAGACAAAGAGCGGCTGGAAAACGAACCGTTATCAAGTGTTGTGGGTTGGCAATGAACCGACGCCAACGCGCGAGGATATAAACAGCGCGGCGCGGTTACAGGACGAAAGTCTGCTCGCCGATAATAATGAAGAGAAGGGGTCTGGGGACGATGACGTGTTGCTCTCTCTCTCACACTCTCTCACTCACGCATATCTTCGCGCCGTGACGCGAATCACCGGCCAGACCCGCTCGTTTGATAACGAGGTGCGGCACGCCCGCAAACTGGCGGCGGGTGGCGCAACGGTTGAGGCGGTGACGGTGGCGACCGAGGCGACTTGCCGAGAATGGCTATCAAAAAGAGCGGGCATTCCGGCGTTGTCTGATGTGGCGGCGGCGATGCACCACAAGCAAGGGGACGATTGCACGGGTGCAGGCGTTTAAACGGCTGGCCGGGGCGGGGCGGGGCGGCCTGCGAGGGCGACCCCTTGCCCCCCACCCCCCGCGCTCTGTCTATGGGGGTATCCCACAAAATTTTCGCAACTTTTCAGGAACGCACAGAATGTGGATAAAAATCGCCGAACGCACCCCAAAGACGAAGCACCGTTGGATCGTCACGGAGGACATGCCTGCTTTGCGGCTCTTTGACCTGCGCCCGTCAAAAGATGCGCTGGACATTGCGAAGCGAACAAACGAAACCGCAATTTTGTACGCGCATATTTACAGCGAGTCGGAACGAATGCTGCGCCATGTTCGCAGGGAGGTGCGCCATGGTTATTACCTCATGGCGCAACGCAAGGACGCTGGCAACTGTTTTTCGTTATTGGTGCAGGAGATAGTGTGATGCGGCCTCGATACGAGTCGGCAGCAGACAGAAGCGCCGAAAACCGCATATTCCGCATCCTGCGCGAGCGCGAAGGCGTAGAGTTTCGCAAGCTCCCGATGCAGTATCGACTTGACGCGGCGGTGTTTCGTGATGGTAACCTGCGCGGCTTTGCAGAAATAAAGAGGCGCACCCATTGCCGGGGGACTTATTCGACCTACTTGATCTCGCTGAGCAAGGTGATTGCCGCGCGTGGCTTGTCACAGGCGACGGGTTTGAAGTGTTTACTGTTCGTGGATTGGACAGATGAGTTGGGGTGTATCAGCTTTGATGCGCCGTATGAATTGGGTTGGGGCGGCAGGACAGACCGCAATGATGGTCAGGACGTTGAGCCGGTCGCTTTCTACCCGATAGAAGCCTTCCGCACGGTGCGGAGGCATAATGAAGGAGACTGATGGAAATGTCGTTGGGACTTTCTAATGTGGCTGTGAAGACTGGCGGGGACATCCTGCCGATTATCAAGTACGACGCGAAGGCGGGTGACTTTATCCGCGTTGACCGTCATCAGGTGGCGGACGGTTCTTGGGACAAGACCGAGACGGAACTGGCGCTACCCTTAACGCTGCATATGGACTTTGCGAATATCGAGGTGGGCTGGCTGAGTTTTGCCAATGGTGCGCCTGATTTCGCGATGGTCAAGATTGGGCAACCTCTACCGGACAAGCCGACGCCGGATCACAAGCAGGCTTTCCGGCTTCGTATCTGGTCGGAGGAGCTAGGGCTTAGGGAGTTTTCGGGCAGTAGCAAGACGCTGCTTCGTGTCGTGGATGCCCTGCATGACGACTACATGGCGAATGAGAAGCGAGAGGGCGATCACGTTGTGAAGGTGGAGGCTACCGGAACCGAGACGGTGAAGGTGAACACACCGCAGGGTGAGTTGCGTTTCAAAGCGCCCAAGTTTGAGATATCTGACATTGTGGCGCGTCCCGCCGGAATGTCGGGTAATGCGGAGCCATCCGCACCTGCGACCTCGTCAAGTGACGAGGCGTTGTTCTAGTCCGGAGGAGGGACGGGGGAGGTGTTGCAGCGCCTCCCCCATTTTTAGGAAGTAGGGCATGACGATATCAGGATATATGGAACAGGTTGCGCTTCATTATTGGGGCGAGCCGAAGTCCCGGCGTGGGCATTTGCTGCGCTGGGGGAACAAGGGGTCGAAAGAGGTCAACCTGAAGAAAGGCACTTTCTACGATTTCGAGGAGGATTTGGGCGGCGGTGTTGTTGATCTTGTGCGTTTAAACGAAGGCGCACAGTTGGCAAGCCTGCCGCAATTGCTGGAACGCAAGTTTGGTATCAGCCGCAATATGGAGCGCGACCTTCGCCCGAGAGAGTTTCTGTCGAAGGTGTTTCATTATTACGATGAGCATGGCGAGTTGTGTTATCAGGTGTTGCGTTATGAGCCGCGCAGGTTCATTCAGCGCCGACCGGAGGGTGACGAGTGGGTGTATAAGATGGACGGCGTCCAGCCGTTGCCTTATCGCCTGCCTGAGCTTCTGGCGAACCCTGACGCGGTTGTGTTTATTGCGGAGGGTGAGAAGTGCGTTGAGGCGTTGAGGGCGCATGGCTTCGTTGCGACGAGCAATCATGGCGGCGCGAGGAAATGGCGCGATCCGTTGAACAAGTGGTTTCGTGGCCGAAAGGTAGTGTTGCTGCCTGACAACGATCAGCCGGGCATCGATCACATGAGGCTTGTGGCGGGCAGTCTGGCGGATATCGCGGATGAAATGCGCTGGGTTGATTTGCCGGGTCTGCTGCCGAAGGGCGATATCGCCGACTGGTTGCTTGAGCATGATGTGGCGGAGTTGCGCGATCTTGTGCGGAGCGCGAAGCCGTATCATCCGGAAGGTGAGTTGGAGATCGTCGATGAGCCTGACGATGATGATGATACGTTTCCGATCTATGATTTGGATCACTTGCGCCGTATGCCGCCGGTAGAGTGGGTGGTTGAGGGGTTGCTGACCCGTCATGGCTTTAGCGTGCTGTATGGCGAGCCGGGCGCTGGCAAGAGTTTTGTGGCCTTGGATATTGCGCTGAGTATCGTGCATGGTATCGCGTGGCAGGATCATCCGGTGCAGCGGGGCGCTGTGCTTTATATTGCCGGTGAGGGTGTCGGTGGGCTTGGCAAGCGCATCAAGGGTTGGGAGGCCGCACATGGTCTTTCCGGGCGCGGCGCACCATTCTTCGTGGTCCCTGTGGCGGTGAAGTTTCGCGAGCAGGAGGACATCGAGCGATTGTTAAAGACGATTGAGAAACTGGACGCGCGTTTCTCGATGGTGGTGGTCGATACTGTTGCGCGTGCGCTATTGGGCGGTGACGAGAACAGCGCCACGGATATGGGGCTTTTTATCGATGCCTGCGATGCGGTCAAGCGTCATACGAACTGTGCGTTGATGGCTATACATCATAGCGGAAAAGACGTGGCCCGTGGCCTGCGCGGCAGTACGGCCCTGCTTGGTGGCGTCGATGCGTCGATTCGCGTGAAACAGGACAGCGGTGTGGTCTCTCTACGCACCGAAAAGCAGAAGGACGCGGAGTCGATTGCCGACATTCATTTGGAGATGGTGTCCGTCGCGCTAATAGGAGACTCAACAATAGTTCTGGACCAATCAATGGACCAATTAGGCGGGGCGGAAAGACTGACTGTCGCACAGGCGCTTGCGTTACAGGCTCTTGAGAATTTGATAATTGACCTGAATGAGAAGGAGGTGCGTGTGCAGCAATGGCATGACGCGCACAAGGCGAAGGCACCGGATTCGCAGGCGGGTGCAAGGCGTGACGCCCGCGATGCGTTGCAGAAGAAAGGATATGTCGTGATTGACAAAGGCCGGGTATGGCTGGGTGATCGAGCATGATTTGCCCTGATTGTCTTGGCGAGGGTAGAGTTGAGATTGAGTATACAACAGGAGGAGTAACACAGAATGGACCGTGGCAAGATTATAGAATTCAGGAGGCCGAATGCGAAACGTGCGGCGGATGGGGGGAAGTTGATGAATCGGAATGAGGCGCTAGATCATGTGAAGGACATCCTGAACAATCGCGGCGAGGATTACGGTGATGCGTTTTTGAATTTTGAGCGGATTGCCGTGATGTGGTCTGTTCTTCAGAACCATCCTGTTTCGGTCTTGGATGTGGCGCAGCATTTTATTTCGGCGAAGCAGGCGAGACTTGTTGAGTCACCGGATCACATTGATAGCTGGATTGACATCATTGGATACGCCGCTTTGGCGATTGAGATGTTGGGGGAGTTGGATGAACAAGAAGATCACGACTAGGGCCGCGCGTGCTGCGCTTGCGTCTGACGACAACGAACGCAAGCAGGCGGTGATTAACGAGCTTGAGGCGATAGCGTCGGGCGAAGTGACGGATGTCCTGTCGTGGGATGAGATGGGCCGCGTTCAGGTGCGTGCTTCGGATCAGTTGTCACCGCGAGCGCGGCGCTCAATTAAGAAGGTGAAGATTACGCCGCATGAGCATGGCAACAGCATCGAGGTTGAGATGCATGACAAGCTGTCAGCGTTACGGTTGCTGGCAAAACACAGAGGGCTTCTTGAGCCGAATTCGGATGAGTCACGTCCCAGCATGATTGGGATTAACGTGACGGGTCCGAAAACGACAACTTATGAAGTAAAGGAAGATGATGATGACGAGGAAGTTGCGGAAGAAAAATAAACTGGTGCAGGGGTGGGGCGTCAACGATGCTGATTATATTGTTTTCCCCAGATTACCGAATGGTCGTCGTTCTATGTGCCTGTACTATATGGCGTGGAGTAATATGCTTGAGCGAGTTTTTAGTACTAAATGGCATGCCAAATATCCAACATATATTGGTGCCAGCGTTTGTGACGAGTGGAAATATTTTATGAACTTCCGCTCTTGGATGATGGCGCAGGATTGGCGCGACAAGCATTTGGATAAGGACATAATAGTGCCGGGCAACAAACATTATTCACCAGAAACCTGTGCCTTTGTTGACGGTCAGATAAACAATCTTTTAATTCATTCTGCGGCCAGTCGTAGAAAATGCCCAGTTGGTGTTTCTTTTCATAAGGGCGCTAAAAAGTATCGCGCTACAATAGATATGAACGGAGAACACAGGCATCTCGGCTTGTTTGACACGCCAGAAGAGGCAAGCCTCGTTTATCGCAAAGAGAAGTCCCGGCACGTTCGCCATATCGCGTTGACGCAGGTTGATGACCCGCGTGTACGTGCGGGGCTGTTGAAACATGCGATCCTGATAATGCTGGGCGATAGCGATAGGCGGGAGGCGGCATGACGAGCGTGACCAAGATGTCATCAACATATGTGCGCTTCTATAAGGACTTTGTGCCGTGTGACTTTTGCGGACAGTCTTCTCGCGGTAGAGTGTATGATCTGACGCAGAGGGTTGTGTGTGGTTCGTGCGGAGAAGAGTGGTTCTCAATTGATATGGTGACAGTAGATGGCGAGGTCTCCGAGGGCGCGTGATCGTTCTCCGCGCCGTCGCAGAAGCGGCGGCACAGATGCGCTCACCGGGCTAAGTCTGGATTTCAGCGAGAGTCCGACAGTATGGAAATTTCTAAACGACGACGCCTTTGTGCGTGGGCTGATGGGGCCGGTTGGTTCTGGGAAAACTTATGCCTGCTTGGCCGAGGTCATGCTGCGTGCTGTAAAGCAGCCGCCATCACCGGAGGATGGCATCAGATATTCCAGATTTGCCGTAATACGAAACAGCTACCCGGAGCTACGGACGACGACGATCAAAACGTGGCAAGAAATATTTCCGGAAAATACGTGGGGCGAAATGCGCTGGTCGCCTCCTATCACGCATCACATAAAGCTGCCTCCGAGGGACGGCGCACCCGGCCTTGATTGCGAGGTCATATTTCTGGCGCTGGATCAGCCGCGCGATGTCAGAAAACTTCTGAGTTTGGAACTGACCGGCGGATTTATCGATGAGGCGCGCGAACTGCCCAAGGCGGTGGTCGATGGCCTGACTTCGCGCGTGGGCAGATATCCGACAAAGAGGAATGGCGGATGTCCGTGGCGCGGTGTGTGGATGTCAACGAACCCGATGGATTCGGACCATTGGTGGCCCAATCTTGCTGAAAAGAACCCAATACGCGGCAAGTATCCGTGGAAGTTTTACAAACAGCCGGGTGGCGTTGTTGAAGGAACCAAAGAACATGAAGGCGCTATATTTGGCGGTGACAGGTATTGGTTATTAAACGGCAAAGCTGAAAACCTGAACAACCTTCCAATCGGCTATTACGAGCAGCAGCTTGCTGGTAAGACGCTTGATTGGATTCAATGTTATGCGGGCGCACAGTATGTGTATGTGCAGGATGGAAAGCCCGTGTGGCACGAATATACCGACAGCTTGATGGCGGCGGATGTCGATATCGAGGTGGGTATGCCTGTTCATGTCGGCCTTGACTTTGGATTGACGCCCGCTGCCGTCTTTGGGCAGAAGATGTCAAACGGCAGATGGCATATTGTGCATGAGCTTGTCGCCTTCGATATGGGTCTGGAGCGTTTCGCGCATCATCTGATGGCGGACATCCAGACCAAGTTTCCCAAGAGCGACATTCTGATCTGGGGTGATCCGGCGGGCGGCAAGCGTGATGAGATTTTTGAAGTTACGGCGTTTGACCATTTGCGGACGCTTGGCCTCCGCGCCCAACCGACTGCATCGAATGATTTCAAGGTACGGCGCGAGGCGGGTGCCATGCCTATGAACAGGCTGATTGACGGGCGTCCGGGTTTGCTTGTGTCGAAAGACTGTGTCCGCACGCGCAAGTCGTTGAGTGGTGGCTATCATTTCAAGCGTGTCGCGGTCGGTGCTGGTCACGAAAGGTTTAAGGATGCACCAAACAAGAACGAGCATTCGCACGTTGGCGACGCTTATGGATATCTGATGCTGGGCGGCGGTGAGCATCGCACGCTGACGCGAAACCCCAACGGAATGCCGTTGTATAAACAGACGGTCGCCAACACCGACTTCAACGTGTTTGCATAAAAAAAACTCCGGGGCCGTTTGAGGAACGACCCCGGAGCAAGGGAACACACAGAAAGAAAGGCACCATCTTTATAGCGCACATGAAGATATCTAGCAACAGTTCAGTATCAATAATCCAGTTTCATTGGGCGCATGTCCATTTGATGAATCTGCGTGAATTTGAGCGCAAATATTTTGAGTGGTTTCCTAACTACGAGGACATGCTTCGGAATTATGCGTCCTGCGAAACATCTGCAACGGCGTTGTATAATGGTGATGTGGCGTGTTGCTTCGGCGCTGTTCCGGTATGGAAGGGTGTCGCAGAAGCATGGATATTAACAAGCTATATAGTCGAAAGAAATCCTATATCACTTACGAGGGGTGCGCTACGATACTTCAATAAAATTGCTATAGATATGCAATTACATCGATTGCAGATCGTTGTCGATGATAGCAATTTGCTTGCACTTCGATGGGCCGAGGTATTAAAGTTTAAACGCGAAGGACTATTGAAAGGCTACGGGCCTGACGGTTCAGATCATTACATGATGGCGAGGTATTTTTGATGGGCGGATTATTTGGCGGCGGCAGTATCAGCACACCTCCACCACCCCCTCCGGACCCGGAAATTTCTGCTGCTCAAAAGCGGCAGGAGCAGCGGCTGGAGGAAGAAGAGCGTCAGAAGCAGGCACAGCTTTCCGCACAGCGTCGGGCGCGTCAAATAGGCGGTCAGCGTCTTCTCCTGTCAAGTGAGCGCGAAGATGCGCGTGAGGGTATTCAGTCAACACTAGGGGCCGCATAGTGGGCGGCGTAGTTTCAAGGCCCAGCGCGCCTCCGCCGCCTCCCCCGCCTCCGCCGCCCGAACCTGAGCCAGAGCCACAGCCCGTGCAAAGCACGGAGGATCAACGACGACGCGCAGCCGCTTCACGTGCGCGCCGTATTTCGGCGCGTTCGCTTTTGGGTGGCGGCGGTCAGCAAGAGGAAACGCAAACAACATTGGGGTCAGGATAATGCCTAAAGTCGTTACAAAAGATGGTAAGACGCGACATTTTGCGTATAGCAAAGCTGGCATGAAAGCCGCAAAAGAGTACGCCAAGCAGTATGGTGGGCGTGTCTCGAACGCCAGCATGAAAACCAAGATGATGAAAAAGAAGAATTCTTCTTATTCGTAATATGAGATTTAAAGCCGTACCAAAAGACAAGAAGTCCGGTATCCCCAAAAAGTATATACAGGGTGCAAAAAATCCTGACAAAAGGCGGGCCGAGATTCAGAAAACGAGACGCCTTTACAAGCGTGGGTTGCTGACGCCAGCCATGATGGACCGAATCTCTAAGGAGCGTGCGAGTGGCTAAATTTTCAGGCATACCCGGTTCTGGAAAATTTTCTCAAGACAAGCTGATGAAGGTGTATCGGCGTGGCCTTGGTGCATATTATTCGAGCGGTAGCCGCCCAAAGGTTAGCGCGCACCAATGGGCTATGGGGCGCGTGAAAAGTTTTGTTTCTGGAAAGGGCGGAGCTAGAAAGGCTGATTCTGATTTACTGAGGGGAAGAAAGCGTGGCTAAAACACCTGCTTGGCAACGCAAGGAAGGCAAGAATCCCTCTGGTGGTTTAAACGCAAAGGGCCGTGCTTCCGCTCGCGCACAGGGTATGAACCTGAAAGCGCCGGTGAAAAAAGGCGACAACCCGCGACGAGCTTCTTTCTTGGCGCGGATGGGTTCGATGCCCGGCCCGGAACGCGACTCGAAAGGACGCCCCACGCGCCTCCTCCTGTCTCTACGCGCGTGGGGCGCTTCTTCAAAATCCGACGCCAAGGCGAAGGCGCGTGCGATCAGCGCGCGGAACAAGGAAAGCAAGAAAGATTGATCCATGAAAAGCGTCGAAGAAATCATCAAGCGTCACGAACTGGCGCAGCGCCGGAAAGATAATTGGCGTCAGATTTATGAGGACTGTTACGAGTTCGCGCTTCCACAGCGCAACTTGTACGACGGCTATTATGAGGGCGGTGGTTCTCCCGGCCAGAACAAGATGGTCCGCGTCTTTGACTCGACCGCCATCAACGCGACACAACGCTTTGCCAATCGAATCCAGAGCGGGCTGTTTCCGCCGTATGGACGCTGGTGCCGCCTAGAGCCCGGACCTGAAATCCCTGACAATCGTCAGCTTGAGGCGCAGGCTGCGCTGGATGTCTACAGCGACAAGATGTTTTCACTTCTGCGCCAGACCAACTTTGACTTGGCTATGGGTGAATTCCTGATGGATTTGGCAGTCGGCACCGCCGTCATGCTAATCCAGCCGGGCGATGACGTTACGCCGATCCGCTTCACCGCCGTGCCGCAATACCTCGTTTCCATTGAAGAAGGCGCACACGGAAAGGTCGATAATGTATATCGCCGTATGCGGATTAAAGCAGAGGCGATTACACAGCATTGGGTTGGTGCGGATATTCCTGATCGATTGCAGCGCATGATCGATGAGAAGCCGACTGAAGAGGTCGAGCTTCTTGAGGCGACCATGTATAACGGAGATCGTGGCGATTACACATACTGTGTCATCTGGCCCGCCGGGAAGGCAAAGTTGATCGAACGCGAGCAGAAGTCTAGCCCGTGGATCGTTGCCCGATACATGAAGGTCGCTGGCGAAATTTACGGGCGTGGCCCCGTGATTACGGCTTTGCCAGACATCAAGACGCTGAACAAAACGCTGGAACTTCTCCTCAAGAATGCGTCTCTCTCAATCGCTGGCGTTTACACGGCGGCGGATGATGGCGTTCTGAACCCGCAAACCATTCGCATCACGCCGGGTGCAATCATTCCGGTGGCGCGGAACGGTGGACCTCAAGGCGAGTCGCTTCGTCAATTGCCAAGGTCGGGTGACTTCAACGTGTCCCAGATCGTCATCAATGATCTTCGCATGAACATCAAGAAAATCTTGCTGGACGATACGCTTCCGCCAGACAATATGTCGGCCCGGAGTGCGACGGAAATCGCAGAGCGCATGAAGGAGTTGGCCCAGAATCTTGGCTCTGCCTTTGGTCGCCTCATCACCGAGACGATGATTCCGATTGTCTCGCGCGTTCTCTATGTTATGGACGAGCGCGGATTGATTGACATGCCGCTGCGTGTAAACGGACTTGAGGTAAAGGTTGCGCCCGTGTCGCCAATCGCGCAGGCACAGAATATGGGCGATATCGAGAAGATCACGCAATGGGTCCAGCTATCGTCGGCGCTTGGCCCGGAAGGTCAGATGGCTCCGCGTATGGGCGCTATCGCTGATTATGTGGCTGATAAGCTGGGCGTACCGGCTGAACTTAGGGCTTCCGCGCAGGAGCGTGAGGAGATGATGCAGCAAGCGGCGCAGATGGCGCAAATGGCCGCAATGCAAGCGCAAGGGCAGGATCAAGAGCAACCACCTGAAGGGGCATAATGTCAGATGTGGACGGATGGGAGGGTCTTCGGACAGTACAGTCCGAATTCCTGAGAACGAACCAGCAAGAGAACGATGACGTAGATCGTATGTATCTGCGCGTTTTTGGTTCTGAAGATGGTCAAAAGGTTTTGACGCATCTTCGTTCTCTGACAATTGAACAACCGACTTGGTATCCGGGGGAGGAGGCTTCCCACGGTTATGCCCGCGAAGGGCAAAACTCAATGGTCCGCGAGATTGAGCGGCGAATGAAAAGGGCATCAGAGTTATGAGTGAAGAACAAGCAGTAGCAGAAGTCGAAAACGACAGCGACGGGCTTATGGCTGGCGCACAGGTTGAAGAAGAAAAACCTGTTGAAGAGAATAGTATTCCACACCTTGAGCCGGATAATCAGCCTTCTGTCGAAAGCGTAACGATTGCAGAAGATGATGAAGAGGTGGAGTTTGAAAAGCCCGATTGGTATCCAGAAAAGTTTTGGGATGATGACGAGGGGCCGGATTTGGAAAATCTGGTGAAGTCGTACAATGAACTTCAGAAAAAGTTTTCGCAAGGCAAGCATAAGGCTCCGGAGGAATACGATACGAAAATGTTCGCCGAGGCGAATGTTTCGGATGATGATGAACTGTTTACGGCTTATCGCGACTGGGCCAAGGAAAACGGCATTAGCCAGCAAGCCTTTGAGGATTTGGCGGGTAAGTTTATTTCTATGGCTGGTCAACAGGAGGAGATGGCGGAGGTTTCGTACAAGGAAGAATATAAGAAACTTGGACCGAACGCCGACGCCACGATAAAATCAATGACTGATTGGGCGCAGAGCTTGGTCCGTAAGGGGGTGTGGGGTCAGGACGATTTTGAGGAATTCAAGATTATGGGAGGCACGGCGCAGGGTTTGCGTGCCTTACAAAAAGTGCGCTCTTATTATGGCGATCAGCAAATCCCGATTGATGTCGGCCCGGTTGAGGGCTTGCCCTCTAAAGAAGAGCTAACGGCGATGGTCGGTAAACCAGAATACGCAAATGACCCGGCCTATCGTCAAAAGGTTGAAAAACTGTTTGAGCAGGTGTATGGCGATCAGCCGTATAACCCCTAGCATATTTACACTTCAATTTGTGTGTTATATATTGGGTCTAACGGATACCCGGCCTTCGGCCCGTTAGACCCACTCGGGCGCGAAGTGTGAGTCGCGCAAGCCGCAGCCCGCAAGGATACCTGTTAGGCGTTTCCCGTTTAAACCAACTACGAGGACTTTGAAATGGCGCAAGGCATTTCTTCGGCCTTTGTCGAGTTGTTCGATGCGGAAGTCAAGCAAGCCTATCAAGGATCGAGAATGCTTGCTGGCGTCACCCGTGAGCGCAACAACGTCGAAGGCAATGTCGTAAAATTCCCGAAAATCGGGAAGGGTACGGCTACGGTTCGCGTGCCCCAAACGGACGTAACTCCGTTAAATGTCACGTATTCGCAAGTTTCGGCCACGATGTCGGACTACATCGCAGCCGAATATTCTGACATCTTCCACCAAGCAAAGGTCAACTTTGACGAGCGCCGTGAACTTGTTCAGGTGGTCGGCAATGCTATTGGTCGTCGCATGGATCAGCTTGTGATCGATGCGTTGAATGCTGCTTCGTCTCCGTCCACCGTCGCGACCAGCGTTGGTGGTGCAGGCACGAACATGAATTTGGCAAAACTGCTTGCGGCTAAGAAGGCTCTGGACGCGAACAATGTCCCGGCTGAAGGTCGTTGCATCATTATTCATGCAAATGGTCTGTCCGCCTTGTTGGATGAAACTGAACTTACTAGCAGCGATTTTGCGACTGTGAAGGCTCTTTCTCAGGGCGAGATTGATACGTTCCTTGGGTTCAAGTTCATCATGCTCGGTGACCGCGATGAAGGTGGTCTTCCGCTCCCATCAACCCGCACCAACTTCGCGTTCCATCGTGACGCGGTTGGCCTCGGTGTCTCGATGGCGCAGAAGAGTGAGATTAACTACGTGCCTGAGAAAACGAGCTTCCTCGTTTCTTCGATGTTCTCGGCTGCCGCCGTTGCCATTGATGACGAGGGAATCGTTAAAATCAGCAGCACCGAATAGGAGGACTGAATCATGGCTTTTAGTTCTGCTGGACTCGGCGTTGTTGCGGCGTCAAAGAAGGGTAATGCGCCAAGCATTTATACCTACCAAACCGCCGACACAATCGCCACGGTCAACACTGAAGGTTACTTCAATGATCTGTCTGACACCCTCGCGGTGGGCGATTTGATCTATTGCGTAACCTCGACCGGAGGCACCCGCGTTAGCACGCTTACTCAAGTTCTGTCGAACGCGAGTGGCGTTGTTGATGTTGCTGACGGCACAACGCTTGCCGCAACTGACGGCGACTAATAGAGGTGGGGCGGGTTTAAACGCCCGCCCCATTTCATAGGGGGTTCGTATGGCCGCTGGCGATACCAAGCTCTCAATCTGCTCAGATGCGCTCATTATGTTGGGCGCTGCTCCGCTTTCCAGCTTTAGTGATGGAACGGACGAAGCGCAGATTGCAGATCGTTTATACGACGACATTCAAGACACGATACTAATGCAGTATCCGTATAGTTGGTCCGTTCAGAAAACGGGCCTTTCGCGTTTTGTGGACACGCCAACGAATGAATGGAAGTATAAGTTTGCTTTACCGGGCGACATCTTGGGCAACCCAAAAGCTGTATTTACGACTGATGCGGTGGGTGCGTTGCCGGTGCGAGAGTTTGAAATCTATAGCGGTGGGCTATTCGCTAATTATGAATCGGTCTGGGTTGATTACCAATTCCGACCCGAGGCTTCCGCCTTTCCGCCATATTTTGTGAACCTGCTCAAGCACGCGCTTGCGGCGGCATTTGCTGAACCGATTACGGACCAGATCACAAAGGCTGATTTCTATCACAAACTTGCATATGGCACGCTTGACCAGAATATGCGTGGCGGTCTGACGCGAGTGGCGATGAACATAGACGGCGGTGATCGTCCTCCACAAAACATCATGGAATTCCCATTGACGGATGTTCGTGGATGAGCCGTATCATTCAAATACAGAATGATTTTACTTCCGGTGAAATGGACCCGAAGTTGCGCGCGCGTACAGATATAGCGCAGTATAAGTCGGCCCTGACCACGGCGCAGAATGTGACGATCCAGCCGCAAGGCGGCGCAAAGCGTCGAGATGGCACAAAGTTTATCATGCAACTTGATGCGGGTGCGGCGAATGCTGTCCGTATGGTTGCATTCGAGTTTTCTGTTGATGACAGCTATATGCTGGTGTTCACGCCGGGCCGCATGTACGTTTTTAAAAACGGCGCGCTAATCACAAATATTAACAGCAGCGGAAACGATTATCTTTCCGTGGCGGCATTCACTTCCGCAATCTTGCCTGAAATGAATTGGGTCCAAAGCGCCGATACGGTAATCTTGGTCCACGAGGATTTGCCGCCGTACAAGATTGTGCGCGGCGCGTCAGACTCAAGCTGGACGGCGAGCCAACTCTCTTTCACATTCATACCAAAATTCGCTTTTGTGTTAAGCACCCATCAACCGAACTACACAATCACGCCATCAGCGGCCAGCGGTAATATTACTCTTACCGCATCTGGCGCGACGACAGACACAGGCACGGCACAGGCTGGTACGGCGAACACAATCACCCTGAAGGCGGCATCTAGCTTTACAAGCGACGACCAGCCGAATGGGATGTTTATTGAAATCACCGCCGGAACGGGCGCAGGGCAAACACGCCATATTGATGATTATGTTGGTGCGACGAAGGTTTTGACCGTGTTTCCTAATTGGGATACAGCGCCCGACAATACTTCTAATTATAGTATCCAGCCCTTTAAGGAGGCGGCGGTTAATGAATACGTAAATGTTTTGAGTGGTTTTGGGCGCGCACGAATTGTCGAGTTTGTCAGCAACACGCAGGTCAAGGCACACACAGAAATCCCGTTCTTTGATGACAGCGCAATATCAGCGGGTGATTTTGAGACGGAACACGGATACGAAGATGCATGGTCGAATGATCGTGGATGGCCCAAGTCCGTTACGTTCCACGAAGGTCGGCTTTTCTTCGGTGGATCAAAGGGGTTGCCCTCTACGATCTGGGGTTCTCGCGTTAGTGTCTTTTTTGACTTTGCCCCGAATGAGGCACTTGATGATGATGCGGTTCAGGCTACTCTCGATACAGGCACTTTCAATAGCATCGTAAACATCTATTCCGGTCGCCATCTTCAGGTCTTTACGACGGGTGGCGAGTTCTTCGTCCCGCAAACGCTTGATGAGCCGATCACACCAAGCAATCTGATTGTAAAACAGCAAACGGCGTTTGGTTCGCGCCCCGGTGTCCGGGTTGTAAACGTCGATGGTGCATCGCTGTTTGTCCAGCGTCAGGGCAAAACGCTACAAGAGTTCCTGTTTAATGACACGGTGCAGGCGTACACGTCGGCCCGTATTTCGCTCCTGTCTTCACATCTCATTAAGACGCCAACCGAGATGGCGATGCGTGTAGCGACCAGCACGGATGAAGGCGACCGTGTTCTGATCGTCAACGGAGATGACGGCACTATTGCATGTTACACTTTGTTGCGGTCGCAGAATGTCATAGCGCCATCTGAATGGACGACAGACGGAGAGTTTGTGTCGATTGGCGTTGATGTCGACAGCATCTACACGGTTGTAAAACGAACGGTGAATAGTGCTAATGTTTATTACGTCGAGTTGTTTGATTCTACCGTTTTGGTGGACTCGGCGAAGACGGGTGGCGCGGCGGCGTCTGTCACAATGGATCATCTTGAGGGCGAGACGGTCAAGATCATTCGCGATGGTATTGTTGAGCCGGATCAAACTGTGCCAGCTTCGCCATTTACGGTGACCTTTGATAGCGCCGCAACAGCGTCATATCAGGTTGGGTTAAACTTTACACCGACGATTAAGACGCTTCCTGTTGAGCCGCGATTGCCAAGCGGTTCGCTAAAGGGCTTTAAAAAACGCATCTTTGAAGTCAACGCCGAATTGTTTGAGACGCAGGCCGTGTCTATTAATGGCAAGGAAATACCGTTTCGCAGGTTTGGCACCGACATTCTTGATGATGACGTTGAAGAATTTACCGGAATTAAGACGCTGCACGGCATACTTGGATATAATTACGATGGGCAGATAACCATCACGCAGAGCGTGCCGTTGAAGATGACGCTATTGGGAATCGACTACAAGTTGAGCACAGGACAATAATATGGGATTAACAAGTATAGCAAGCGCCTATGGTAAGATTCAGGCTGGCAAGGCGCAACAAAAGGCGTTTGCCGCACAGGCTGAACAGTCGGCCATGCAGGCAACGCAGGCTCGCGTTCAGGCGCGCAGCGAGGCGCTGAAGTTTCGCCGTCAAGGCGTTGAGGTGCTAGATCGTATTGTCCGCAACAATGCGACGATCAATGCCCGCGCTGGCGCTGGCGGGATTGACCCATTTAGTGGTAGCGCCAACAGCCTGCAACAGTTTGCTCTAGCGAAGGGTGGTCTTGAGTTCTTCACAGCCGAAGATAACGAAGCCATTACAGCATTGATGGGTGAACAACGCGCCAAGCAGTTTATGCACCAAGCGGCAACTCTCACAATGCAAGGCAATCAGGCGATGAAGATAGCAAGGATTGAGGCGCTGGTGACTTTGGCTCAGTCCGCGGAGCGGGGGGTTTCGTTAGGCAAGGGCGCACCCAGTAGCCGATCCGCATGATGGTGGGGGATTACATATAATGGCCGAACGTCTTCCGAGATATCGTCAGGTCGGTTTAGTTCCAACAAGTATTGGGTCTTTGCCGTCCGTGGATGTTTTGTCCAGCGGGCTTCAGGTGGCACGCGGGTATGAAAGGATGTCGGCTGCTCTCGATAAATTAAGCTCATTTGCTTTTGAGAAAGCATCCGAACGTCAAAAATTGCAAATAATTGAATCGGCACAACGCGAGCCAGAAAACTTCTTGCAACAGCTTTCCGGCAAATCACTTGCTGACATGAGCGCCAATGAGCGCACTGGATATACTATCGCGAGCAAGAGATTTGGTGCAGAGCTTGAGGTAGAAGCGCGCAGGCAAATTGGCGAAATTATACTGCGCGGTAAGCAAAAAGGTTTAAACACCACAGAAATCATCACTAGGGTTGATGAGGCTGTAGCCGGATATTCCTCTGCCGGGGGCAATCTGTCGCCAGATATTGCGGCATCACTTAAGAACAACCTAAACAATTTACGGAATGCCCAGTTTTTAAATTTATCCGAAAGGGACATGAGGCTGGAGGAGGCAAAGTTTCGTGCTGAAGGCATTCAGGGCGTCTCGGAAATATCCAGAAATGTTGAGGATATGGCGCGCGCCGGTATGTCTAATTTTGATGATGTTCTCGCCAATGAGCTTGAAGGGCTTGAGGCGTATATGGAGCATCATCAATTTTCCCCGGATCAAATTGCCAAGACCCTAATTGGGGTCAGGCAGGATGCAAATATTGCAAGATTGCGTGGCGGCTTTGATAAGAGCCAAAGCATTCGCGACAAGCGGTCATACATAGATACCCTCAAGGAAAGCATCGAAAATGGTAACGAGCAAGCGGCTGGCTTAAGTAATGACCAGTTAAGCACCGTTGTTAGCCAGTTTGAAACTAGCCTTGCAAAAGATATCAGGGAATTAAAACCAAAGTACGATGCTATTTCTGACTTTGCGGACAAGAATTTTTTTGACGTTATTGGCGGCGGCAACAAGCCCGTAGATGGGGTTGGTCAGGAAATTCAAAGGCAGCTTAATGAGTTGTCGGCAGACGGTTACGACACCTCTGGTCTTCAGGCGAAAATAAATAACGCGCAGAAGATGCAGTCCCGCATGGAGACTCTAAGGCCAACATCTGTTGTCGAAAAAGAGCAAATGATTGCTGGTTTAAACAGCATTAACTTGGAGAGGGGCCTTACAGGCGAGCAGGCAATATTAAAGGAATCTCTTGAAAAACAAGTTAAATTACAAAAGACCGCCTTAAAGAGCGATCCTATAAATTATGGCAGGACCACCCAACAGATTACAGGTGGTAATCTTATGGTAGAGGCGAACGGGAAAAGTGTCGCCGAGGTTCAAGCACTTGTAGACAAAAGAATTGTGGAGGCAACATCTTTTGCACAAAGGCAGGGATTAGTCGATATTCCGCTACTGGATCAGTCGGAAACAGAGACAATCATTAAGTCATTTAAAAACGGAAATGACAAACAGCGCGCAGAATTTTTAGGAAGTCTGGCGGCAAGCTGGGGGAATAACGCCAGATCAATATTCCAGTCAGTCTCTAAAGATGACGCTTTGTTGGCCCATATTGGCGGCCTTGTAGCTAGAGGCTCATCACCCCGAACAGTCGAGGCGGCGTTGCGCGGATATCGTCTATTAGAGGAGGACGCCGCCACAAAAGGCGCTATGAGCAGCGTAGAGTTTAGAAGCGCCACAGGCAAATATTTTGCCAGCATGGCGTCAACACCAAAGCTGCAAGCGCAGTTGCGAGAGGCCACAAACGCAATCTATTTGGGTAAGGGCGGTCAGCCGGGTGAGTATGATAAAGATAAGTTTGAGGACGCATTGCAAGAGGCGGCTGGCCGCACAAAAGATATGACAGGGAGGGAGCTTGGCGGAATTGTTAAGTACAAAAACAAAGCTCTCGTTTTGCCGACATCTATACCTCAAAAAGACTTTGAAGACCTTGTGGAAGAGGCACCTGTTCAGGCTTTCTTCGATTTCCGTACAGGAGAGGTGCCTCTTGATTTGAATGGTAAGCCCCTTGATGTTGATTTGCTTAGAGATCAGGGAAACATCAGATTGGTCCAGTCTGCCGGTGGCCGCGCTCGTTTGTTCTTTGTCGTAAACGGATCAGAGTTTGAGGCCACAAATTCAGCGGGCGGTTCAATAGAAATAAATTTAAACAATTTTTCTCCTGAATTTGCTGAATCCTTACAAGATGTGGACCCGCTTGAAAGATTTGCGCCTCCGACACCAAGAGAAAAATTTAAGACGGGCGATTCTTTGATTGAGGCGCAACCGTATAATGGGTGGTTCCGGCGTTTGTTAAATCAAACCGATCAATCGATACAGCCCGATATGACGGAAGAGTATCCGGATCAATCGATACAGC
>ERZ869936.592-NODE-592-length-32676-cov-4.701481_pt1 | contig 32676 bp, 28 predicted proteins | sample MGYA00520876_ERZ869936 | MGnify/ENA primary metagenome ERZ869936 (study PRJEB32218, sample SAMN09650985) | biofilter metagenome | isolation source: enrty point of leading RO module | place: Saudi Arabia: Thuwal, RO plant located on Red Sea | collected 2016-02-17 ... | reverse complement strand
TCCCGCCGGGGCGGCCGGCCGACCTCAGCTGTGTCGGCACCATCGTGCAGGCGATGCGCGCTTATGCCGAAGGCCGGCTCGGGCCGCAGCCGATCGCTTTCGCCGCAGCCGACCGTCGCATTGCCATCGGCTCGGACCGCATGATGGCGGCGGTCGCTGCCGCCCGCCACGGCGTACTCGCCGCGAACCTGAAGCCGCATCACTTCGCGATCGGCTCGATCAACTCGCCGATGCAGTGCATGATGAAAGAGATCTGCGCGCAATGCCTGCAGCCGCAGATCGATCCCGAGACCGGCGAGCGCAGCTACGTGTTTTCCTGCTTCAATCAGGACCAGCCGCTCGACCGGGTGGACTTCGCCGCACTGGCGCAGCGCCTCGGACAGAACTCGCTGCAGGAGAAGCTCACCGCCACATGGATCGACCGCTGCCTGAAACGCCTCGGCGTGCGTCAGGTTGCCTGAGTCCGGACGTCTGCCCCCGGGCATCGGCATCTGCCGCTGGCTACGGTAGGCGCTGCCGATGACCGTGCCACTGGCACTGCGTCTCGACGCCCTGCTGCCGCAGACGCAATGTACCCGCTGCGGCTACCCCACCTGCCGCGATTACGCCGATGCGATCGCCGACGGGCAGGCCGACTTCAACCAGTGTCCGCCGGGCGGCGACGAGACGATCGCCGCGCTGGCAGGACTGCTCAACCGCGAGGCGAAGCCGCTCAACCCGGCGCACGGCGAGTCGCGCCCGCCGGAGACCGCGCTGATCGACGAGCCCGCGTGCATCGGCTGCATGCTGTGCATCCGCGCCTGCCCGGTCGATGCCATCGTAGGTGCGGCGAAGCGCATGCACACCGTGCTGACCGCGCACTGCACCGGTTGCGAGCTGTGCATGCCGGTGTGTCCGGTCGACTGCATCCGCATGGCGCCGCTGGCCGCGCTGGCCGCCGAGGGCCAGCCGGCGGCGCAGCAACGGCTCGCGCTGTCGGCGCGCGAACGGGCCGCGCTGGCGCGCGAGCGCTTCGCGTTTCACCGCACCCGCACCGAGCGCGAGCGCCATGAGCGCGACGAGCGACTTGCGCGCAAGGCCGCCTCAAAGCTGGCGACGGTGGACGGCGAGCCCGCCGGCGCCGCGCGCGAGCGCAAGAAGGCGATCATCGAAGCCGCCCTGCAGCGCGCCCGCGCCCGCCGCGAGCAGGAACGGCGTCTGCGCCGGAACAAGCCTTGAACGCGGACAAGCGCACCCGCATTTTCGAGCGCCTGCGCGCGGCCAATCCGCAGCCCACAACCGAGCTCGAGTACCGGTCGCCTTTCGAATTGCTGGTGGCAGTCATCCTGTCGGCGCAGGCGACCGACCGCAGCGTCAACCAGGCCACGCGCGACCTGTTTGCGCTCGCCAGTTCTCCGGAGGCGATGCTCGCGCTGGGCGAAGATGGGTTGACGCCGTATATCCGGCGCATCGGCCTGTACCGCACCAAGGCAAAGAACATCATCGCCACCTGCCGGCTGCTTGTGGAACGCCATGCCGGGCAGGTGCCCGATTCGCGCGAAGCCCTGGAACTGCTGCCGGGGGTGGGCCGGAAAACCGCCAACGTCGTGCTCAACACGGCGTTCGGGCAACCCACGATTGCCGTCGACACGCATATCTTCCGGGTCGCAAACCGTACCGGCATCGCCCACGGCCGTACGGTCGAGGAAGTTGAGCGGCGGCTGACCCGCCTGGTGCCGGAAGCCTTTCGCCAGGATGCGCACCACTGGCTGATCCTGCACGGCCGCTACGTGTGCAAGGCACGCAAGCCCGACTGTCCGGCCTGCCCGATCGCCGACCTGTGCGAGTTTCGCCCGAAGGTAAAGGCGGCCTGATGTTTACGCCTTCGCGCGAGCAGGCGCGGCGCCTGTTCTTCGAAACCTGGCGGAAGTATCGCGCTGGCGAGACGCTCGCCGGGCTCGAGCAGATGGTGCTGGAGGTCGTCCTTCTGCACCCGGAATACCACCCGCTCCTCGACACGCCCGCGAAACATCTCGACCGCGACTACTCGCCGGCATCGGGCGCACTGAACCCGTTTCTGCATCTGAGCCTGCATCTGGCGATCGCGGAACAGCTTTCGATCGATCAGCCAGCCGGGCTGCGCCAGCGCTACTCGCTGCTTGCCGCGCGGCATGGCGAGCACGACGCGCTGCACCTGGTACTGGAATGCCTGGGCGAGACCGTTTGGGAGGCCCAGCGCAACGGCGCCGTGCCGGACCAGGCTCGCTATCTGGAGTGCCTCGACCGCCGGATCGGCACCCGGAACCCATGAAAAAGGGAGCCCGCCGGGGCTCCCCTGTTCCACTTCCATGCGGCCGCGCCGGCGGCCGGCGCGACTCTCAGTAGCGCACGAAGAGCTGGCTCTTCTGACGGGCGAAATAGCGCGAGAGCGCAGTAATTTCCTCCGCCGAGAGTCCCGCCGCCATCGCGCCCATCACCGGATGCTTGCGCGCCCCCGACTTGTAGTCACGCAGCGCCTTGGCCAGGTAGTCGGCCGGCTGCCCACCCAGCATCGGCGTGTCCGGCGTGATCGACGCATTGCCATCCTCCCCGTGACAGGCAGCACAGATTTCCTTGGCCTTGGCTTCCGGATCGACAGCCTCGGCGGCAGCGCCACCGGCAGAAACCGCGAACCCGGCGCAAAGCAGTGCAATCAGATGCTTGTTCATCGATGTTTTCCCGTACATGACGAGCCTGCTACCGGCCCTGTTGTGAGTAGTACGCCGCGACATCAGCCATGTCCTGGTCGCTCAGGCTGGCCGCGATGGCCATCATGGTCGGATGGGCACGGTCGCCCGATTTGTATGCCTTCAGCGCATTGACCAGGTACGCGGCATGCTGCCCGCCGAGCTTCGGCACCGAGTACACCTCGGGGTAAGCCATGCGGAAACCGGGTATGCCGTGACAGCCTTGGCACATCGCGATTTTCTGCGCACCGGCGGCGGCATCGCCCTCGGCCGCCTGCAGCGGCAGTGAAATTGCCGCCAGCGCGGCAAGCAGTCCAGCAGTGATCGTCAGTCGAGATTTCATCCCTGAGCGGCCTTTATTATGAGGTGACCGTTAAGAAAACCCTGCAAAACTCTATCGGAAGCCCTGTGCCGCGGTCAACGCGCTAGCCGCCGGTGGGCACAACGCCCTCGGCAATGCGAATGGACTGCGAATAGACCTTGTCGAACGTATCCTCGAACTCCACCCGAAGTTCGCCTTCGCGGGTCGGCACGAAATAGAAGCGGAAGATCGGATTATCCGACAGCGAGAAGTCCACCTGGGCATTCATCACCGGATCGCCATTGTAGGTAACGTCGATCCTGCGGACGAAGCGCGGCGTTCTGCCGGGCTCGAAGTCGACGGCCAACCCCGATTCGTTCGGGTGGCGGATCTGTACCTGCACCAGCGTGGGCTTGTTGTACTCGATGTGATCGTCGATGCGGAAGCGCATCTTGCCGAGCAGCGACGGTGGAATCAGGTTCTTGCCCATCGGTGCGGAGCAGCCCCCGGATGCCTTGACCCAGCGCTGCGACATGTACAGGCGGCCATCATTCGTTTCGGCCACCGCGCGCACGAAACTGTAGTCCTCGAAGCGCAGCCGCGTCTCCACCTTGACCCGCCCGCTGTCGGGCGTGAAATAGAACACGCCGGCCGCCGGCGAAGGATTGCGCTCGACGATCAGATATACCGCCTTGATATAGCGCTCGGGCGTCTGGTCGATCAGCCCATTGACCATCACCGGCACGGTGGCGGCATCGTCCGCCCGGGTGTTCAGGTAGACGCGAACCACTTCCTCGCCGTCGGGAACGATCTCGCGGTCGCCGAACATCAGGGTCCTGATCGACTGCCAGTGCGGACTGGCCGCGGGATCCGGTTCGGCAAACTGGTTCGCCTGCACCGGCGGGCACGCCAGCACGGCAGCCGCCGCCAGCGCGTTCGCGAATGCCGCCAATCTGCCCATTGCCCCCCCGAAAACCTCGAATCTCAGGCGCCGAAGTATAGCCGATTACTCCCACTCAAGCTCGGTCCACGCGGTGGTGACATTGCGCCGGTGATAGGTGTCGAACAGCGCCCAGCGGTCCTTTTCCGACAGACCGATGCGATGCACCGCCTCCATCAGCGTATCGCCGCGCCTGATGGCCGCGCGCGTTTCCTCGAGAATCCTGCTGAAGTACCGGTGCTGGGGCTCGAGCACCTGTGGCCAGCCGGCTTGGCTGCGTCCGTGCCCCGCCACGTATTGCGCGGCGTCGATGGCGCGCAGTTCCTCCATGACGGCAAGAAACCCGGTGATGTTCGAGTCGAGCACCGGCGTATGCTCGATAAACAGCAGGTCAGACGTCCATAGCGTGCGGGTGCTGCGGTCGAACACCGTGAGGTCGTGGTCGGTGTGCGCGGGAGGCCAGCCGCGGATCTCCACGATGCGGTCGCCTAGGTCGATGCCTACGGTCGCGCCGGCCGCGACGGTGCGCGTCGGCGGCACGCTCTCGCTGCCCTCGGCGAGCGCGCCCAGGTCGCGCTGCAAGGCGCCCAGGTCGAACCGTGCGCGCGCTGACAGCTGGCGCGACAGGTGTTCGTGGCCGATCACCTCGGCGCCGTCGGCGCGAAGCGCGGCCGCGCCGAAGTAATGGTCGGGGTGCGCGTGGGTGATCACCACGTGGCATACCGGCCGGTCGGTGACTGTGCGAATCGCAGCCCGCAGGCGCTCGCCGAGCGCCCTCGTGCCGCCGGTGTCGACCACCAGCACGCAGCGGCTGCCGACGATGAAGCCGATGTTGGCGTTGTCGCCCAGGTTAACGGGCGCGCGTTCGCCCACGACGCCGTAGTGCACGAAATTGCCCGGCGCAATCTCGACCACGTCGAGCGGCGCGGCGGCGGTAACGTTTTCGGTGCACAGCAGAATTGCCGCCGAGAGAATCCTCGCAAAGCGCATACGATGCCTTGAGATCAACTTCCCGGCATTAAACCAGAACGGCGGCGCGGCGGCGTTCGTCGCTTGCATCAAAGCGCCGCCTTCAGTAGCGTGGGACTTCCTTTCGCCTCCGGATGTTCGCCGCTTGCGCCGACGATTCTTGCCCATGCTGCTGCTCGCGTCGGTGCTGACCGCCGCGCCCTGGGTCCACGCGCACGCACTGCTGCCCGCGCGCATCGCCGATAACGTATACGCCTTCGTCGGCAGCGGCGGCCTGCCCAACGCCGCCAATCGCGGCCATGTCGCGAATGCCGGATTCATCGTCGGCACCCGCGGCGTGGTCGTGATCGACACCGGCGTTTCCCATAGTTATGGCGAGCGCATGATCGAGGCGATCCGCGCGGTCACCGACCGGCCGGTCGCTCTGGTCGTCGTGACGCATGCGGTGCAGGAGTTCGTGTTCGGCATCAGCGCCTTCGAAGCGATCGGCGCGCCGGTCGGCGCTCATCGCGCCACCGTCGATCTGATGCGCGCGCGCTGCGCTCACTGCCTGGAAAATCTGCGGCCGCTGCTCGGCGAGGAGTTGCACGGTTCGCGGCTGGTCCTGCCCGGCGTTGTGTGGGATGGCCCGGTCGCCATCGAGGCCGGCGGCGAGACCATCGAGCTCCTCCATTTCGGCTGGGCAGCCACGCCCGGGGACATTGCCGTCTTCCACCGCGCCAGCGGCACCCTTTTCGCGGGTGGGCTCGCATCGGCCGGGCATGTGCCGGAAATCCGCGACTGCGATTTCTCCGGCTGGCAGGCCGCCCTGGCCGCACTTGCGCGCCTGCCGGTGCGTCACGTCGTGCCGGGCTTCGGCCAGCCGGGCGACGCGCGCGTGCTGGCCAACACCGCGCAATACCTGGCCACCCTCGATGCGCAGGCACGAAGTCTTTATGCCCGGATGCCCAGCCTGGTGGAGGCGCTCGAGCACGCCGCCCTGCCCGCATATGCGCGCTGGGCCGCGTACGCGCAGAATCACCGGCGCAACGTGCTGCACCGCTACCTTCAGCTCGAGATCGAGGATTTCGGCGGAGATCCACGCTCGGTCGCCCTTCCGCAGCGATAACGGCGCGCGCCTGGGCCTCGCGCCGCGAAGGCCTATAATCGGGGCCACTATGGGACACCGCCTGACCAAGATCTACACTCGGACCGGCGACACCGGCACCACCGGTCTCGGCGACGGCTCGCGGGTGGCCAAGGACAGCGGCCGCATCGAGGCGATCGGTGCGGTCGATGAACTGAACTGCTGCGTGGGGCTGCTGCTCGCCGAGACACTGCCGGCCGAAATCCGGGCATGCATGGTGGAGGTGCAGCACGAGTTGTTCGACCTCGGCGGTGAACTCAGCATTCCGGGCTACACCGCCATCGCAGAGGCGCACGTCAGCCGGCTGGAAGAGGTGCTCGATGCCTTCAATGCCGACCTGCCGCCGCTCAAGGATTTCATTCTGCCGGGCGGCACCCGCCCCGCCGCCGTGTGCCATCTCGCGCGCACGGTATGCCGGCGCGCCGAGCGGCGCGTGGTCTCGCTCGCCGCCGACGAACAGCTCTCGGCGCTGCCGCAACGTTACCTCAACCGGCTGTCCGATCTGCTGTTCGTGCTTGCGAGGGTGCTCAACCGCGCCGCCGGGCAGCCCGACGTACTCTGGCAGAAAAACCGCCGATCGGGCGCGTGACGATGGCAGACCCATCGCTGGGCGAGCTGCTGGCCCGCTGCGCGCTCAACGACCAGCAGGCCTTCGCCGCGCTCTATCGTGCCTGCGCGCCGAAACTTTTTGCCGTTGCCGTCCGTATAACCCGTAGGCGGGACTGGGCCGAAGATGTCTTGCAGGAGAGCTTCGTGAACATCTGGCACCACGCGGGCGGCTACGATGCGGCGAAGAGCGCACCGATGACATGGATGACGACCATCGTGCGCAACCGGGCGCTCGACTGGCTGCGCAGGCCGCGCGAGACGGCGGACGATGATTACGACAGCCGGGTCGCCGCGCTGGCGGACGACCGTCCCGGCCCGGAAGAGGCGTTCATACGCAGCACCGACGCCGGTAAGCTGGCGCGCTGCCTGCAGGAGCTGACCGAAGACCAGCGTCGCAGTATCACGCTGGCGTTTTTTTACGGCCTGTCGCACGGCGAGCTTGCGAGCCAGGTCGACCGCCCGCTGGGCACGGTGAAGACCTGGATCCGCCGCGGACTGGAGCGTTTGAAGCAGTGCATGGAGCAAACGGAAACGAAATGAGGGCGAGGGACCCCCGTCTGCAGCAGCATCTGGCGCGCGAATACGTGCTCGGCACCCTGTCCGGCCGGGTACGCCGCCGCGTGCAGACGCTGCTGCGCACCGAGCCGGGGCTGCGCGACGCGGTCACCGAATGGGAGCAGCGGCTCACACCGCTCGCCGGCGCGTTACCGGAAATGGCGCCACCTGCCCGGGTGTGGGAGGCGGTGCAACTGCGCCTGGGCCACCGCGTGCCGGCTGCCGGGTGGTGGAACAGCGTCGCCCTGTGGCGTGGCAGTGCCGCGGTCTCGGCGCTGGCGGCGCTGGTGCTCGCGATCGTGCTGCTCGCGCCTGCACCCGTGCCGCCGACCATGATGGTCGTGGTCATGGAAGACCTGCAATCTCAGGCCCCCGCCATGACAGTGGCCTGGGAACCGGGCCCGCAGGCGCCGCGACGCTTGCGCGTCAGAGTGATTGGTCATGCCGAAATGGCGCCCGACACCGCCTGGGAATTGTGGATGCTGCCCGGCAATGACCAGCCCCCGGTCTCGTTGGGCTTGATTACCACCCATGAGGAGCAAACGGTAATGGTCCCCGCGTCGCTGGCGCTCAAGCTCGACGCCGCCTGGGGCCTGGCAATGAGCGTGGAACCGAGCGGCGGATCACCGTCGGGCGCGCCGACCGGCCCGGTGCTGTATGCCGGTCAGTGCGTCAAGGCCTAACGCCGCTCATCCAGCCGGCCGCACAACTGCTCGATGCCGTCGAGAATGCGCGGCGTCGCCCGCGTCAGCAGATCTGGATCGATTCTGACGCGCGATGGCTCACCGCGGGCGCCTGCAGGCGCTTCGTCCATGCCGCTGAGCGACAGAATCACGTCCGGCCGCGCAGCCAGCACCGACTCCGGCGGCACCGGCCCGGACAGCAGCGGGTAGTCCGGCAGCGCGCTGTCTGCACCGCACAGCGACACCGCCCGGGCGATCAGATGCATCGGGCCGACGGTGAAGAGAGGCCGCGGCCAGATTTCAATGAACACCGCACGTCGTGCCCGGTTCGGGCGCGAACGCTCCAGCGCGGCGAGCCGCTGCTCGAACCGCTGTGCCGCCGCCTCCGCAGCCGCCACGGTACCGGCCAGCGCACCGATCGCGCGCAGGTGTCGCGCGATGTCGGAAAGCCGCCGCGGCTCCACGACGAACACCGGCACCGGGCCCGCGGCCAGTGCCCGCAAATCGGCGGCGCGGTTACCGCTGCGCCACGCAAGGATCAGATCGGGGCGCTGCAGGGCAAGCCGCTCCCGGTCGATGCCATAGGCGTCTCCAACCGTTGGCAGCGCCGCGGCGGACGGCGGATAATCCGAGCGCCGCACGGTTGCCACCAGCCGGTGCCCCGCACCCGCAGCGTAAGTGAGTTCCGCGAGATGCGGAGAGATCGCCGCGATGCGCTGCGCCGGTATGGCGAGCTTCACGACCGTGCCGCGGTCATCGGTCGCCGCCACGGGCGACGCCGCGGCGGCCGGCACGGCAAGCGCCATCGCCACGGCAATCGCCGGCGCGGCGCGCACCCGCGCTAGCGCTCCATATAGTGGAGCAGGTTCGAGCTGGTCGAGCGCAGCCGCTGCGATAGCAGCGTGACCAGCTTGATCAGGATCTTCGCGCCGAGGCTCGGCTCTTCCAGGATGATCTGCACCATGCTGTCGCGCGACAGCGTCGCAAATGTCGTGGGCTCCAGGGCGACACAGGTTGCAAACCGCGGCTCACCGTCGATCATCGACATCTCGCCCAGCGTGGCGCCCGGACCGACCGAGGTCATCGGCTGGCTCTTGCCGAAAGAATCCGTCTTCACGATGTCGACCCGGCCCTGGATGATGAGCATCATGTAGTCATCGACGTCGCCCTCGCGAATGATCGTCTGGCCGGCCTGGGCGCGATACACGTGCATGAATGCAGTGAGCCGTTGCACGTCGGCGCGGGTGAAGTCGGCGAAGAATCTCGAATGCCCGATCATTTCGAAGATCTGCTGCGCCAGCGCGGTGCCTTCGCCGAGGTTCTCCAGCGTGGCAAGCGGTGCGTTGTGCGCTGCCGGGACGGATTCGTCGGGCATGTCGTTCAATCGGACCCCTCGTTCGATGCTGAGGACGGATGCGCCGGAGCCTAGTTTCGACGGCAGCATTATGCGCGAGCCCTCATGGCTGGTAAAGCGCGGGCCCGCGCCTCAAGCGGCCGCCTGCCGGCGCGCCGCCTCTGCGCGCTTCAGGTAGGCCTCGCGCGCGATCGCCACGTCTTCTAGGAAGTACGGCAGCTCGTCCAGCCTCAGCGCCTGCGGGCCGTCCACCAGCGCCTTCGCGGGATCGGGATGAAAATCGACCAGCACCATGTTGGCGCCGGCAACAACCGCCTGCGCCGTGACGTGCATGATGTCGAGCAACCCGTCCTGGGACGCGCTGCGCGAACCGACCGAATGGCTCGGATCGATGCATACCGGCATGCGCGTCAGACGCTTCACTACCGGTACGTGCGCGAAATCGACGAAATTGCGATGAGGGTCGCCGAGATTGGTCTTTATACCGCGCAGCCCGAAGATCACCTTGCGGTTGCCCTCGCTCGCCAGGTATTCGGCCGCGTTGAGCGATTCGTCCAGGGTGATGCCGAAACCGCGCTTGATCAGCACCGGAAACTGCTGCTGCCGGCCGACCGCCTTGAGCAGTTCGAAGTTCTGCGTGTTGCGCGTGCCGATCTGCAGCATCACGCCCGTGGGATGCCCTGTCGATTCCAGCGCCTGGCAAATCTCGGCGACATGCGCCTCGTGCATCACTTCCATGGCGACCACTTTGATGCCGTACTTGCCGGCCAGCTCGAACACCCAGGGCAGGCAGGCCTTGCCGTGCCCCTGGAAGGCGTACGGGCTGGTGCGCGGCTTGTACGCGCCCATGCGCGTGCATTGCTGGCCATGATCCCTGAGCGTGCGCATCATCGCCTCGACGTGCTGCGGCGTATCCACCGCGCACAGCCCGGCGAAGACGTGCAGCGTTTCCTGGCCGAATCGAAGGCCCTGGTAGTCGAAATAGGCGGGGCGGCTGTCGTCCTTGTGCCGACCCAGCACCCGGTATTCCGCCGACACGCGGATCGCCTGCTCGACGCACGGCAGCGCGCGCATGTCCTCGATCAGCAGTTGCTTGGTGTCGCCGATCAGGTAGATTTCGGTCACCGCACGCTCGGTGCCCTGGATGCGGTGCACCCGGGTGATGATGTTCGGTAACCGCGCCAGCGACTCGATGAGCTGTGCGTACTCGGGAGATGCCGGGGCGGTATCTTGGCAAAGGATGAAAATAATACGGTGCCACCGGCCAAAGGCCGGCATTCTATGCGACGCGCGGTCCCGCCGTCACCCGGGCACCGCCGCGCGCCTCATGCGCGCGTGCCGCCGACGGTCAGTCCGTCCACCCGCAGCGTCGGCTGGCCGACGCCGACCGGCACGCTTTGCCCTTCCTTGCCGCAGGTGCCCACGCCCGGATCCAGCGCCATGTCGTTGCCGATCATCGATACCCGCGTGAGCACGTCCGGGCCGTTGCCGATCAGCGTGGCGCCCTTGACCGGCCGCGTGAGGCGGCCGTCCTCGATCAGGTAGGCCTCCGCGGCGGAAAACACGAACTTACCGCTCACGATGTCGACCTGGCCGCCGCCGAAGTTCGCCGCGAACAGCCCGCGCTTCACCGAATGCAGGATCTCGTCGGGATCGCAGCCGCCGTTCAGCATGTAGGTATTGGTCATGCGCGGCATCGGAATGTGCGCGTACGACTCGCGCCGGCCATTGCCGGTGGGCGCGGCGTTCATCAGCCGGGCGTTCATGACGTCCTGCAGATAGCCGCGCAGCACACCATCCTCGATCAGCACCGTGCGCTGGGTCGGGTTGCCTTCGTCGTCGATCGACAGGGAGCCGCGCCGCTCGGCGAGCGTGCCGTCGTCGACCACCGTGACCCCCGGCGCGGCGACCCGTTCGCCGATGCGTCCGCTGAATGCCGAACTGCCCTTGCGGTTGAAATCGCCCTCCAGGCCGTGGCCGATTGCTTCGTGCAGCAGCACCCCAGGCCAGCCGGGACCGAGCACCACCGTCATCGTCCCCGCCGGGGCCGGCCCGGCCTCCAGGTTCACCAGGGCCTGCTCGACCGCCTTCTCGGCGTAGCCGCGCAGGACCTCGTCGCTGAAGTAGGCGTAGCCGAAGCGGCCGCCGCCGCCGGCGCTGCCCTGCTCCCGCCGACCGTTGTGCTCGACGATCACCTGCAGCGACACCCGCACCAGCGGGCGCACGTCGGCGGCGATCACGCCGTCGTTGCGCGCCACCAGCACCACGTCGTATTCGCCGCCCAGGCTGGCGATCACCTGGGTCACGCGCGGATCGCAGGCGCGGGCGAACCGCTCCAGCCGCTCGAGCAGCGCCACTTTCTGTGCATCGGGCATGCCGGCGAGCGGATCCGGCGGCGCGTACAGCGCGCGACCGAGCACCCGGCGCGCGACGCGGGCTTCGGCGCTGCCGCCCTGTCGCGCGATAGCGCGCGTGGCCTGCGCCGCCGATTCCAGCGCCGCAAGGCTGATGTCGTCGGAATAGGCGAAGGCCGACTTCTCGCCGCTCACCGCGCGCACCCCAACGCCCTGGTCGATGTTGAAGCTGCCGGACTTGACGATGCCCTCCTCCAGGCTCCAGCCCTCGGTGCGGCTGTACTGGAAATACAGGTCGGCGTAGTCGACCTCGTGCGCCATGATGTGCCCGAACACCCGCGACAGCCGCGATGCGTCCAGCTCGAACGGCGCCAGCAGCGTATCGCTCGCCGTGGTGAACAGGAATTCCGGGCTTGGCGTCAGCAGTTCGGTCGGGTTCATTCGTTTCGTTGTCCTTGCAGTGTCCGGCCGCGCGCCGCGCGCTGCGCGGCGTTTCTGAACCTATATGCGGTGAATCGAGCGGTGAGTCAATGCCGGCAGGCTGTTTCTGAGGCTGGCCTGATAGGCCGGATTAATGCCCGCCGACACGACGCCCGAGCCCCTCGGCAGGCGGTCGAGCACCACGCCCCACGGGTCCACGATCATCGAGTCGCCATGAGTCTCGCGTCCATTCAGATGATAGCCGCCCTGCGCCCGCGCCAGCACGTAGGCCAGGTTCTCGATGGCGCGGGCGCGGATCAGCGGTTCCCAGTGGGCGCGGCCGGTGGTTTCAGTGAAGGCGGCCGGCACCACGATCAGGTCGACGTCGCGCATCGCCCGGTACAGCTCGGGAAAGCGCAGGTCGTAGCAGATCGACAGGCCGATGCGCCCGAACGGCGAATCCACCACCTGCACCTGGCGGCCGGGCTCGATGGTGCGCTCCTCCGAAAACCGTTCCTTGCCCAGATCCAGGCTGAACAGATGGATCTTGTCGTAGCGCGCCACCTGCCTGCCGCTGTCGTCGAACACCAGGCAGCTGTTGTAGATGCGCCCTTCGTTCGGCGACACCATCGGCACCGAGGTGCCGATCAGCCAGATGCCGTGACGGCGGGCGGTCTCGGCCAGAAAGTGCTGAATGCGTCCGTCGCCCTCGCGCTCGCGGGCGCGCACCTTGTCGGTGTCCCTGAGGCCCATGATTGCGAAGTATTCCGGCAGCGCCACCAGGCGCGCCCCCTGCGCCACCGCCATCTCGATCAGGCGGCCGGCTTCGTGAAGATTGGCCGAGATGTTCGGCCCGGAGGCCATTTGCACCCCGGCCACGCGAAACGCGCCGGCCGGCTGTGCAGCACGCGAACGCGCGGCGGTTCGTCCATAACCGGATCGGGTGGGCATGCTGGCGAATCCTCGGGTCAGTGTTTGTACGGTAAGCGGCCGCGGTTCACTTGCGTTGACTCTGAGTCTGCGCTTGCCGTCCGACGCGTTCGACTTTCGGCTGATCCCAGCTGCCGGTGACATGGTAATCGAGCGCGGCAAGCTCCTCGACCGGATCCCCGAGCGCCTTTTGCAGCACCAGCGTGGCCACCCCCACCGCGGGATTGACCACGGCGCCCGCAACCGCGGCCGCGGTGGACAGCTGCGGAAACACACGCACCTGAAGATCCTGCGTCTCCGCGGCCAGATTCACCCGGCCGTTCATGTGCACCCGCGCCGCCGACCCGGTCATGCGAAAGTCGTCGGTCTGGGCAACGCCGCTGGTCAGCGTGACGTTGGCCTCGATGCGCTCGAAGCTGTAACCCGAGCTGAACAGATCGCTGAAATCGAGCGACAGCCGTCGCGGCAGCGCCTGCAGACTGAGGATGCCCAGCAGCTTGGCCGCGCCGGGCTCCAGCCGCTCGAAGCGGCCGTCCTGCGCCACCAGCTTCAGCCGGCCGCTCAGCGTCGGCAGATCGGGACGAAACGGCGAGCCCAGCCAGCTCACCGGGCCGGTCAGCGAGCCGGTGCCCCCGCGAACACCCTCGGGGTATCCGAGGCGCGCCAGCAGCTTGCCGACATCGTTTGCCTCGATGGCCACATCCAGGTCGGTGCGCGGCCGGTCGGCCACCGCCCAGCCGCCGCTCAGCTCCATGCGCCCGTCTGCGTTCGACAGCGTCAGCCGCTCCAACCGCCAGCGCAGCGGCTGCGGGTCGGCGCGCAGTTCCAGCCGCCCGAGCGCCTTGCCCTCGAACGAGAAGTTCTCGGCCACCACGTCGAATCCGGGCAGCGACTCGCGGGTTTCGGCCGGCGCGCGCGGCGCCAGCGTCGATGCCAGTGGCGGAATGGTCAGGCGCGCAAAACGCGCCGTCAGGCGGCCGCCCCTGCCCGGGGCCCAGGTCGCCTCTCCCTTGCCCTGCTCGCCGGCAAGGGCGGCTCGCCAGCCCCCGTCGGTGTGGCGGGCAGTCACGCGCAGTTCGCCAAAGCGCCGGCCGCCGACCTCGAGCGCGCCCAGCGACAGATCGACCGCCCGCAACAGCGGCAAATCATTGGTGGCGGCCTCCGCGCGGGCTGCGCCGTCATCCCGGAGCGCCGCCCGCCACGCGTCGATATCGAGCAGGGCGAGCCGGCCGCTCAGGGCAACGCCGGCCTCCCCGGCCGGCGGCGCCGCGCCGCCCAGGCCGACCCCGCCGCGCACGACGCGCCCCTGGTCCGGCTCCAGGCGCCCGCTCAGCCGCTCGTCCATCGCGAACTCCAGCTCCGATCCGGCGGCAGTCCGCTACGACCAGGCAAGGCGCAGCGGCAGCGCCACGCCAGGTACCTTGTCCAGCGGCGCCGGCAGCGCTGAGGCCATCTGCGTCAGCGCCGAATCGGCCTCGAAGCGCACCGTCCCGTCCGACAGCGTGAGCCGCCCGCGCCAGTCGGCCGTGCCCGTGATGCCGCGCCACCCCGGATGCGGCAACGCCCGCGCCAGCGCCGCAGTGTCCAGAGCGCCGCTGAACTCCAGCCCGACGCCACCGTCGCGACTGCTGCCGCCCTGGATGCGCAGCGGGCCGCCCAGAAAGCGCGCCTGGCTGGGTCGCACGGTCAGCGTGCGCTCGGTGAAAGCAAGGTCGGCGCTGTAGCCCGACAAGTCGGGCACGCGCGGGTCGATCGAAAGGCGCCCGCCCGAAGCCTGAAAACGGCCCGTCACGCGGGCGGCCTGCGCTTCGCGCAGCGGCAACTCGAGCGTGAGCGCGAGGCGTCCGCTGCCGTCGGCCTGCATGCGTTGCGTCAGCCCGCCGATGTAGCGCGACACCGGACTGTCCGCCACGAAGCGCAGAAAACCCGACGTCGCGCCGGCCGCCTGCCCTTCGATGCGCAGCACTTCGCGGCGCCGGCCCAGTTCGGCAATACGGACGTCGGTGCCGGCGATGTCGAGGTCGAAGATGCGGCCGGCGCGCGCCTGCAGGTGCATCTGATCGCCGCGAAAGGCAAGTTCCCCGGCCACGCCCGCGAGCGCCGGCCAACCGTCGGCGTAGTCCAGGCTCGCGCCCTCCAGCTGGCCGACCACCTCGAAACGGCCGCTGCGCCCGTCGCGAAACGGAAAGCGGTCGAGCGGGCCCGACAGGGTGAACTTCGCTTCGCTCAGCCGTCCCGCGGTCAGCGCGCGCTTCAGCCACTCGCGGGTATTCGGAGCGCTGTTCGGCAGGTACTGCCAGGCATCGGCCGCCTCGGCGCGCACCAGGGTGCCGCGCAGGTCGACCGTCCCGGGGCCGTCGCCGCTGCGCGTGTAGCCGCCGGCGATGTTGCCCGCCGCATGCGGGTTGGTGAACGACAGGCTGCGCACCATTACCGTGAGCCGCTCGCCCTCCGTGCTCCACTCGGCCTCGGCGCTCAGGAAATCCAGCGGCAGCGGCTGCACAAACACCGCGGGCAGCTCCAGTTCCCCGCGCTCGCTGGTGATCGACAGCCGGCCGCCGGCGGCGTCGCTGGCGATCGACCCGCTGATGTTGCGCACCCCGGGAAAGCGCCCAAGCGGCCGCGCCGAAAGATCTTCGAAGCTTGCATCCAGGCGCTGCGGGCGCCACGGCGAGGCGCCGCGGTCCCAGCTCACCCGCGCCTGCGCGATGCGGCCTTCCGGCCGCGCGGTCAACAGCTGCTCGCGCAGCGCGTCGCCAATCGGCAGCGCCCCCAGCATCGGCGCGAACCGCGCGGGCTCCACGCCGCTCAGCCGCAGTTCCGCGCGTCCTGTGGACTGCGCCCGCGGCCAATGGAACTCGAAGCCGAACGGTGGATGGGCGCCTGCAGCCGCGGTTTCGAAGTTCAGCTGGCGTCCGGTCAGCCGCAGCTCGCCAGGCTGCCGGCGCCAGCCCAGGTGGCCGCTCAGCCGCTGCAGCTGCAGCGCCTCCAGCTGCGGGCGCAGCCGGGCGCGCACGTTGACCAGGTTGGTATCGGCCGTCGCCGATTCCAGCTGCCCCGCGTCGAAGTCCAGCCACAGGCGCAGTGCGCCAAGACCGGAATCGACCTGCAGCGGCAGCGCGATCCAGATCGATGCCAGCGCCAGGTTCGCGTACTCGAACTCGGCATAGATCCGCCCGGTCAGGGCCGCCACGTCGCCCAGATCGGCGCTGGCGAACTCGCCGCGCAACACCACAGCGGATGCCAACTCCGCCGGCGGCGTGCCCACCAGGGCGAAGCGATGCCGATCATCCTCGTTATCGATGCGCAGGCTCGCCTGCTCGATGACCAACGGCGGCACCGAGCGCATCTCGTCGATCCACACGATACGCGCGTCGCGCACCACGATCTGGCGCTGGCGCGCGAGCCACGCGCGAAACCCCGGGCGTCCCTCGCCGGCGGTTTCGATCGGGTCTCCGGCAAGCCACAATTCACCCAGCGAATCGCGCCGCATCTCCAGCATCGCTTCGGAGATCTCCAGCCGGTGGAAAGTCACCCGTCCCGCCAGCAGCGACACCCAGGACAGCACGGTGTCGACCCGCTCGAGGCCAAGCGCTACGGCCCCGCCCGGCTCGCGCACCTGCACGTCGAAAAGCCGCAGCTCGGGTCGATAGCCGCGCCAGCTGCCCTCGATGCGCCCGATCGACACCGGCTGGCCGACCGCGGCCGACACCGCCTTCGCAATCGGCTCGCGGTAGGCGTCGATGCCGGGCAGCAGCAGGTAGCGCAGCGCGATCACCGCCGCCGCGAATCCCAGGCCGAGCGCCAGTACCGCCCAGGTGGCTATCCGGTAGGCCCAGATCGAACCGTGCTTGAGGAACGCGAGGGAATAGCGAAAAAACACGTTGGCCGGTGTCGTGCGTCAGCGTTTCCCGGCTGACGAGGGGGCTGCGTCTAAGATAGGCTTGGGCCTGGAAAATTCCGCGCGGCGGAAAGCCCGCTCGCGCTGCCCTTGCATGCACAGGCTTCACGCACGAACCGGCAATGCGGTTGACTGCCGACGCGCCCGGATTCTACCCCACCGCCGATGAATCACACTTTCGATTTCGAACAGGCGCTGGCGCGCACCCGCAGGCTCTCGCGCTACGCCCGCCAGCTGCTCGACTCCGGCACCGAACAGCTCGACGCGCAGTTGCTGGGGCAACCCTATACCCGCGAGGCGATGCGCGAGGCGTTGGCCGCCGCCGGCAACGACCCCGCCGCGCTCGACGTCGCGCTCCGGCGGCTGCGGCAGCAGGTCATGCTGCGCGTGATCGCGCGCGACCTGAACGGCCTTGCCGGCCTGGAGGAAGTGGTGGCCACCGTCACCGCCCTAGCGGAGGAGTGCCTTGGCGCCGCGCTCGCCCTGCATGACGCGCGGCTCGGCGCCGAGTACGGCGTGCCGCGCGGCGGCGACGGCACGGCGCAGCAGCTGCACGTGGTCGGCATGGGCAAGCTCGGCGGCGGCGAACTCAATGTGTCCTCCGACATCGACCTGATCTTTCTGTACCCGGAAGAAGGCGACACCGACGGCGCAAAGAGCATCGCCAACCACGAATACTTCACCCGGCTGGCGCGCCGGCTGATCAGTTCACTGGCGGAAATCACCGGCGAGGGCTTCGTGTTCCGGGTCGATACCCGGCTTCGGCCCTATGGCGAAAGCGGCCCGCTGGTCGGCAGCTTCGAGATGCTGGAGGCGTATTTCTTCGCCCAGGGACGGGAGTGGGAACGCTACGCCTGGGTCAAGGCGCGGGTGCTCACCGGCGACAGCGAGGCCGAACTCAACGCCCTGAGTGCGCCCTTCGTGTTTCGCCGCCACCTGGATTTCTCGGCGCTGGAGAGTCTGCGCGCCCTGCACAGCCAGATCCGCCAGGAGGTGCAGCGTCGCGACATCGCCGAAAACATCAAGCTCGGGCGCGGCGGCATCCGCGAGATCGAGTTCATCGTGCAGGTGTTCCAGCTCATCCGCGGCGGCCGGGAGTTGGCGCTGCGGGCGCGGCCCACCCTTGCCGCGCTGCCCGAGCTCGCGCGGCGCCGCCTGCTGCCGCCGGCGGCGGTGGCGCAGCTGCGCGAAGCCTATGTGTTCCTGCGCAATCTCGAGCACCGGCTGCAGTACCTCGACGACCGTCAGACCCAGGACCTGCCCGACGACGAGGCCGATCGCGCCCTGGTCGCCGAGGCGATGGGCTTCGGCGAGTTCTCCGCGCTGGAAACGGCGTTGGAGGGCCATCGCGACATCGTCACCCGCCACTTCGACGCGATATTCGCCGGCGCCGAAACCGACGCCGAGGCGGACACCGACTGCACCGCCGTCTGGCTCGGCACCGTCGCCGGCGAAGACGCCGGCAGGCGCCTGTCGGCAATGGGCTATGCCGACCCCGCACAGGCGATGGAGCGGCTGTCGCGGCTGCGCGGGAGCGGCTCGTACCGGCGCATGTCCGCCTCGGGGCAGGCGCGGCTCGACCGCCTGATGCCGGCGCTGATCGAGGTCGCCGCCGAGCAGGAGAAGCCGGACGCGACGCTCGAGCGCACCATGGGCGTGATCGACAGCATCGGCCGCCGCGAATCCTATCTGGCGCTGCTCAACGAGTATCCACAAGCGCTGGCGGCGCTCGCCCGCCTTGCCGCGGCGAGCCCCTGGGCCGCCGAGTACCTGTCGCGCCAGCCGATGCTGCTCGACGAGCTGATCACCGCGCAACCGGAGCAGAACCCCGACTGGTCACGCCTAGCTGTCGAGCTGCGCCAGGAGCTCGAGGCCAACGCCGGCAACGTCGAACGCCAGATGGATTTGCTGCGCCACTTCAAGCATGCGCAGACCTTCCGCCTGCTGACCCTCGACCTCGCCGGCGCGCTGCCGCTGGAAAAGCTCTCCGACCATCTGTCCGACCTGGCCGGGCTGGTTCTGCAGGAAACGCTGCGCACGGCCTGGGCGGGGCTGCGCACCCGGCACCGCGTGTCGCCGCGCTTCGCGGTGATCGGCTACGGCAAGCTCGGCGGCAAGGAACTCGGCTATGCGTCCGATCTCGACATCATCTTCCTGTACGACGATGCGGATGACGCCGCGACGGAGGTGTATGCGCGGCTCGCGCAACGCATCAACACCTGGCTCACCAGCGCAACGCCCGCCGGCGTGCTGTACGAGACCGATCTGCGGCTGCGGCCAAACGGCGCGGCCGGCCTGCTGGTGAGTCCGCTCGAAGCCTTTCGCGAATATCAGGCGAACCAGGCCTGGGTGTGGGAGCACCAGGCGCTTACCCGCGCCAGGGCCGTGGCCGGCGACACCGGTGTCGGCAGCGCCTTCGAGGCGATCCGCGAGCAGGTGCTGCGCATGCCGCGCGATCGCGCCCGGTTGAAGGCCGAAGTCGCCGCCATGCGCCAGAAGATGCGCGACGGCCACCCGAACGCAAGCGGCCTGTTCGACCTGAAGCACGATCCCGGCGGCCTGGTCGACGTCGAGTTCAGCGTCCAGTACCTGGTACTGGCCTACGCTTGCGACCACCCCGAGCTCACCGGCAATATCGGCAATCTCGCGCTGCTGCGGCTCGCCGCCGGGCTGGGCCTGATTCCCGAGGCGCTGTCGGACGATGCGCAAGCCGCCTACCGGGAGTTCCGCCGCCTGCAGCACGCGTTGCGCCTGCAGGGCGAACGCTACGCCCGCCTGCCAAAAGAGCAGGTCGAAGCGCACACCCGGGCAGCCGTTGCGCTGCGCGACTGGGTGTTTTCCGGCGACCGGGTCTAGGCCGGCACCGCCGACTAGCGGCCAGCGCGCTTGCGGCCGGTCAGCCGGTAGACGGTCAAGGTGCCCTTGCCCTTCACCGGCAGGTCGAGCGGCGGATCGAACGCATAGCGCTCGCTCAGGCGCAGATAGGTCGTCTTGTCGACCAGGATCGTGCCGCTGCCCGCCTCGCTGGTCAGGCGGTCGGCGACATTGACGGTATCGCCCCACACATCGTAGATGAAGCGCTTGGCCCCGATCACGCCGGCGATCACCGGCCCGGTGGCGATGCCGATATGCAGCTCGACGCCGTGGCGCGTAAGTGTCGGGTCGCCGCGCGCGGCTTCCATCATCTCCAGCGCCAGGTCGGCGGTGTGTTCGACGTAGCCCTGGCGCGCGCCGGCGAGCCCGCCCGCCGCGATGTAGGCGTCGCCGATGGTCTTGATCTTGTCCAGCCGGTGCTTCTCCGCCAGGTTGTCGAAGCGCGAGAACACGTCGTCCAGGAAGGTCACCACCTGTCCCGGCGCAAGGCGCTCGGCCAGCCGGGTGAACCCGACGACGTCGGCAAACAGCACGGAAACGTCGGCAAAGCCGTCGGCGATCAGGCCGGGTTCGCGCTTGAGCCTTTCGGCGATGTGGTTGGGCAGGATGCTGTGCAGCAGCCGGTCGGAGCGCTCGCGCTCCACGCGCACCAGCCGGTGCTGTTCGGCCAGCGCTTCCTCGTAACGGTCGCGCTGCTGCACGAAATAGCGCAGCAACAGCCAGACGATGGTGGAGATGATCGTGAAGTTGAGCACGAAGAACACCGCAATGGTGCGCATCGGGATGCCGTAGTCCTCGCCGCTCGCCAGAAAGTAGTCGAAGGCGCCGGACAGCACCGTCATCGCCAGGAAGGCGGCGAACCACGGGATCGATTCCCGCGGGCTGAAGCACACCATGGCGCCGATCGGGGCCAGCAGCGCCAGCAGGGCGATGCCCGATGAGCTGACGAAGCTGCCGATCGACCATTGCACAATGAACGGGAAGAACAGGAACAGCGACAGCTGGGCGGCGCGGAAAAAGGCGAAATTCCGGGTGCGCAGGAAGATCACCAGCACCAGCGCCGAGAGCACCTGAAAACCGAGCGGCACCGTGGTCGGCAGGCGCAGCCCCATGTACCAGTAGATCAGCAGCCAGACCACCGCCGCGAGGTTCATCAGGCCGCTGGCAAAGATCAGCAGCGTCTTGCGGATGCGCAGCAGCTCGCTGTCGCCCTCGTCGACGGCGGCCGAGGCCAGGCGCCGCAGCCAGCCACGCCGGCTGGAGGCCGGGTCGGGCGATCTGGGCATATAAGTGGGAACCGAGGATTGATCCGGGGTGGGCATGAGTGCCGCGCGCGTCAACACCGATGCCGCGACTTGTAGCCGGTGCTGTATCTGGGACCGCAGTCGGCGAAGGGTATAGCATCGGGGACTGGAACGGCAAGACGATGCGGCGAAGGTGCCGGCGGAACGCCCAGTTAGGCTACACTTGCCGCTTTTTTCGGGGAGTCCGACAAGATGTCGATGGGCGACAGAGACGGCGTCATCTGGTATGACGGCAAGCTCGTTCCGTGGCGGGACGCCACCACCCACGTCCTGACCCATTCGCTGCACTACGGGCTGGCGGTGTTCGAGGGACTGCGCGCCTACAAGACTGTCGACGGCACCGCTATCTTCCGGCTGAAGGAGCATGTCGACCGGCTGTTCAACTCGGCCCACATCTACATGATGAAGATTCCCTACGACCGGCAGACGGTGATTGACGCCTGCTGCGAGGTGGTGCGCCAGAACAAGCTCGAGGCCTGTTACGTGCGCCCGATCGCGTTCTACGGCTCGGAGAAGATGGGCGTTTCGCCCAAGGGTGCGAAGGTTCACCTCGCCATCGCTGCCTGGCCCTGGGGCGCCTATCTGGGCGACGACGGGCTGGAGAAGGGCATCCGGGTCAAGACCTCGAGCTATTCCCGGCACCATGTCAACGTCACCATGTGCCGGGCCAAGTATTCCGGCACCTACGCCAACTCGATTCTCGCCAACCAGGAAGCGGTGGAGCACGGCTACGACGAGGCGCTGCTGCTCGACGTCGACGGTTTCGTCGCCGAGGGCTCGGGCGAGAACCTGTTCGTGATCAAGAGCGGACGCATCTACGAGCCGGAGCTCACCTCGGCGCTGATCGGCATCACCCGCGACACCCTGATCCGGCTGGCGGGCGACGCCGGCTATACGGTGGAGGCGCGGCGCCTCACCCGCGACGACATCTACATCGCCGACGAGGCGTTTTTCACCGGCACCGCCGCCGAGGTGACGCCGATCCGCGAGCTCGACAGCCGCGTCATCGGCAACGGCCAGCGCGGGCCGATTACCACCCGGCTGCAGTCGATGTTTTTCGACGTGGTCAACGGCCGCGCGGCGAAGTACCGCGACTGGCTGACCAGGGTGTACTGATGGAGCAGGGCAGGCGCGCCAGCAGCGAACGTCTCGTCGAAGTCGGCGAGGCCGACCTGCCGCTGCATTGCCCGACGCCCGACCAGCTGCTGTGGAACGCCCATCCCCGGGTGTTTCTGCCGATCGAGCAGCGCGGGGAGGCGCTATGCCCGTACTGCGGCACCCGGTACGTCCTCAAGGGCGGGCCACGCCAGGGTCACTGACCATGGCGCTGCCCGGCGCCGCGGCCGCGAAGCCTCGGGGCCCGGCGTCGCGATGAGCGCCGCACGGCTGCGCACGCTGATCGTCGCGCCGTCCTGGATCGGCGACGCGGTGTTGTCGCAGCCACTGCTCGCCCGCCTCAAGAACCAGTCGCCGGACGGCGCCATCGACGTGCTGGCACCCGCCTGGGTGCTGCCGGTCTACCGGCATATGCCGGAGGTGGCCGATACCATCGACAGCCCGTTCCGGCATGGCGAACTGGCGCTCGGGGCGCGCTGGCGGCTCGCCCGGCAGCTGGCGGCGCGCGGTTATCGGCGCTGCTTCGTCCTGCCCAATTCCTTCAAGAGCGCGCTGCTGCCCTGGTTCGCGCGCATCCCCGAGCGCATCGGCTATGTCGGCGAACTGCGCCAGCCGCTGCTCAGCGACGCGCGCCGGCTCGACCGCGTAGCGCTACCGCTGATGGTGGAGCGATTCGCCTGGCTGTCGCAGCCGCGCGAGGCGCCGCTGGCGCGGCCGCTGCCCGCACCGCGCCTGATTGCCGATGCCGGCGCGCGCGATGCCATGCTTGCGCGGCTCGGGCTCGAGCGCCCGGCGCGGCTTGCCTGCTTCTGCCCGGGCGCCGAATACGGCCCCGCCAAGCGCTGGCCGGAGCGCTACTTCGCCGAGCTGGCGCGGCGACTGGCGGCGGAGGGTTACGCGATCTGGCTGCTCGGCTCGGCGCGCGACCGGCCGGTGGCGGACAGCATCGCCGCCGGAAGCGACGGCCTAGCGCGCAACCTGTGCGGGGCCACTACTCTCACCGACGCCATCCTCACGCTGGCGGGCGCAGATCTGGTGGTCACCAACGATTCCGGGCTGATGCATGTCGCGGCGGCTTTCGACCGGCCGATGCTGGCGATCTTCGGCTCCAGCTCGCCCGGCTTCACCCCGCCGCTGTCCCCAGCGGCCCAGGTCGCCCGCCTGGACCTGCCCTGCAGTCCCTGCTTTCAGCGCGTCTGCCCGCTCGGACACTTCAACTGTATGATCCGCCTCACCCCGGAGCAGGTGCACCAGCGCATCCGGGCACTCGACACCGCGCCATGATCGCCACCGCATTTGCCAGCGCCGAAGCCGCCGAACGCGCCTTCTACAGCGCCTTCGAGCGCGCCGACCTCGCCGCCATGATGGCGGTATGGGCCGAAGACGAAGAGATCATCTGCGTGCACCCGGGCGGACCGCGTCTTTGCGGCGTGGCGGAAGTGCGGGAGTCCTGGCGCCAGCTGTTCGCGCAAGGCCCCCAGCTGAGCTTCAGTCTGTCGAACGGGCGCCTCTACCCCGGCCGCATGCTGGCGGTGCACAGCGTGTTCGAGCATGTGAAGACGCGCGGCGACCCTCGTCCCGCCACCGCGGTGCTGGCCACCAACGTCTACGTTCTCACCCCGCGCGGCTGGCGCATGCTGATGCACCACGCCTCGGTGCCGCCGGCCGCGCCGCCGGCGGAGGAGCCGCCGCCGTCGATGCTGCACTGATGGCGGCGGGCGATTACCGCGCCCCGCGCTGGCTGCCCGGGGGACATCTGCAGACGCTGTATCCCTACTTCGCGCTGCGCCGCGCGCCGCCGCCGCTGCGCCGCGAACGCGTCGACACGCCGGACGGCGATTTCATCGACTTCGACTGGCTGGACGGCCCGGAGGACGCGCCGCTTGTCGTCCTGTTCCACGGCCTGGAAGGCTGCTCGCGCAGCCACTACGCGACCGCGCTCTTGCAGCATCTGAGAACGCGCGCGTGGCGCGGCGTGGTCGCCCATTTTCGCGGCTGCAGCGGCGAACCCAACCGCCTCGCCCGTGCCTATCACTCCGGCGACGCCGACGAGATCGACTGGATGCTCAGGCGGCTGCGCCGGCACGGGCGCAGCCCGATGTTCGCGGTGGGCGTCTCGCTCGGCGGCAACGCGCTGCTCAAGTGGCTCTCGCGCGAGGGCGCGGGCGCAGGGGCGCTACTCGATGCGGCCGCCGCGGTGTCCGCGCCGGTCGACCTGATGGCCGCCGGGCATCGTCTCGGCCGCGGCTTCAACCGGCTCTACGCGCTGCACTTCCTGCGCACGATGAAGCGCAAGAGCCTCGGGAAACTCGCGCGTTTTCCCGGCCTGTTCCACCGCGAGCGCATCGCGCGCGCGCGCAGCCTGCACGCCTTCGACGACGCCTACACCGCGCCGGTGCACGGGTTTCGCGACGTCGGCGACTACTGGACGCGCGCCAGCAGCAAGCCCGAGCTCGGGCGCATCGGCCTGCCGACGCTGATCGTGCACGCGCACAACGATCCCTTTCTGCCCGGAAGCCATCTGCCCCCGCGCGCCGCGCTGCCCGATTGCGTGGTGTGCGAGATCACCGGCGGCGGCGGCCATGCCGGCTTTGCCACCGGGCCGTTTCCCGGAAACCTCGACTGGCTGCCGGTGCGCCTGCTGCGGCATTTCTCTGCATTCGCGCAGCGCTGAGCCGCCCGTGGCGCACGCGCGTGCGCGCCGCCGCAATGTGCTAAGTTTGTGGCGGCGGCGCTGCCGCCCGCGTCAATAACTCGAACCAGGATCGGAGGCTCATGATTCCCGCACCCGAGATCTTCAAGGCCTACGATATCCGCGGCATCGTCGACCGCACGCTCACCGCCGAAGCGGTCGAGGCAATCGGCCGGGCGATCGGCTCGGAGGCGGCCGCGCGCGGCGTCAAGGCGGTGTGCATCGGCCGCGACGGGCGCCTGTCGGGCCCGGCGCTGTCGAAAGCGCTCGCCCGCGGTCTCAACCGCGCCGGCATGAACGCCATCGACGTCGGCCGGGTCACCACGCTGATGCTGTATTTCGCCGCGCACAACTTCGGCACCGGCGGCGGCGTAATGGTGACCGGCAGCCACAACCCGCCCGACTACAACGGCCTGAAGATGATGCTGGCCGGCGAGACGCTGTCCGGCGAAACGATCCAGCAGCTGCGCGCGCGCATCGAGCGCGGCGACCTCGCCACCGGCGCCGGCAGCGTGGACGAGCGCGAGATCGCGCGCGCCTATATTGATCGCGTGGCGGGCGACATCCGGCTCAAGCGCAAGATGAAAATCGCGGTGGACTGCGGCAACGGCATTCCGGGCGCCTTTGCGCCAGAGCTCTATCGCCGCCTCGGCTGCGAAGTCGAGGCGCTTTTCTGCGAAGCCGACGGCACATGCCCCAACCACCATCCCGACCCGTCGCAGCCGGACAATCTTGCCGATCTGATCCGGGCGCTCGAATCCGGCCCCGCCGAGATCGGCCTCGCCTTCGACGGCGACGGCGACCGCCTGGGCGTAGTCACCAAGCAGGGCAAGATCATCTATCCCGACCGCCAGCTGATGCTGTTCGCGGCCGACGTGCTGTCGCGCAATCCCGGCGGCGAGATCATCTTCGACGTGAAATGCACCCGTAACCTCGCACCCTGGGTGCGCAGTCACGGCGGCCGGCCGACGATGTGGAAGACCGGCCACTCGCTCATCAAGGCCAAGATGAAGGAGTCCGGGGCCCCGCTCGCCGGCGAGATGAGCGGCCATATCTTCTTCAAGGAGCGCTGGTACGGCTTCGACGACGGGCTCTACGCCGGCGCGCGCCTGCTGGAATACCTGAGCGGCCAGCCCGACATCGGCAAGGTATTCGACGAGCTTCCCGATTCGATCAACACGCCCGAGCTGCAGGTCAAGCTGGCCGAAGGCGAGAATTACGCCCTGGTGGCCAAGCTGCAGAAGGAAGCGCGCTTCCCGAACGCGCGCGAGGTCATCACCATCGACGGTCTGCGGGTGGAGTATGACAACGGCTTCGGCCTTGCCCGTTCGTCCAACACCACGCCGGTGCTGGTGCTGCGCTTCGAGGCCGACAACGCGAAGGCGCTGCGCGAGATCCAGGAAGACTTCCGCCGCGTGCTGCTCGCCGCCCGGCCGGACGCGAAGCTGCCCTTCTAGCAGCGGCTCAAGCCCGCCCGCCGGCGGCCGTAATGCCGGACATGAACGCCCGTGCAGGCAAGGCGCCGTGCCGCCGGCGCGGCGTGCCCGTCGCCATCGTGCCATGACCGATACCACCGCCGCCGCCCGCAGCACCTTCGAGGACATGCGCCTCAAGGTGGGAGACCGCCTGCAGCTCGAGCCGGGCCCTGGCCTCGGACAGGTCCGCTACATGGTGCGCCTGCTCGGTTTCCTCGAAGGCCATAGCCTGATGGTGCAGACGCCGCAGCCATCGGCAGGCGTCAAGCCGCTGGTGGAAGGCGACGGGCTGGTAGTGCGGGTATTCTCCGGCCAGGGCGCGTTCGGCTTCAGGAGCTTCGTCGAGCGGGTGATCCGCAACCCCTTCGACTATCTGCACCTCAAGTTTCCGGAACGCATCGAGGGCGTGCTAGTGCGCAAGGCGCCGCGGGTGCGCACCGACATCTCAGCGCGGGTTCGGCCCGCCGCCGGCGGCGAGACCGAGGCGCGCATCGTGAACCTGAGCGCCTCCGGCCTCCTGCTGGAATCGCCCGCCGCCCTGGGCGATCCCGGCAGCAATCTGCAGATCCGGTTCGACCTGCTGGTATTTGGCAACGCCGTCACCCTCGACCTGCAGGCCCGCGTGCGCGCCGGCAAGCCGGCCGCAGCCGAAGCCCCGGAGGGCCCGCATCAGCACGGCATCGAACTGATCGATCCGGCGGCGAACGACACGCTCAATCTGCAGGCTTTCGTGCACCAGACCCTGGTGGAGAATCCGCACAGCCTGGTGTGAGCCCGACTCGGCGTCAGCCGGGCGCGGCCGCCGCAGCGCCGCCCGCACGGCCGCGCAGCCACTGCACGAGTTCCTCCGCCGGCAGCGGCCGCGCAAACAGGTAACCCTGCGCCTCCTGGCAGCCGTTATTCTTCAGAAACGCCAGCTGGGCCTGGGTCTCCACCCCTTCGGCCACCACCTCCAGCTTCAGGCTGTGCGCCATGCGCACGATCGCGAGCACGATCGCGGCATCGTCGGCGTTGTCGGCCACGTCCTGCACGAACACCTTGTCCACTTTCAGCCGCGTCACCGGAAAGTGCTTCAGCGTCGCAAGCGACGAATACCCGGTGCCGAAGTCGTCGATCGCCACCTGGATGCCGATGGCGCGCAGCCGCTCGAGAATGCTGTGGGTCAGCCGCGGATTGCTCATCGCCGTGTTCTCGGTAATCTCCACTTCGAGGTAATGCGGCGCCAGGCCGGCGGCCTGCAACGCTTGCTCGATCTGCGCATCGAGTCCCGGCTGTCGAAACTGCCGCGGGCTGAGATTCACCGCGAGACGCCCAAGCCCGATGTTCGCGTCCAGCCAGAGCCGGAACTGCCGGCAGGCGGCCCCGAGTACCCATTCACCGATCGGCACGATCAGCCCGCTTTCCTCGGCGAGCGACACGAACTCCGCCGGCATGACCAGGCCGAGGTCCGGCGAGCGCCAGCGCAGCAGCGCCTCGACGCCGGTCACGCGGCCGCTTTCGAGGTTGATCTGCGGCTGGTAATGCAGCAGCAGCTCGTCGCGATCGATCGCATGGCGCAGCTTGCTCTCGATCACCAGACGCTCCATCGAGCGCGCATTCATGTCCGCCATGAAGAACTGGAAGTTGTTGCGCCCCTGCTCCTTGGCCCGGTACAGCGCCAGGTCAGCATTCTTGATGATCGCCTCGGTGTCCAGGCCGTCGCCCGGAAACACGCTGATCCCGAGCGAGGTAGAGCTGAACAGTTCGAAGCCGTTAAGCTCGAACGGCTCCTGCATGGCTCGCACGATCTTTTCCGCGACGCGGGCAAGATGCGCTTGCTCGCCGATGTCCACCACGATGACCGCGAATTCGTCTCCGCCGAGCCGCGCCATCGTGTCGCCCTTGCGCAGGCAGTCCGAGATGCGCTGCGATGCCGCTTTCAGCAGCATGTCGCCCAGCTCGTGCCCGAGCGTGTCGTTAACGTGCTTGAAGCGATCGAGATCCAGGTACATCAGGCCGAACGAGGTGCCGCTGCGCTGCGCGTTGGCCTTGGCCTGCTCCAGGCGGTCGCGGAACAGCCGCCGGTTCGGAAGCCCGGTGAGCGGATCGTAATAGGCGAGGTGGCGGATGGTGGTTTCGGCGTGCTTGCGCTCACTGATGTCTTCGGCCACTGAAACGAAGTTGGTGATGTTTCCGTGCTCGTCTCGCACCGGCGAGATCGACTCCAGGCACCAGTAGAACTCGCCGTTGCGCTTGCGGTTGTGCAGCTCGCCGTGCCACTCGTTTCCGGCGCTCAGCGTCTCCCACACCTCGCGGAACGTGGCGACCGGCATGTCCAGCGATTTCATGCTCCACAGCTCGCGCCCGACGATTTCGTCGCGGGTGTAGCCGGTGATTTCGCAGAACTTCGGGTTCACATACTCAATCACGCCCGCGGGATCGGTGATCACCACCATGTTCGCGCTCTGATCCACCGCCTGCGACAGCTTGCGCACCAGGTCGGTGGTGCGCTTGTGGGCGGTGATGTCCCGGTGCGTGCCCGACATGCGCAGCGCACGGCCGTCGCGGCTCTGCTCGACCACGCGCCCGACGGTCTGCATCCAGCGCCAGTCCCCGCCGCGGGTACGCATCCGGTAGTCCGCCTCGAACATCAGCAGCTCGCCCTTGAAGTGGCGCACGATCTGGGCGCGCAGCCGCGGCTGGTCCTCGGGGTGGATCAGCGTCGCCCACGCCTGCATCTGATCGCCGATCTCCTCGAGCGAGTAGCCCAGCATGTGGGCGAAATGCGGCGACAGGCTCACGCGCCCGCCGGCGATGTCCCAGTCCCAGCTCGCAAGATCCGAAGCGGCCAGCGCCAGATCGAGCCGCTCCTGGCTGTCGCGCAGCGCGCGCTCGATGCGCTTGCGCTCGCTGATGTCCATCATGGCACCCACCACTCGCCGCGTGTGACCGGCATCATCGCGCAGGGCCAGGCCGCGATCGAGCACGTCCGCGTAGCTGCCGTCAGCGCAGCGAAAGCGGTATTCCGCCTGCCACGAGCCGGCGCGGCCCTCCAGCAGCGCGTCGCTGCCGGCGATTGTTTCGGCGCGGTCCTCGGGATGAACTCGCTCCCGCCACCAGTCGTAGCGGTCGCTGATCTCCTCGCGCGGGTAGCCGAACAGGGTGGTCACGCCTTCGCTCCACCACAGCCTGCCGCTCGCCACGTCCCAGTCCCAGACCGCGTCGTTGGTCGCTTTCAGCACGGCCTGAAAGCGCTCGTCGCGCTGGCGCAGCTGCGCCTGGGCAGCACGCTGTTCCGACACGTCCTTTGCCTGCGTGAGCGCGGCCGGCCGCCCCTCGAACAGGATGTCGCCGTCGGTGAGCTCGACCTCGATGATCGAGCCATCCCTGCGGCGGTGCCGGGCGATGGCTGGCGATTCGCTTGCCGCGCCAACGGCAACGGCGGCGAGCTCTCCCACCGTCATTGCCAGAAATTCCCTGCGGCTGTAGCCGTAGGCCGCGACCGCCGCATCGTTTACAGCGAGAAAACGTCCATCGTCGCGGTCGCACACCCACATCGGCACCGGGTGGCTCTTGAACAGGAGCTGATAGGAGAGCACGCCCTGGTCGGCGCCGCCGCGCCAGTCGCCCAGCGAAGGGAATACCGCGCGCAGCAGCAGGTACAGCGCGGCCGCGGTGAGCCCGACGAACAGCCAGCCCTTGATCGACTGCCAGAAGGAGAACTGGGCCGGATCCTCGACCACCAGCGGCAGAAGCCAATCCGAGGCGAGAATCCACAACGCCCCGACCAGCAGATAACCGCCGGCAACCCAGGCGGGTCTGCCCGGGCGGATGCGGCGCTGCGCAGATTGCACCGAGCCGTTCAAGCGGTCTCCATTCTGCCGGCCGAATGTCGACGCACCCGCCGCACCGGCATTTACCCTTTGGTTTTCATGTTGCGCGGGGCGGTAACGCGCCCCCGCCGCGTGGCTGCCCGGACCCGGCGGGTCCGCGCAACCGGACTCAGAGCCGCGGTTCCCCCCAGGTCTTCACCGACTTGAGCGCGTCCGGCAGCTTGCCCGGCTCGGTGCCGCCGGCCTGCGCCATGTCGGCACGCCCGCCGCCGCGCCGGCCCACCTGCTGGGCAACGAAGTTCACCAGTTCGCCGGCCTTGATCTTCGGCGTCAGATCGCCGGTCACTCCGGCGATCAGCGTGACTTTCTCGCCGTCCACGCTGCCGAGCACGATCGCCGCGCTCTTGAGCTTTTCCTTCAGGCCGTCCAGCGTTTCGCGCAGCGTCTTGGCGTCGGCGCCGTCTACATTGGCCGCCAGCACCTTTGCCGCGCCGACGGCTTCGGCGCGATCGGCCAGGTCGCCGCCCTGCGCGCTCGCCAGCTTCGATTTCAGGCGGCCGATCTCCTTTTCCAGGCTGCGCACGTTTTCCAGGATCTGCACCAGGCGATGCTCGACATCCTCCGGCCCCGCCTTGAGCGCGGCCGCGATCTCGGCAAACTGCGCGTCGCGCCGCTGCACGTGATCGAGCGCGCCCTGCGCGGTCACCGCCTCGATGCGCCGCACGCCCGCCGCCACGCCGGATTCGGAGACCACCTTGAAAAAGCCGATGTCGCCGGTGCGCCTGACGTGGGTGCCGCCGCACAGCTCGGTCGAAAAGTCGCCCATGCCGATCACCCGCACTTCGTCGCCGTACTTCTCCCCGAACAGCGCCATGGCGCCCGCCCTGATCGCCTCGTCGTACTTCATCAGGCGCGGCTCGACCGGCACATTGCGCCGGATCTCCTCGTTGACCATTGCCTCGACCCGGGCGATCTCCTCCGGCGTCATCGGCTTCGGATGCGAGAAATCGAAGCGCGTCTTGAACTCGTCGACCAGCGAGCCCTTCTGCTGCACATGGTCGCCGAGCACCTTGCGCAGGGCCGCGTGCATGAGGTGGGTGGCCGAGTGATTGAACATGGCCGCAGAGCGTAGACGCAGATCCACTTGGCCGGTCACCGCGTCGCCGACGCGGATCTCGCCCTTCGCCACCGTGCCGTGGTGACCGAACACTTCGGCGCGGATTCTCTGCGTGTCTTCCACCCGGAAGGTCGAGAACGGGCTCGCCTGGCTGACGATGGCGCCGCGGTCGCCGACCTGGCCGCCTGACTCGGCGTAGAACGGCGTGCGGTCGAGCACCACGATTCCGCGCTCGCCCTGCGCGAGCCGCTCAACCGAGGCACCCTCGCGATACAGCGCGACCACCGTGCCCGGCAGGTTCAGTGTGTCGTAACCGTGAAACTCGGTGGCCTGGCCGGTGTAGTCCACGCCGGACCGCATCTGGAAACGCGAGGCCGCCCGCGCGCGCTCGCGCTGGCGCTCCATTGCTTCCTCGAAACCGGCGAAATCCACCTGCACGCCGCGCTCCCGCGCGATGTCCGCCGTGAGGTCGACCGGGAAACCGTAGGTGTCGTAGAGCTTGAACACCGTTTCGCCGTCGAGCATGCGGTCTTCGCGCAGCAGCGCCCCCTCCAGCACCTCCATGCCGTTCTCCAGCGTCTCCGCGAAGCGCTCCTCTTCCTGCTTAAGCGTCTCGGCCACCCGCTTCTGCGCGGTCCGCAGCTCGGGGTAGGCCTCGCCCATCACCGCCGACAGGTCGGCCACCAGGGTGTGGAAGAACGGCGCCGTCTGGCCAAGCTTGTAGCCGTGGCGGATGGCGCGGCGGATGATCCGGCGCAGCACATAGCCGCGCCCCTCGTTGCTGGGAATTACCCCGTCGGCGATCAGGAAGCTGCACGCGCGGATATGATCGGCGATGACCTTGAGCGAGTTCGAGCCAAGGTCGCTCGTGCCGGTGGCCCTGGCCGCCGCCGCGATCAGCGTCTTGAACAGGTCGATCTCGTAGTTGGAATGCACGCCCTGCAGCACCGCGGCGACCCGCTCGAGACCCATGCCGGTGTCCACCGACGGTTTCGGCAGCGGATGCAGCTGCCCCGACTCGTCGCGATTGAACTGCATGAACACCAGATTCCAGATCTCGATGTAGCGGTCGCCGTCGGCATCCGGCGATCCTGGCGGCCCGCCCTCGATGCCCGGGCCATGGTCCCAGAAGATCTCCGAGCACGGACCGCAGGGGCCGGTGTCGCCCATCTGCCAGAAGTTGTCGCTCTGGTACTTCTGTCCGCCCGGCTTGTCGCCAATGCGGGCAATGCGCTGCGCCGGCACGCCGATATCGTCGCGCCAGATATCGTAGGCCTCGTCGTCGTCGTGATAGACGGTGACCCACAACCGCTCGGCGGGCAGGCCGAACTCCTGGGTGATCAGTTCCCAGGCAAAGCGGATGGCGTCGCGCTTGAAGTAATCCCCGAAGCTGAAGTTGCCCAGCATCTCGAAGAAGGTGTGGTGGCGCGCGGTGTAGC
>ERZ869936.591-NODE-591-length-32702-cov-5.666953_pt1 | contig 32702 bp, 29 predicted proteins | sample MGYA00520876_ERZ869936 | MGnify/ENA primary metagenome ERZ869936 (study PRJEB32218, sample SAMN09650985) | biofilter metagenome | isolation source: enrty point of leading RO module | place: Saudi Arabia: Thuwal, RO plant located on Red Sea | collected 2016-02-17 ... | reverse complement strand
GACCCCGCCCTGGATTGCCGGTCCGGCGCTGCGCCGCCACCGTCTCAAGTCCGCGTCCAGACGGCAGCGATGGCTGGAACAGCTCATGACAAGCGCGACGGTGTTGCCGTTCGCTCCGGGCCACACGCTGGAACGCGACGAGATCGAGCGGATGATCATCGCCAATTCCGAGATGCTGGGCGATCTGGTGACGCGCCTCGGCGGCAAGGTTCAGTATCAGGTCACCGTCTCATGGTCCGAGAACGAGGTGCTGCACCGGTTCCGCAGCGCACCCGAGATCGCGCCGCTGTTCGATGCCGGGGCCGTGTCGGGCGGGGCGGTGGCAGGGGCGGTCAGCCGCCTGGCCAGCCGCCTGTCCCAGGTCATGGCCGCGCGCCTTGACGCGGTCGCCGTCGACTGCACCGAACTGCCGCTGGAGCAGGGCGCGCTTCTGAATGCCGTGCTTCTGATCCAGGACGGGCGGGAAGCCGCCCTTGATGCGGTGCTGGAGGAGATCGACGGCATTTGGCCGGAGGGTCTTCGGATCCGACAGATCGGGCCGGGGCCGGCGGTGTCCTTTGCAACGCTGCGCCTTGTCCGGCAACGCCCCTCGGACGTGACGCGCGCGCTGACCTGCCTGGGCCTCAAATCGCTGGAAGGCGCTGAAGAGATCGGCGCGGCGCGCAACCGGCTGCTGCGCGATCCCGCATCGGACGCGAACGAGATCCGCACCGCCGCCCGCATCGCGACAGCCGCGGCGCGGCTTGGCCGGACGGATCGCGCGTTCCATCTGATCGACCTCTGGTCCGAAGGTCGTTCGGTGCAATCGGGGCTGGAGCAGGTGGCATGACGGTGCTTCTGTTGCATGGCCTCGTGCGTCGTGGCGCACCCCTCCCCGATGACGCCGTCCCCCATCTTCGCGTGGACGCCTGCAACCTGATCGCACTTGCAACCGAGGCGCCCGAGGGCTTTCACGAGGCGGAACCCGAGGCCTCGCTGGCCGCGGCGGTCCGGCACCACGAGCTTTTGTCGGCCTATGCGCTACAGGGCGATGTCCTGCCGGTCCGCCTTGGATCGGCATTCTCGGGTGCCGACAGTCTGAGCGCCGCGCTGGCATCGCGTCGTGCGGCCTTCGCGGCGGGGCTGGACCGGCTGACCGGCAAGGTCGAGTATCTGCTGTCACTTGCAGTGGCACCGACACCACTGGAAATCGGCGGACCTGCCCCACATGCCTCGGGCCGCAGTTTCTTGGCAGAGAAACGCGCCGCCCGGGACCGGCTGCGCGGCCTCGCGGCCCGCCGCCAGGCCCTCTTGGGCGAGATCCCCGGTCTGCTCGCGCCGGTGACGAGCGACTGTCGGCCGATCCCGGTCCAGGGTCGGGACGACCTGGCCCGGTTCTCCTGCCTTGTCGAACGGGGCGAACAACCCGGGCTTCTGCGCGCCGCTCGCGCGTTGGGCACCCGCGCCGGGACGCTGGGCCTTGGCCTGACACTTCGCGGACCCGGTCCATGCTATGGCGTCACCGCCGACGACAGGACCGATGCAGTCAGCGGCGGCGCGGCGAACCAATGGAAGGCGAAGCAGGGCCATGGCTGAGCGTTCGCGTCTGGATATGCTCTTCGCCAGGCCCGAGGAGGCACTGACGGGCGGAGACAGTCGTCTGGTCGACCTGGTCGACGGTCTGTTGACTCACGGCGTCGTTTTGCACGGTGAGATCTGGCTATCCGTGGCCGACGTCGATCTGGTCTATCTTGGCCTCAGCGCCGTTCTGACCACACCCGACAAGATCCGCTCGGATACCCCGGCGTGATGACGACCCTACTTGGCTGGACATACGCCTCAGTCGACCGACCGGCCCCGGTCGATGTTCGGCTGAAGCGCACCGGCGCGTTGGCCGAGGTTCACGGCCTCCGCTCCCCATCCCGACCGACCGATTGGCTGGTCCAGGCGCAGGCCTGCTTTCGCGCTTTCGAGGCCTTTCTGCCGCACGTGCCTGGATCGGAACGCATGAAGGCCGACGCGATCGGCGAACGCCTCTCGTCTATCAGGAGTCTGGGCCAGTTGCGCCTGCGCATGGCTCCCTCCGACACGACGCCGGTGCGGCCCGTTGGGTCGGGACGCGCCCATCTGCAACGGCTCCGGGAACGGCGTGCGGCGGAGCACGATTGGCATCGGCGGGCGCGTGATGCGCTTGACGCAGTTGCAAGCGCGCTTCCGGTCCTTGGTCGGTGCAGGGCAGCGCCGGGGAAGGCAGCCACACTCGATCTTCTCGTGCCGGTCGTCCTTGAGCCGGAGCTTGATGGCCGACTTGCCGATGCGGTGGCGGCGGCACAGCGCCTTTGGTCGGGCGACGCTGAAGTCACGGCGTCCGGTCTGTGGGTCCCCATCGCATTCGCGACCGGAGTGACGGCTCGCCATGGATGACGCTATCGGTCTCGATCTGGACGCCGGAGTGTCGGCGATCCGCTCGGCGCTGTCCGCGCAAGCCGGCCCCGATGGACGCCTGGCGCTGGACCCCGAGACCGTGGAACAGGATCTGGCGCGCCTGGTGCTGGGCCTTGTGGAGTTCATTCGGCAATTGATGGAGCTTCAGGCGATCCGTCGCAGCGAGGCCGGAACACTGACCGAAGACGAGGAAGAGCGGCTTGGCCTGACCCTGATGCGTGCCGAGGCGGCGATCCACGATATGGCGGCCAAGTTCGGTCTGACGCCTGACGATCTGTCCCTGGATCTGGGGCCTCTGGGGCGCACGATCTGACGGATGTTAGCAGGTCCTTAATACGGCTCGGATATCGCTCGGCGGCGCAAAGCCAGGCCAGTCCCTTACACCGAGGATCGAGAGGAGTGCAGGATGCCACGTCAGGACGCCACGACCGACTATATCGAGTTCCTGAGCACGCGTGGCGGCATCACTCACGTCATCACTGCGCCTCCCGATGCAGGGCAGACGACCTTGTCCCTGACCCAGGTCTGCCTCGATTGCGGAATACCCTTTCCGGTTCCGCTGCCCGATGGCTCTGTCGCGATCAATGTCATGGGCGAGTTGCCTGACAAGTTGACCGCGCTTGACGTCGCCATCCGAAAGGTGCCGGCGGGGACCGGCGATCGCGACGGCGCCTCCGCTTTGACCGCTCCGCCGGTCGATGCTGAACCTGAGCAGGAGGACATCGCGAACGAGGCTGCTGGCGGCGGTGACCTGAGCGGCATCGACGATACCCTGGACATCCAACCGGATTCGGATCGCGAAGCCGACGACCTCGCCGTGAACGGGGCTGATAGCGGTTTCGCAACCACGCCGGATAGTCAGCAGTCCGTGCCCGAGGAACAGACAGATGTTCTTGACGAGCCTATTGTCGGTGAAAGCCTGCTCGACCTCGAACCTTTGGAACGCGAGACGGACGGTGAACGCCCCGAACGTGTCGGACAGAATGACCATGTGCATCCGGAGACGGCCCCGGCGAACCCCGATCGCATGCAGGAGCTGTTGGACGTGCTGACGGATATCGAGGTGCGCATAGATGCGCTTGCCCAGGAACAGACCCAGCTTGCCGCGCGATTCGATCAGTTCGCTGCCATACTCGATCAAACGGCTTCCAAGCCGGTGCCGCGTCCCGATGCGACCGAGTTCAATCGGTCCATGGCCCGCATGACCGCGGCATTCGCCCAGGCCATGCGCCGCATAGACGATCTTTTTGAGACGCTTGTCGCAGAGCGAGACACGCAGTCGGACGCCGGTATCGGCCATTCGGTCTCGATCGGGATGGCGGCTTTGGTCGATGCCATGAAGGGCGTCCAGATGACCGCGTCCGGCGCGGATGCGCAAGCGCTGGATGATGTCCTTCAGATGCAGGGCGCGCTGTCCGACCAGCTTGCGACGCTTCTGGAAATCCACAAGGCCGCGCCCCCGCCGTCGATCGAGGAAATCCTTCTGGATCTGCGCCATGCAACCGCCGAATTGGTCGCCGGTCAGACCCGCATGGCCGAAACCGGATAACCGCGAAAAACATGCGAATATCCGGCGTCGGTTCATCGGTTCTTAGAATTTGCTCTCGTATTACGACGCATCCCCGCGTCAATCGGGGTCCCTTGCGGCTTAACTGAGGAATGAACATGGCTATCGAAAAGAGCGTTGCCTCGGCGTCCATCGCCGAAGTGGTGGATCGCATTCTGGACAAGGGCGTCGTCGTCGATGCGTTCGTCCGCGTCTCTCTCGTCGGGATCGAACTGATCGCTATCGAAGTGCGTGCCATCGTGGCGTCTGTGGAAACCTGGTTGAAATATGCGGAAGCGGTTGGCCTGACCGTAGATCCGGCGACTGCCTGACGCGGCCAGCTGAAGTCTGGGATTTCGGGCGCCGGCGGGTATTCCGGCGCCCGAAACCAGACCGGACAACGCTGTCGGCCCTGTCCGCGCCCGAAGTGTCGATCTGCCAGGCCGACGACGGCGTTGGGTATGATTTGGCGTCGCGCCCATTTGATGACGCCGCGTCGTCGCCACCACGTGTCGGCGGACCACGCAACTGCGCCGGCAGAAGCCTCTTGACCAGGCGGATCGTGCCGTCCGGCAGCGCGCCAAGGCACGGTGTGGCGCAGCGCGCTTCTGATGGTCCCGCCAGTCGGTTCCGGCAAACCAATGCTTAACGATTTACCGTCTACAGGACGGACAGTTCAGACAGGACAAGTTTATGAGCAACGCACTTCCGGACGATTCCCCAGAACCTTCCGTTGCCGAGGGTGAGGACAGCGGCCTGATCGCGTCCACCATGTTCGCGGGCGATATCGTCATGCGATTCGATGCAGGATCCGGCGCGCTACTGGAGATGAACGAAACCGCGCGCGCCGCGCTGGATGTGTTCAGCGACACCTTCGAGGGCTTCGATTTCGAAGGGTCGATTCAGGTCGACGGCGGCTCGGCGTCCGAGGTCTGGTGGGAGCTTACCGCCGGCTCGCGACATGCCTGGAACGGCGCGCTACTCTCCGCAAGCGGCGCCGCAACTCCTGCCATGTTCCGCGGCGGGTTGAGCCCGGACGGCGCGGCGGTGGATGTCATCGCCATTGCTGGCACCGTGGGCGAAGGCGGCGGCGAGTCGCCCTGGTCGGTGATCGAGCCCGCCATCGGCGTCATCGAGTTCGATTCCGACGGCGTGATCGTCGATGCCAACGAACGCGCCGTGATGTCGCTGGAGATGTTCGGCGAAGACCTGACGGGCCGTCACCACGACACGCTCTGGCCAAAAGACCAGACCCAGACGCCGGCTTATGTCGATTTCTGGGAGAAGCTGCGATCCGGCCGCATCATCGAAGGCCAGCACGAACACATCTCGGGCACCGGCGGTTCGATCTGGCTTCAAAGCACCTTCCTGCCGATCCGTGACAGCAGCGGTTTCGTGAGACGGATCATTCAGATCGCGCTGGATGTCTCGGACAATGCGTTCAAGGCCCATCAGGATGCCCTGTCGCTTCAGGCGTTCAAGAAGCAGTTCGCCTTTGCTGAGTTGGACGAGGACGGGCATGTGCGGATTGCGAACGAGGCGATGGTGGCCTGCTACGGCCTTCCCGAAGCGGAGGTCGTGGGACAACGCTTCGATGCGTTCTGCGACGATGAATTCAGGAAGAGCCAGGTTTTCGAGAACGCCTGGGAAGAGGCACTGAAGACCCGCAAGAGCGTGCGTCTTTCGGTTCGGCACGTGACCTCGGAGGCGCTGAAACGCTGGCTCGAGGTCACGCTGATACCGATCACCGCCGGCGATGGCTCGGTTCTGAAGGTCATCCAACTGGCGCGCGACAACCATGACGAGCGTACTCATCACCAAAAGCTCGAAGCCAGAAGCGGCGCCGTCGATCGCGGCATGGCGATGGTGGAGTTCAACCTTCGGGGCGAAGTCACCGCGATCAACAAGAAGATGTGCGAAATCTTCGGGGTCATTCCGGAAGAGATGCTGGGCGTTCTGCATGCCGATCTGTGCGACCCGGAGTTCGGCAAGTCACGCCGGCACACCGAGTTCTGGGACAAGCTGGTGGCGGGCGAAGTGGTGTCTGGCGTTTTCCGCACCATCGCGCCCTCGGGCGATTCGTACTGGCTGCGCAGCGTCTACAGCCCGCTGATCGAAAGCAACGGTCGTATCCAGACGATCCTGTTGATCGCGGCGGATGTCACCGAAAGCCGGGAAGGTCAGCTGCGGATGGAGCAGAAACTGGCCGCCATCGACGAGCATGTCTGCCTGCTCGAATTCTCGCGCGAGGGTGAGGTGCTGGACGCAAGCGCGACTGCGCTCAAGGCGTTCAACCATACCGCACAGCAGATCCGCAAGAAATCCTTCGCCGATTTCTTCAGCGAGGATGGCGAGAGCGCCAAGAGAGGCAACGACATGTGGGCGCTCTTGCGCCGGGGAGAGGTCGTCAAGGGCGAGTTCCGAAACAAGACCCATGACAGCGATCTGGTCTGGCTGAAAGGCGCCTATTTCCCCTTGATGGACAGCACGCGTGACATCGACACCGTCTTTCTTGTCGGGATCGACATCACAGCGTCCCGCGCCGAGAAACTGGAATACGAAGCGCGACTGTCCGCGACAAGCGCGGGCCTGGCGGCGGTCGAATTCGACGTCGACGGGCGGGTCCAGGACGCCAACGACAACTTCCTCAAATTCCTCGGCCATTCCCGGCGCGAACTGATCGGAGAACATCACAGCACATTGTGCTCGCCGGATTTCATCCGCACCGACGAGTACCGGGAATTCTGGCTTGGCCTGGCCCGCGGCGTCGAATGGAAGGGCCGGATGAACCATGTCGACCGCTACAACGGCGACGTTCAGCTTTATTCGGTCTATTGCCCGATCCGCGACGACACCGGCGAGGTGACCCGGATCATCGCGTACTCGCTGAACTCAACCAAACAGGCGCGGTTCGAAAAACTGGCCCTGGAAAGCGGCGACAACATCCTTTCGGAGTTGAACAAGCTCAAGGCCGCCACCGCGTCGGTCGCGAAGAAGCTGGCCGACCTCACCGCGCAGGCCCAATCGTCGCGCGGCACCGCCGAACAGGGGCGGCAACAACTGCACGAGGGCCAGGCCGCCATCGAGAACGCCCGCGAGTCGTCGTCCCAGATCTCGAAGGTCGTCGAAGTGATCGGCGATATCGCGGGGCAGACCAACCTGCTTGCCTTCAACGCCGCTGTGGAGGCGGCGCGTGCGGGCGAGCATGGCATCGGCTTCTCCATCGTCGCAGAAGAGGTCCGCAAGCTGGCCGAACGCAACGCCGACGCGGCGCGCGACATCACGCGGCTCGTGGAAAAGGCCGACCGCGACTTCGAGGACAGCTCGCAAAAGGTCCGGGACACTCTGGAGCGGCTTGCCACGATCGGCGCCACCCTGTCGGAAGCGATCGAGGGTCTTGAGGCTTCGGTCGCCACGAATGCCATCGGCGGCGAGGCCGGAGATCAGATTGCCGAACTGGCAAGCGGCCTCTGCAGGACCGGGATTTGAGCGAGGGGATAGTCAGGAAGGGCTACGGCGTTCTTCGGATCGGCGACCGCCTGATCGGTGTGCCCTTCGGCCACCTGGCCGAGGTCTGCGTTGTGCCTGGCATCTCCAAGCCGATGGCGCCCGACGGACCGCTTCTGGGCGCCTTCGACCTGCGAGGTCATCTCGTGCCGCTGGTCGATGTCGAGGTCCTGTGCGGTCTGCCCAGCCGCCCGCGTCCAATCCACAAGGCCGCGGTTCTGCAAATGGACCAACGAATCGCGGCCATTGCGCTCGATGAGATCGTGACCTTGATCGAGGCCGAACCGACCGAAACGCGCTACGGCCGAACGGCTGGCGAGACTGACGGTCTGCACCGGCCCGCCTTGCCGGACCGACTGTTCCAAAGCGGCTTCGTGATGGATGGCCGGATCGTCCATTGTCTGGACGCGCGGATGCTGTTCGCGCTGCCCGACGTGCCGAGCGTCGGCAACACGCGGACGGGCAGCCCGCCATCGACGGCCGCGCGAAGGCGCAAGTACCTGATCGTCTCCACCGGCGGCGCCCATTTCGGGATCGATGCAGAGCACGTCTCGGCAACCGTTCCGAAAAAGGTGATCGACACCGACGAGATCGGGGGCGACGGCGGTCTCTGTCTGGGGTTCATCGAGCATCACGGCTGGAAGGTGCCTGTGGTGCACACGAACCTGGCCCTCGGGCTGGGCGACGCACCTGACCTGGGCGCGGCCGAAATCGTTGTCCTGCGGTTTCCCGACGACAAGCTTCTTGGCCTGGCGGTCGAGGCGACGGAAAGCCTCACCTCGATCGACGCGGGCAAGGTGACGGAGAGCGGCGCGCTGATCGCGCGTAACGGGATGCTTCCCAGGGTCCATGTGGCCGACGGGGAGGTTCAGGTGTTCATGATCGACATGGAGGCTCTGACCTCCGAAAGCGGCCTTCGAACGATTTCGGAACTGACGATCCGGACGTCCCGGCGCCAGGCCGACGCGCCGGTCGACGCCGGCGGCGCGGGCGCGACGATCCGCGAAAGCCTCCGCTATCTTGTCTTCGAGGCCGGGTGCAGAATGGCCGTCCCCGCCGAGCAGGTCGCGCGCATTCTGCACATGCCCCGTTCGATCGTGGCGGCCAGCGACATGCCGGCGTCGGTCAAGGGCTTCTTCGCGGTCGCGAACCACTCGGTGCCGTTGGTGGCCCTTTCGGATCAGACGGTCGGGGATCCGGACGACGGCTTCGTCCTTCTGGTCTCGGCCGAGGGCCGTCAGGTCGGGTTCACCGCAAGCCGGATTTGCAGCATGCAGACCTCGCAATGGCGCATCCGGGGATCACCGTCGGACCCGGATGGCGGCGATCTTGTCCAGGTCAGCGACCGGGGTCAGACGACCGTCTTGCCGGTCGCCGATCTGATGACGCTGGCCCGGTCGGTCACCGATGCCATACCAGCCGATGACAGCAGGGTCGCACAAGTGTCATAGGGCTGCGCCGCGATCACGGCGCCGCATGCAACCCGATTGTCTTCGACAAAGCGCGGGGACGGCCGCCGCTACACCGTCTCCGGTGCGCGGCGCCACTGGGCCGGTCCGGACTTGTGGATCGAATTGCCCGCGGTGTCGACCGCCACCGTCACCGGCATGTCCTCGACCTGCAATTCATAGATCGCTTCCATTCCCAGGTCCTGAAACGCCACCGGCCGCGCGGCCTTGATCGCCTTCGATACCAGATAGGCCGCGCCGCCCACAGCGATCAGGTAGGCCGCCTTGTGCTTCGCGATGGCTTCCAGCGCCGCCGGGCCGCGCTCGGCCTTGCCGATCATCACCTTCAGCCCGGTCTCGCCCAGGATCCGGTCCGTGAACTTGTCCATCCGCGTCGACGTGGTCGGCCCGGCGGGCCCGATGGCCTCGTCGCCCACGGCATCGACGGGTCCCACGTAGTAGATCGCTCGGCCTTTGAGATCGACCGGCAGGGCCTCGCCACGATCCAGCATGTCGATCATCCGCTTATGAGCGGCGTCCCGGCCCGTATAAAGCGTGCCCGACACCAGAAGCGTCTGACCCGGATCCAGCGAGGCCAGCACCTCGTCAGTCAGATTGTCCAGATCGACCTTGTGGGCGTGCGCGCTGGCGGCATCCAGCAGGATCTCGGGCCAAAGCGACAGATTGGGCGGCGTGAATTCGGCCGGTCCTGACCCGTCCAGCGTGAAATGCACATGCCGCGTTGCCGCACAATTGGGGATCAATCCCACCGGCAGCGAGGCCGCGTGGGTCGGGAAGGTGCGGACCTTGACGTCCAGAACCGTCGTCACCCCGCCCAGTCCCTGCGCGCCGATCCCTAACGCGTTGACGCGTTCGGCGATCTCCAGCCGCAATTCCTCGGTTCGGTTGGACGGTCCACGCCGATGCAGGTCATGGAGGTCGATGGGGTCGGACAGCGCCGCCTTTGCCAGCGCCATCGCCTTGTCGGCATTGCCGCCAACGCCGAGTCCCAGAATGCCGGGCGGGCACCATCCCGCGCCCAGCGTCTCGACCGTTTCAACCACCCAGTCCGCGACAGACCCCGATGGGTTCAACGTGGTGAACTTGGCCTTGTTCTCGGAGCCGCCGCCCTTGGCCGCGACCTCGACCTCGATGCTGTCGCCCGCGACCATCTCGACGGTCAGCATACAGGGCGTGTTGTCGCCCGAATTCTTACGCGTGCCGAAGGGATCGACCACCTCCGATGCGCGCCACGGATTCGTATCGCGCAGATACCCCTGTCGCGTGCCCTCGTCGCAGATCTCCTGCAACGAGCGCCGGAAATCCGTCTTCGCCTGAACGCCATAGCGCACATGGATATTCGCCGATCCGGTGTCCTGACAGATCGGCCGCCGCCCGATGGCGCACATGCGGCTGTTGACCAGGATTTGCGCCATCGCCTGCTTGGCGCCCGGGTTTTCCTCGCGCTCATAGTCCGCGCTCATCGCCCCGATGAAGTCTGGCGGATTAAAGTACGAGATGTACTGCAACGCTTCAGCAATCGAGGCGATCAGATCGTCTTCGCGGATAATGCTCATGTTTCTGTCTCGTCGTTGGGGCGACCGCCGGTGGCGATCACATCGCCTCGATTTCGGGCGTTGCGGCCTCCAGCGCGCGGGCAAAGCGCGTCGTCGCCTCGTCGATCTCGGCCTCGGTGATCGTCAGCGGCGGCGAGAAGGCGTTCACTGGCAGGAAGGGCAGCGCGCGGCTCAAAACACCCTGTTTCAGCGCATGGGCCGAGACGACCTTGTGCGCGCCAGCGGGAAGGCGGCGCTTGTCGGCCTTGTCGGCCACGAACTCGACCGCCGCCATCAGTCCGACGCCACGCACGTCGCCAACGAACGGATGATCGCCGATCTTGGTTCTCAAGGCGTCGAGCAGCACCGGTCCCAGCCGCGCGGCACGCTCTGGCAGCCCTTCGCGCTCCATCAGGTCCAGGTTGGCCAGCGCGATGGCGCCGCCGACCGGATGGCCGGAATAGGTGAACCCGTGCATGACCGGCCCCATCTCGGGCGAGGCCTTGGCCAGAACCTCCCATATCCGGTTCGAGATGATCGAGGCCGACATCGGGAAATAGGCGCTGGTGATCCCCTTGGCGAGCGAGACGATATCAGGGCGGATGCCATAGGTGCCGCTGCCGAACCATTGCCCGGTTCGGCCGAACCCGGTGATGACTTCGTCGGCGATCATCAGGATGTCATGGCGCTCAAGCACCTTCTGGACCTTCTCGAAATAGCCCGCCGGCGGGATGAACACACCGCCCGTTCCCATGACCGGCTCGGCGATGAAGGCCGCGATGGTATCTGCACCCTCGCGCGCGATCATCGCTTCCAGCTCCGCGACCAGCCGGTCGGTGAACGCGGCCTCGGTCTCGTCCGGCTTGCCGAAGCCGTAATGATGCGCACATTCCGCGTGTAGGATGCCCTCGATCGGCATGTCGAAGGCTTTGTGATAGGCCTCGATCCCCGTCATGCTGCCCGCGGCATAGGTCAGCCCGTGATAGGCGCCCTTCCGCGCGATGAACTTCTTCTTCTCGGGTTTGCCGCGCAGATTGTTGTAATAGCGGACCAGCTTGTAGGCGGTGTCGTTGGCGTCCGATCCCGAACAGCCGAAGAACACCCGCGCCATGTCGCTGCCCGGCACCGTTTCGCGAAACAGCGTCAGCAGCCGGTCGGCCAGCCGGATCGTGGGTTCCGCCGAGGCGCCGCCGAAGAAGTGCTGAAAGCTCAGCGCCTGCATCGCCTTGGCGCCGGCCTCGACCAGTTCGGTCCGGCCATAGCCCACGTTCACGCACCAAAGCCCCGCGCCCATGTCGATGACCGTCTGGCCGGTGTCGCGGGTCACCACCACGCCGTCCGCGCCGACATTGATCATCGGCCCGTGCATCTCCAGATCGTGGATCGAGGTCACCGGGTGAAACAGGGCCTCGCGGTCCAGATCGGCAAGCGAGACGTTGGCGCGGTCATTCATGGCTCAAGTCCTGGCAGGATGAAAGGCGCGGACCCGGTCGGCAGGCTCCGCTCGTCCATCCTGATATCGCAGAAACCGCCCCATCGCCAAGGGCCGACCGTCACCTTACAGCGACTCTCCCTCGACCTGACGCTCCAGCCGGTCGATGACGGCGTCCAACCCCTCGCGCGACGGGTTGATCCTTTGTACCTCTCGCCAGGCCGCCAGACTGTCCTCGGGACGGTCCAGTTCCTCCAGTATCAGGGCCAGCCCGCTCATCGCCCCGAAGTGCCGGGGATTGAGGGCCAGCGTGCGCCGAATGTCGTCCAGCGACGGACCGAACTGGCCGTTCTGGAAATACGCCGTGGCGCGGCCGTTGTACCCTTCGGCGAAGTCGGGCGCATGATCGACCAGCGCGGTGAAATGCTCGATCGCCAGCTTGGTGTCGCCCTCGTTCAGCGCCTCGCGCCCGCGTTCCAGCAACAGGTCCATCGAGGGCGAGCCGGATTGAGACCAGATCTCGTAGATTCGCTGCTCGATCTGCTGCGCGGCGGCCGCATCGGCGCTTTTCAGCCCCTCGAACAGGGCTTCCAGTTCCGCGTCATCCGCCGCGGCGGCGGTCTGAATCACCAGGATCGCGGCAAATGCCGCAACGGCGCATTTGAGAATTCGCAGGATCCGTCCCATAACGGCCCTAAGTGTAATGCAATTCGGGCCGAATGCGAGCCCCCTGACGAACAGGTGAAGGAGACCCTGATGAGTGAGATGATTGACCAGGCGGTTGCCGCGCTGAACGCCACGCTGCGCGCCGGCGCCTTCGACCGCACCGCGACGTTCGTGATCGAGGACGAAGGCACGATCATGCTCGATTCCGACGGCGCGCGCGCGGGCGACGAAGAGGCCGATGTCATCATGACCGCTGACGCCGACACCTTCCGCGACATTCTCGACGGCAATCTGAACCCGACCTCGGCCTTCATGTCGGGCCGCCTGAAGATCGACGGCGACATGGGCGCGGCCATGCGTCTGGCGCCCGCGCTGTCCTGATCCTTGGAACCCGCGCCCTTTCGCGGTGACCTTGCCGAGGGGCCGGACGAGGTGCAGGCGGTCTGGGCCGTGGCTCCGGACGACGCGCGCCTGCGCGTCGCCGCCTGGCCGGTCCGGGGGGCCAGGGGCACCATCCTGCTCTTCCCCGGCCGCACCGAATACATCGAGAAATACGGCCGCGTCGCCCGCGATCTGACGGCTGGCGGCTATGCGGTCGCCGCCATCGACTGGCGCGGGCAGGGGTTCTCCGACCGGCTGGCCGAGGATCGGCTATTGGGCCATGTCCTGAAGTTTCAGGATTATCAGAAGGATGTGACCGCTCTGTTGGCTGCCGTCAGGGCGCTGGGCCTGCCAGACCGCATGGTCCTGCTGGCCCATTCGATGGGCGGCGCGATCGGTCTTCGCGCCCTGATCGGCGGCCTGTCCGTCCGGCGCGCGGTGTTCTCGGCACCGATGTGGGGTATCCGCCTGACGCCCCGACAGCGCCGGGTGGCCACGATCCTGCCCGCGCTCGCGCGCCTGACGGGACAATCCACGCGCTATATCCCCGGCAGCCGGCCCACCGTCTACGATTCCGAAACCGGGTTCGAGACCAATCCGCTGACCACCGACCGTGACCATTTCGATTATCTGACCCGGCAGCTCGAGGCCGAGGAGCAGTTTCTGCTGTCCGGACCGTCGGTGCATTGGCTGGGCGAGGCGCTTCGGGAATGTCGTGCCTTGCAGAGAGAGCCCCGGCCTGATCTTCCGGTGCTGAGCTTTGTCGGGACGGACGAGGTCATCGTCGATCCCGCCGCGATCCAGTCGATGCACGCGGGCTGGTCGGGCGCCGAGTTGCGCACCATTCCGGACGCGCGGCACGAACTGATGATGGAAGTCCCACATATACGGGAGCGGTTTCTGTCGGACACCCTGGCCTTCTTCGACGCCGACTGACGCAGTCGCGTCAGACCTCGATCTTGGTGAACGCCTCGCGCAGCGCATCGGACCAGGATCGGCTCATCGCGGCGAATGCCGGATCCTGCGCCTCGATCCGCCGCTGTTCGGCGATCTCCAGCGCGTCCTTCTCGATCACCACCATGTCCAGAGGCATTCCCACGCTCAGATTGGACCGCAGGGTGGAATCCATGCTCAGAAGTACGGCCTTCTTGGCATCGGCAAGATTGGTTTGTGGCGTGACGACACGGTCCAGGATCGGCTTGCCATACTTGTGCTCGCCGATCTGAAGATAGGGCGTGTCGGCGGTGGCCTCGATGAAGTTGCCCTCGGGATAGATCAGGAACATCCGCATGTCCCCGTCCTTGCGCTGCCCGGCCAGGATCAGCGAGGCTGAGGCGCTGGTGGCGTTGGCCCCCATCCGGTTGGCGACCTCCTGACTGGTCTCGGCCAGCGTCCGCCCCACGATCTCGGCCACCTGCAAGATCGTCGGCGCCATCAGGATCGATGTCGCCGGCGTCGCCTCCAGATCGCTCGCCGCCTCGTCCAGCCGGGCCAACGTGGTCTGGGTCACCGACAGGCTTCCGGCGGTCATGATGACGATCACCCGCTCGCCCGGTTCGGTGAAGGTGAACATCTTCCGGTAGGTCGAGATATTGTCCAGACCGGCATTGGTGCGCGTGTCCGACAGGCACACGATACCGTCATTCAGAAGAAGTCCAACGCAATAGGTCATGAAGCACGCCGCCGACTGGAAACCGCGCAGACCCTATGTCGTGGCCCGGGCACAGGCAAGGGCACTACGTGCCTGACGTAACGCCCAAACCTTCCGACAGCACAACGCTCTCCACGAAACCCGACCGCGACAGTCCCATCCGTCTCATTGTGCGGACCATCGCCTCGGTCTCTTCGCTGGTCTCAGCGACATGCTCGCTGCACGGCGAGACGCCTTCCAGGAAACACTTGCCGCGACCGCGGCAGAACTTGAAGCTGCACGACATCTGTACTCACCCCCATCACTCGTACTCGGGCGCCAAACAGCCGAAGCGCCTTGTGGCATTCTTGCGGAGAAAATATGGCGAAAATATGGCATTCGCATCGAAAAACGGAAAAAAACAAATTAAATTCAAATATTTAAAAGGGCGCGTTCCCCCACCGGAACGCGCCCTTGCCCCACCCAACTGACGCGCGACCGGCCCCCACCAGCCCTGCGCGTCATCGAGCGTTCTGTGTCAGGCGATCCCGGGGATCGGCCCTTCGGAAAGATACTGATGTTGGAAATTCTGGATCGGGTGGCCGATGATCCGGCGCCCCCGGCAAGATACCTCGAAATTCATCCGGCTCCGAAGCTGTCGATCGGAGAGACGGAACGAGATTGTCGGGAAATTCCTTATCGCAGTTGCCGCTCGCCCCAGTGCCCGGGACAAGGGCAGGGCGCGGAACACGGCAACCGCGACAAGGCGTTTCGAACTGTGATTACCGGTATTCGTCCGGATCATCGACTGCACCACTTACTTCTACACACAAGGCCGAGGGACACGTTGGCCTCGAAGACTTTTCTAGGGCAGAAATGTGGCGAGAATTGGGCGCGAAACCACGGTTATCGGGTCCGGCTCATGGCTTATCGGATTGCGCACAGGGGCTTTGAAACCTGTCGGGAAACAGTGATCCCGGCATGGACAGCCGACGGCCGCCGCTCTGCGCCAGGCGAATCGAATTCGGGCCAAAAAGTGGCGGCCGGATCAGCGGTGATTCCCAGCCGTGCGGAAGCGCGGTGCCTCCGCACGGCGGCGGGATCAGCCCGCGTCCTTGTAGCTGACCGTCTTCACATCCGAATCCGGGTCGGACTTCTCGCGCCGCACCAAAAGCCGGTTCAGCGCGTTCACATAGGCCTTGGCGCTGGCAACCACGGTATCGGTATCCGCCGCCTGGCCCGTTGCGATCCGCCCAGCCTCTTCCATCCGGACGCTGACCGTCGCCTGCGCATCGGTGCCTTCGGTCACGGCGTGCACCTGATAAAGCTGCAACCGCGCATCATGGGGGAAAAGCTTCTTCACGGCATTGAACGTGGCATCCACCGGTCCGTCGCCCTGTGCCGTCGTCCGATGCTCCACCCCGTCGACCGACAGGATCAGGTCGGCTGACTGCGGCGCTTCGGTTCCGCAGATCACGCGCAGGAACTTGACCTGGATGCGGTCGTATCCCTCGCCCGATTCCTGGTCGCGCATCAGCGCGATCAGATCGTCTTCGAAGACCTGCTTCTTGCGGTCCGCCAGCGCCTTGAACCGCACGAAGACGTCGTTCAGCTGGTTGTCGGCCAGATCGAAGCCCAGCTCCTTCAGTTTCGCCCGCAGCGCCGCGCGGCCCGAATGCTTGCCCATCACGATGTTGGTCTCGGTCAGCCCGATATCCTCGGGACGCATGATCTCGAAGGTCTCGGCGTTCTTCAGCATCCCGTCCTGATGAATGCCGGATTCGTGGGCAAAGGCGTTCTTGCCGACGATCGCCTTGTTGTACTGCACCGGGAAACCGCTGACGGTCGAGACCCGGCGCGAGATATGCATCAACTTCGTCGAATCCACGCCGGTCGAGAACGGCATGATGTCGTGGCGCACCTTCATCGCCATCACGACCTCTTCCAGGGCCGTGTTGCCCGCCCGTTCGCCCAGCCCGTTGATCGTGCATTCGATCTGCCGTGCGCCGCCCTCGACGGCGGCCAGCGCGTTGGCCGTCGCCATGCCAAGGTCGTTGTGGCAGTGCGTGGCGAACACCACCTCGTCCGCGCCCGGCACCGTCTCGATCAGCCGCCGGATCAGGTCGGCCGACTCCCGCGGCGCGGTATAACCCACCGTATCGGGGATGTTGATCGTCGTCGCGCCCGCCTTGATCGCGATCTCGACGACCCGACACAGGTAATCCCACTCGGTCCGCGTTGCGTCCATCGGCGACCACTGCACGTTGTCACAGAGGTTCCGCGCATGGGTCACCGTGTCGTGGATGCGTTCGGCCATCTGGTCCTGGTCCAGGTTCGGAATGGCGCGGTGCAGCGGCGAGGTGCCGATGAAGGTATGGATGCGGGGCCGACTGGCGTGCTTCACCGCCTCCCAGCAGCGGTCGATATCCTTGAAATTGGCGCGGGAGAGCCCGCAGATCACCGCGTTCTTCGACCGCTTGGCGATCTCGCTCACGGCCTGGAAATCGCCCTCCGAGGCGATGGGAAACCCGGCCTCGATGATGTCGACGCCCATGTCATCGAGCAATTCCGCAATTTCCAGCTTTTCCGAATGGCTCATCGTCGCGCCCGGAGATTGCTCGCCGTCGCGCAGGGTCGTGTCGAAGATCAACACGCGGTTCTTGTCTTGGGTCATGATTGTCTCTCTTTGTCCTTAGGCCTTGTGCGTCCGGCGCTGGTCACCTCCGAGCGGTCGCGCCGAAAGGCACGCTCAGAGGCGGCTAAGGAGAAGGATGAGGCCAGCGCGCAGGTCTGCGCGTGCACATGGGATATGCTGGTTCCGGCTCATGGGACGTGACGATAGACAGGCGGGCGGGGCGTGTAAAGCCCCGCGACCCTACCGCGCCATGCGGAAATATTCGGCCTCAAACCGGTTCTCCATGCCCGCGCCGCCGCAGAAGCCCATGTCCATGTTGGACGTCGAGTCGATCTCGCCGCCCGCGACCATCGAGACACCCTGGATGCCGTTGGCATTCGCCTCGAAGTCGATATCGCCCATCGCGATGATCTGGCTGCCGTAGACGTGAAGTTGCGCGGGAAAGTTCACCCCGCCCATGGTCACGATCTGGACGCCACCGCCGGATGCGCAGTTGTCGTCATCGCCCAAAACGACACCCGAGGCGCCGCTCACGGCCGCCACGGCGGTGTTGGTCGAGATGATCAGGACGTTGCGCAACTCCACGCCGGAGCCGATGGAGATCAGGCAGTCGGTCTTGATCACGCCATGGGTCAGCGTCGTGTTGGCCGGAATGCGGACCGTATTATTCCCGCCACCGCCACCGCCACCATTGCCACCGCCACCATTGCCGCCGCCGCCCTTCCCGCTGCCGTTGCCGTTCCCATTGCCGCCGCCGCCGTTTCCGCCACCGCCGTTGATCCCGTCGTTGCCGCCGCCGCCGCTGCCGCATGTGAACTCATGGATCTCACCCGGTCGCCAGACCGAATTGTCCAGGTTGGTGCTGGGGCTCAGCGCGTTGCTGCGCACCGGCAGGTTCAGGTAATCGGCCCGAAAGAATTCGGAGGCCGAATCGTCATAGCCGTTCGCGATATCCTGCACCCGCTGCAAGATACGCACCCGGTAGGCTCCGCTGCGAAGCGCCTGCTGCAAGCCGGGGTTGTTCGCATATCCGCTGTTCGGCAGCACCACATGCGCCTTGTCCGGCATCGACACGATGACGCCCGCCTCGAAGACGTTGTTGTTGTTCACCTCGACATGACTGTTCGAATGGATGCAGAACCCGGCGCGGTACCGGTTGTTCGACTGCACGTCCACGCGTCCTTCGGCGACAAATCCTTCGCGGAAGCAGGTCGGATAATAGGTCTCGAACACCGACTGACTGACGACGTTCATGTTCCACATGCCGATGAACTTCAGAAAGTAGGTCGCCATCGCATTGCCGCGCGTCTGAAGCCGCTGGGTGCTGACCATCACGCCCTGGTCCGAACCGGGAATCACGATGAAGGTATCGCTCGCGGCGTCCCAGCGGCCGAACTGGATGTCTTCGGCCCGGATCGTGTCGCCGAACTTGCCCGGCGGCAGCGAGGCCTGCGCGATCAGGATCGCCTGCGCCTTCGCCTGCGCCTCGGTCCGGTGCTCGCGCGTCATCAGCGCGGCATGGGCGGCGGAGTCCGCTGCGACCTGAAGATGCGTGCGCACCATCACCGCGTTCGCCACGTCGATCGCCATGCCGCCCACGATGATCATCGTGATGATCAGGAACAGCCCGAATGCGGTCAGTGCTCCGTCTTCACGTCGGCCAAATCTCGAAATCAATGCCCGGACAGACATTCCACGGGTCTCCGAAGGAAATACTCGAGATACGGTTCATCAAAGTCTTGCGGCGGCGGATCGGTCGAATTGTGGCCATTTCGGGACAAAGACGGCGAATCCGCAGCTTATCGCCGGTCATTCCGGGTTTTTTGTTGCCGAAGGCGCAACGGTTCGGCAGGAATTCGCCAAACCGTCCCGTATTCAGGCCTCTCCGGCCTCTTTCGCCACGTCCAGCGACCGCCGCGCCTCGACCGCACCGGAGAGCCAGCCGGGGTCCATCGTCGGCACCGAGGACAACAGCAATTCGGTGTATTCCGGGAAGGGCGGCGACAGGATCTCGTCCTTCAGCCCCTGTTCAACCACCTTGCCCTGCCACATGACGACGATCTCGTCGGCGATCGCCTCGACCGTCGCGATGTCGTGGGTGATGAAGATGTAGCTGACCCCCAGCTCGGCCTGTAGCCGCAACAGCAGCTTCAGAATGCCTTCCTGCACGACCTGGTCCAGGGCGCTCGTCACCTCGTCGCAGATGATCAGCTCCGGCTCGGCGGCCAGCGCACGGGCGATGCAGATGCGTTGCTTCTGCCCGCCCGACAATTCGCCCGGAAGCCGGTCCATGAAACTGTCGTCCAGTTCGATCAGATCCAGAAGCTCCGCCACGCGCCGATCCTTCGCCCGGCCCCGCAGGCCCATGTAGAATTCCAGCGGCCGCCCGATGATGTCCCTGACCGTGTGGCGCGGATTCATGGCGGTATCGGCCATCTGGTAGATCATCTGGATCTTCTGCAACTGGTCCTTCGTCCGCGCCTTCAACTCGGGCGGCAACGCCGTGCCGTTGAACATCACCCGCCCCTCGGTCGGCGGCAGAAGGCCGGTCACGACGCGCGCCGTCGTCGACTTGCCCGAACCCGACTCGCCCACCACCGCCACCGTGCGACCGCGCGGCACGCGGATCGACACGTCATGCAGCACAGGCACCGTGCCATAGGCGGCAGTCACATTCTCGATCGACAGGATATGATCATCGCTGGTCCTGGCCGGTTTCTCGATCGACCGCACCGCCCAAAGCGACTTGGTGTAGGGATGCTTCGGGTGCGACAGCATCTCCTGCGTCTCGGCCTCCTCGACCTCCTCGCCATAGCGCAGAACCTTGATGCGGTCGGCCATCTGGGCCACGACCGCCAGGTCGTGGGTGATGTAGATCGCCGCGGTGTCGAACTTGTCCACCGCCTCGCGCATCGCCGCCAGCACGTTGACCTGCGTGGTCACGTCCAGGGCCGTGGTCGGCTCGTCGAAGATGATCAGGTCGGGGCGCGCGCTCATCGCCATCGCGGTCATCGCGCGCTGCAACTGCCCGCCCGAGACCTGATGCGGATAGCGGAACCCGATGGTCTCGGGATGCGGCAAATCCATCGCCGCGTACAGCCGCTTGGCGTCCTCGATCGCCTCCCTTTCGGACTTGATCCCGTGCCGCAGGCTCGCCTCGACGGTCTGGTCGATCAGCCGATGCGCCGGGTTGAAGGCCGCCGCCGCCGACTGCGCCACATAGGCGATCCGCGAGCCGCGCAGCGCCTGCCTCTCGGCCTCGGAGACCTTCATCAGGTCGCGCCCGTCGAACCAGATCTCGCCGGACGTCAGCCGGATGCCCGGCCGCCCGAACCCCATCGCGGCCAGCCCCAGCGTCGACTTGCCGGCGCCCGATTCCCCGATCAGCCCCAGCACCTCGCCCCGCTTCAAGGTCAGGCTCACGCCCTTGATGATCGGATGCCATTTCTCGTCCGACCAGCCGTCGATCACGACGTCCTTCATCTCAAGGAGAAGATCCTCACCCATTCATCGGCCCTCAAATATCCCGGGGAGCGCGAGGGGCAGCGCCCCTCGCACGGATCGGTGCCGCAGGCGACGAACGTCACACCTCATCGCGCAGACCGCTCGTCTTCATCAGGAACCAGTCCACCACGAAGTTGACCGCGATGGTCAGAAGCGCGATGGCGGCCGCCGGCAAGAGCGGCGTGATCCCGGCCTTCAGGTCGTATTGCGCGAACTGGATCAGCGAGGCGTTGTCGCGGACCATCGAGCCCCAGTCGGCGGTGGGCGGCTGGATGCCGACGCCCAGGAACGACAGCGCCGCGATCGTCAGGAAGACGAAACAGAACCGCAGGCCGAACTCGGCGACCAGGGGGGGCATGATGTTGGGCAGGATCTCGCGCCGCATCACCCATCCCAGGCCCTCGCCCCGCAATCGTGCGGCCTCGACGTATTCCATCACCACCACGTTCATCGCCACCGCCCGCGTCAGGCGGAAGACCCGTGTCGAATCCAGGACCGCGATGATGAAGATCAGCGACGGGATCGACGAGCCGAAGATCGACAGAAGCATCAGCGCAAAGATCAGCGACGGGATCGCCATCAGCACATCCACCGCGCGGCTGATGATCTGATCGGTCCAGCCCCGGCTGATCGCCGCGACCAGTCCCAGGCCGCCGCCGATCAGGAAGGCCAGGATCGTCGTGACGAAGGCGATCCCCATCGTGTTCCGCGCGCCATAGATCATCCGGCTGAAGATGTCGCGTCCGATCTGGTCGGTGCCGAAGACATGCCCGTCGCCCCAGGGCAGGTAGGCTCCGAACGAGGAATCCGCCTCGCCGTAGGGCGCCAGCCAGGGCGCGAAGACCGCCACGAAGACGTAGCACGCGATCACGACCATCCCGAACCACGCGGTCAGCGGCGCCTTCCGCAACTCGATTTTCGCGCGTTCCCAGCGCGTGCGCCGGGCACGAACCTGGCCCACTTCCTCTTTCGCGGAATATGTCTCGGGCGCGTCGGTCATCGCGGATGCAAGAGCCTCGGGTTGGTGACGATCGAGATGATATCGGCCAGAAGGTTCAACAGGATGTAGGTCGCCGCGAAGATCAGCGCGCAGGCCTGCACCACGGGGATGTCCCGCGTCGTGACTGCATCGACCATCAATTGCCCGATGCCCGGATAGACGAAGACAACTTCGACCACCACGACACCCACGACCAGGTACGCCAGGTTGAACGCGATCACGTTGGCGATCGGCGCCCAGGCGTTCGGCAGCGCGTGTTTCAGGATCACGGTCGAGGGCTTCAGCCCCTTCAGCCGCGCCATCTCGATGTAGGGAGAGGCGAGAAGGTTGATGATCGCCGCCCGCGTCATCCGCATCATGTGCGCCACGATCACCAGCGTCAGCGTCAGCGCGGGCAGGGCGCATTTGTAGACCCGCTCCCAGAACGGCGTGTCGGCGTTGACGTTGGCGAGCGATGGGAAGATCGGGTTCAGCGAAGCGAGGAAGAGGATCAGCAGGTACGCCACCAGGAATTCCGGCATCGAGATCGTCGACAGCGTGCCGGCATTGACCACCCGGTCATAGATCGAGTTGCGGTAGAGCGCGGCGGTGATCCCCAGCGTCAGCGCAAGCGGCACCGCGATGATCGCCGTCATCGCCGCCAGGAACAGCGTGTTCGCCAGCCGCGGCGCCACAAGATCGGCCACCGCCCGCGACCGGTCGATCCCGGACGAGGCCCTGCCAGAGAAGGATTGCCCCAGGTCGCCCGTCATCACCGAGCCGATCCAGTCGAAGTACCGAATGTAGGCCGGCTGATCCAGGCCCAGCTCCCGCCGGAACGCGGCAACCGTCTCCTCCGTCGCGGTCTGTCCCAGGACGGCCTCGGTGAAGTCGCCGGGCAGGAACTCGATGGACGAGAAGATGATGACCGACACGAAGAACAGCGTCAGGAGCCCAAGCCCCAGCCGTTGCAGCACCGTCGACAGGATCGGATGCAAATGTCTCTCCCCATGTCCCCGCGGGCCTTGCCGGCCTCTGAGGTCAACCTAGGCGATGGGAACGCCGTCTGGCAACCGTTATGGAGGTGGCCGCGCGCAGACAGGCGCAACGATGCGCGGATCGCGCCTTAGGGCAGCGGCAGCCTCAGACGGTGGTGAACCCCGCCTTCCTTCCAGTCGCTGGTCATCCGGCCGTTCAGTTGCGCGCCCAGGATCATGTCCACCAGTGTCGATCCGAAGCCGCTGGTCTCGGGCGCCGCATGCAGCCGCGGGCCGCCGGTCTCGGCCCAGGACAGATGCAGAACCTCGCCGTCGCCGTCATCGTCGGCGGATACCTCCCACACGAGATCAAGCGCGCCGCCATCGACGGACAGTGAGCCGTATTTGCCGGCATTCGTCGCCAGTTCGTGAAGGACCAAAGCGAGGTTCGATGCAACTTCCGGGCTTAGTTGCCGGCGCGGACCCGAAAACCTTACATCGTTCGCCATCCCCATGAACGGATCAAGGATGGTCGACGCCAAGGCTTCAAGCGTCAGGTCGTTGTTCTCGAGTCTCTCGCCAATGATCGCGGGCTGTATCAGCTCATGCGCCGAGGCAAGCGCCTGGACACGCCCCCGCAACGCCTTTGCCATGTCCTTCGGACTGGTGCTGCGGCGCGCGGTCATCCCGATCATACCGGCGACGATCGCGAACAGGTTCTTGACCCTGTGGTTCAGCTCGCGAACCAGCAGCCCTTCGCGGTCCTGCGCCACTTTCCGGGCCGTGATGTCCCGGCCTATCCCGACAAGGCACACAGGGACGCCATTGTCGAAGGTGGCCTGGCCGACGGTGTGAAGCCATCGTGTTTCCCCGGTATCGGCGCGTCTGAACCGGAACTCCATGTCATGCCGGCCGGTGCCTGCGGGGTCCAGCGACGCGGCGACATCCGCCTCCCAGCCCGGTTTGTCGTCGGGGTGGATCAGGCCTTGCACCGCAGTGAAAAGATCGGGCTCGTCCTTGGGAAGGCCGTAGATTGCGTAAAGCTCGTCGTCCCAATGCACTGTCTGGGTTTGCGGATTGAACTCGTATGTCCCGATCCGCCCCACGTGCAATGCCAGGCGGTATCGTTCCTGGGTGTCCCTGGCGCGCGCCTCCAACTCGGCACTGCGCCGCAACTCGGCGCGCAGCACGATCTCGCACTCGATAATCGCCGAGATGTCCTCCAACACATCGCGGTCATCGCTGGTCCAGTCACGCGGGGTGGACTGGATCGCGCAGAACGAGCCCAGCACCTGGCCGTCGGGCGCATGGATCGGCACGCCCAGATATGCGATCACGCCAAGATCGCGGATGGCAAGGTTTTCGCGGACGCGCGCATCCTCTCGTGCGTCGCAAATCGCCAGAGTGCCGCCCTCGATGACGACGTGCTGACAGAACGAATGCGACAATGGCGTCTCGCGCGCCGTCGCGGCCCATTCGGGCAGTCCGGTCTGCGCCTTGAAAAACTGACGGTCCTTGTCGACAAGCGACACCAGGCCCACCGGCGTTCCCAAAAGGCGCGTGGCCAGACGAACGGCGCGGTCGAACGCTTCCTCGGGAGCACTGTCCAAGAGACCCGTCGCCGCCAAGGCGTCAAGACGGTCGGGGTCTCCGATGCGCTGAGGCTGTGTTGAGGACGGCGGCGTGCGGCCAGAGAGGTCGGTTGCGACCGACGCTTCCAATCCTTCGGCATTGGCGTCGGACGGCCCCACAATGCGATCCTTTGCCGTTGGTAAGTCAAAAATCAGAAATCACGAATCGGCGGAAGGTTAACGGACTGGATCGGTTCGATCAACAACGCACGGTTGCGGGGCCGCCCAACCCTATGCCTGCGTTAACGCCCGGAGCTAGACGCGGCCGATCACCATGTGAACCGCGTCGGGATAGCGCATTCGGTCGCCTTCCGCATAGGGCCGCATGGCCATCGCCACGTCCCGGATCAAGGCCGTGCGCGCGGTTGGTGCCAAGGCCCCGAATGCCGCTGCGATGGGCATCGACGCCAGGTGCAGCGGCACGAAATCCTCGGCCGCCGGGACGTCCATCGTCAGTTCGCACCGCCGAACCTCGACCGCCCCGAACCCTGCGGCTTCCACCTCGTCCCGCAAGCTCTCCGCCGACGGCGTCTCTCTCTGGGCGCGTTGCTGCGCGGCGACCTTTTCCGAGATATGCCGCTCCACTGCGGCGCAGACCGCGCCGGTATAGGCGCTGGGCCCGTCCCAGATCGAAAAGATCAGCCTTCCGTTCGGCTTCAGCAGCCGTCGAAACTCGCGCAGCGCCGCCGGCTTGTCGGGAAAATAGTGATAGCCGTGCTGCGAGATCACAGCGTCATAGGACCCGTCGGGCAATCCGGTCTCCGTCACGTCGCCCTCGATCCAGCGGATGTCCAGATCTTCCGCCAATTCGCCCGCCTTGCGCAACATCGCGGCGTTGATGTCCAGCCCGTCCACCCGCCCCGTGGGGCCGACCCGCGCGTGAGCCATCCGCGTCGTGACGCCCGTGCCACAGGCGACGTCCAGCACGGTCTCGCCGGCCTCGATGCCGCTGGCCCGGACCAGTTCTTCGGCCCAGCGCCCGAACCACAAGGGCACCAGAACGCGTTCGTACATCTCCGCCGCGTTGTCCTTCAGTTGGAACGTCATGTCCTGCCCCCCTGCCGGTCGCCCGCCGTCGCTCAAATCCCGTCGCGCGAGATATCCTTCGCAAAGGTCTTTTCGAACACCTTCTCGTCGCCTTCCCAGGCCTCGATCCTCGCCCGCGGGTGCCAGTGCGTCGCCGTCGCCGTCAGCCAGGCGCGGCATTCGATCTGCACATTCCAGTCGCCGCGCTCCATCACCGACACCCAGCGGATATTGCCCGACGCCGACAACGGATCACCCGGCCTGATCTGCCAGTCTTCCCGGCAGACCGCGCCGGTGACCAGTCCATGCGCCCGGTCGCGCCTCAGCCCGTCGTCGATGTCGATCCGGATCGTGCGCGTGCCGTCCGCGCTTTCCTGCACGCTGCGCGTCAAACCGCCCTCGCGCAGCAATTCGGCATCCCAGGGCCGGGCGCCTTCTGGCTCGGCGAACGCCGTTTCGTCCCCGTTCGCCGTCGGCCTGACAGGGATCGCCAGCAAACCGCCTGTGATCATGACGCCTGCGCCCTCGGCATCCGGCCAGATGAACGGCCAATAGGCGGTCGAAATGGCGACGCGCAGCCGGTGCTCCTCGGGGACGCGATAGGCGCACTGGTCCAGCACCACCTCGACCTCGATCGGCTGTCCGGGCGTCAGATCCTCGGGCGCCTCATGCGACTGGTGATGGCGCAGATTCAGAAACCCGTGGCTGATCAGCGCCGAGGTGCCGTCGGGGCGCAGGTCGCAGAGCCGCACGGCGATCTGTCCCGTCCGACCCTTCGGCACCACCGTCAGTGCCACGCGCGGCGCGCCGACGATGTCGGTATCGCGTGACATCGCGCCACCGTCGAAACAGGCCGACATCGCGTCGTCGCGCGTCTGATCGCCCGGCAGTTCCGGCCCGAATGCAAACGGAAAATACTCGCCCGCCCCGTCGCCGCAGGTCTGGGGTGAATTCACCTCGACCGAGAACGGCGTCGGCCGCGTCACAAGCTTGCCTTCGCCCAGATAGAGCCCCTGTTCCTCCCTTGCCTGGTCGACCGCGATCCAGCGCCCGGGCCGTTCGTCGACCCATCTCTCGGGCTTGATGGAATCCATCAGCCAAAGGCGCTGGGCGCTGACGGAATCCATGCCGGTGTCGATCCCCTTCAGCCAGCAATCCCACCATCTGAGCGCCTCCTGCAAGAAGCCGATGCGAGGCTCGGGCGCCGCGAAATGGGGATACTTGTGGATCCAGGGGCCCACGATGGCCTTCACCGGCGCATTTAGTCCGGCCAGCAGCGCGGCGGGCGTATTGCGGTAACCGTCATGCCAGCCGCCGATCGACAGGACCGGCACCTTGACGGCCTCCCAATCCTCGCAGATCGAGCCGTGCTTCCAATAGTCATCCCGCCTCTGGTGCGCCAGCCAGGTCTCCAGAAGGAAAGGCTGCGCCTCCAGTCGCTCCAACCACATCTCGCGCCAGTCCTCGCCCACCACCTCCGGGTCAGGCGGGCGCGCGTAATAGGCCAGCATCTGCGCTGCCCAGCCCAGGTTCTCACCCAGCATGCACCCACCCTTGTAGTGGATGTCGTCGGCATAGCGGTCGGCGGTCGAGCAAAGCGAGATCACCGCCTTCAGCCCCTTGGGTCTTAGCGCGGCCACCTGAAGCGAATTGAATCCGCCCCAGCTGATCCCCATCATGCCCCAGTCGCCCGTCGACCAGGGCTGCGACGCGACCCAGTCCATCACCGCGATGGCGTCGTCCCACTCCTGCCGCTCGTATTCGTCCCGCATCAGGCCCTGGCTGTCGCCATTGCCGCGCATGTCCACGCGCAGGCAGGCATAGCCGTGCCCCGCGAAATAGGGATGCGTCAGCTGATCCCGCGCGATGGTGCCGTCGCGCTTGCGATAGGGCAGGTGCTCCAGGATCGCCGGCACCGGATTCTCATCGGCATCCTCGGGCAACCAGATCCGCGCCGACAACGCGACGCCGTCGGGCATCGGGATGCGGACGTCGGGCCATTCCACGACCTTGCGGGGAAACTCCGTACGCGTCTCCATGGCGCAATTAGACACGGAAAACCTCGCCTGACCACAGGAATTGCGCCCGGTCGAAACACGCGTAGTCTGGTGTCATGACCAAATTCGCGATCGTCACGGGAGCGGCCCGGGGCATCGGGCGGGGCATCGCCGAGCGCCTTGAGCGCGACGGTTGGGACGTGGCCCGTCTCGATATCCGCGACGGCGCCGGCATCGTCCGCTGCGATGTCTCGGACGAAGCCTCGGTGGCCGCCGCCTTCGCCTCGCTCGCCGACCGTCTCGCGGACGGTCTCGACCTTCTCGTCAGCAACGCCGGTATAGCCAGCCCCGACAGCGGACCCGTCGAAGACCTGTCGCTCACCGACTGGAACCGCTGGATCGGCACCAACCTGACCGGCGCGTTCCTGATGACGCGCGCCGCTGTGCCCCATCTGCGCAAGGCCCGCGGCAGCATCGTCAACATCACGTCCACCCGCGCCTATCAGTCCGAACCGAATTCCGAGGCCTACGCCGCCTCCAAAGCCGGCCTCGTAGGCCTGACCCACGCGCTGGCGGTCAGCCTCGGCCCCGACATCCGCGCCAACGCCATCGCGCCAGGCTGGATCGAGACCCGCGGCGCCGACCTGCGCCCCATAGATCATGCTCAACATCCGGCAGGACGCGTCGGCAAGGTCGAGGACATCGCGGACGCCGTCCTCTACCTCGCCGCTTCCGGTTTCGTCACCGGTCAGACGATGGTCGTCGACGGCGGCATGACACGGAAGATGATCTACCAGGAGTGATCCCGTCCTTCTGGCCAAACACCGGCGTGAAGCGCCAGGGGCTCAGAACATCATGCAATCGGCGCCGGGCGGCAGCGGGTCCGCGCCATCGGGCAAGGTCGGGACATAATCGAACGACACGATGCGCGCGCCCTGGTCGAAGGCGATGAACATCTGCCCCGATCCGGGCCGGATCGCGATGCCCTCTGGGTCGATCCCGTAGGGCGTCAGGTCGACCGTCTGCAACAGCCGACCCTCGGCATCCATCTCGTACAGGCTGTTCGACCCCTCCAGATCGTCCACGATCAGCATGTGCCCCGTCCTCGGATCGCGCGCGATGCCCTGCGCCTCGTAGAGCGGCGGATCAAGGTCAAGCGTGTTGATCCGTCGGATCATGTCGCCCTCGGGCGAGAACCAGGTCAGCCGTTCGGGGTCGTCCTCGACCGTGATGATCGCGCCGTCCGCGTCAATCGCCATGCCTTCGGTATCCGCCCAGCCGTCCGAGACCCGAAACGGCGGCCCCAGCGCCGCGCCATCCTTGCTCAGCCGCTGCAACGAGCCCAGACCATCGGCCACAAGCAGGCCGTCGCCCTCGATCGTCACCGCCTTGATCCGCGACAGATCGCTCCCGAACCGCCGCAGCTCATCCCCTTCCAGCGTGACCAGGATCACCTCCGGCCCCTCGTTGGCGATCCAAAGCCCGCAGAACGCCGGATCGTAATCCAGGCTGGCCGGCCGGTTCAGCGCATAGCTGCCCGTCATGGTCAGTTCCAGCGCCGGGGCAGGGGCCGCCATCGCCAGCAAACAGGCCAGCCACCGCATCATGCGTTTTCCTCGTGCCAATCCGCCAGGCTCCGGTCGGGATACTCGTCGAACGATCTATCTTGGTCGGCCACGCAATCCACCACCCAGTCCGGCCGCGCCGCCAGCATCATGTGCCAGCGATGCGGCGGCACGGGCAGCGGCGTATCGACGGCGCTGGCATGCGGATGCACCTGCTCCGGCCAACGCGGGTCCCAAAGCCACAGCTGGCTGCCGCAGGCGCCGCAGAAACTCCGCTCCGCCAGGCTCTCACTGCCATCCTCCAGACGCGCGCGATAGGTGCGGATTGCATCCCGCCCATCGACCTCCAGCGTCCGGAAGTCCGCGCCGAGGTTGATCGCGAATCCGCCCGCGCCCGCGGTTTTCCTGCAGATCGCGCAATAGCACAGGTTGAACGGCATCGGCGCACCCGCCGTCACCCGGAACCTGACGGCCCGGCAGTGGCACGATCCTTCAAGCTGCATTTCCATGACGCGCACCTCCCGGCCGCAAGTGTCTCAGGATTCCGCTTTCCAGCAAAGCCCCGCGCCCTAGGTCTCGTCGGGCTGGAAGGAGAACGCATGAAACACGCCCTCGTTATTGGCGCATCAGGCGGCATCGGCAGCGCGATTGCCGCCGAATTGGGCAACCGTGGCTGGACCGTTACCGGCCTCTCGCGCTCGAAGGACGGCCTCGACGTCACCGACGAGGCCTCCATCGAACGCGCTCTGTCCGCGCTCGACGGCCCCTTCCACCTGATCTTCGTCGCCACCGGCGCGCTGGAGATCGACGGGCACGAGCCTGAGAAGGCCATTGCCCAGGTCACGCCCGACGCCCTCATGGGTCAATTCAAGACCAACGCCATCGGCCCCATGCTGGTCCTGAAACACGCGCTGCCGCTACTGCCCAGGGACGAACAGGCGATCTTCGCCGCGCTCTCCGCCCGCGTCGGCTCCATCGGCGACAACCAAATCGGCGGCTGGCACAGCTACCGCACCGCCAAAGCGGCGCTGAACCAGCTGATCCACGGTGCGGCCATCGAACTCAGGCGCACCCACAAACAGGCCATCGCCGTCTGCCTCCACCCCGGCACGGTCGAGACCCCCTTCACCGACAAATACGCCGGTCGCCACAAGACGGTGCCCGCAGCCGAGGCCGCGTCGAACCTCCTGAACGTCATCGAGCGTCTGACCCCCGAGCAAACCGGCGGCTTCTACGACTACGCCGGCAAGGAGATCCCCTGGTGACCCGCCTGATCCTCGTCTTGGGCGACCAACTGACCGACACCGTCGCCGCACTCCGCCGTGCCGACAAGGACAGCGACGTCGTCGTCATGGCCGAGGTCATGGAAGAAGCCAGCTACGTCCGCCACCACCCCAAGAAAATCGCCTTCTTCTTCTCGGCCATGCGCCACTTCGCCAAGCGCCTCGAAGACGACGGCTGGACGGTCGACTACACCCGCCTCGACGCCGACGATGCCCACGAGACCATCGCCGCCGCCCTCCTCGCCGCCGCCGACCGCCATGGCGCGCGCGAGGTCATCGCCACGCGCCCCGGCGAATGGCGCCTGATCGACGCACTCAACGACCTTCCCCTCGACGTCACGCAACTCGAAGACGACCGCTTCATCGCCACCCACAAGGACTTCGCCGACTGGACCAAGGGCCGCAAGGAACTCCGCATGGAGTGGTTCTACCGCGACATGAGGAAGAAGACCGGCCTTCTGATGAACGGCGACGAGCCCGAGGGCGGCAAGTGGAACTATGACCACGACAACCGCAAACCCGCCCCGGATGAGGTCGATTTCGGCGGCCCGATGCAATTCACCCCCGACGAGATCACCGAGGAGGTGCTGGACCTCGTCGAGGCCCGCTTCGGCGACAACTTCGGCACCCTCCGCCCCTTCTGGTTCGCCGTCGATCCGGGCCAGGCGAAGCGCGCGCTCTCGCACTGGGTCAAGCACGCGCTGCCGAACTTCGGCGACTACCAGGATGCGATGCTGGCCGAGAACCGCTTCCTCTACCACTCGATCCTGTCGGTCTACCTGAACGCGGGCCTTCTGGACCCGATGGAGATCGCCCAAGCCGCCGAGGACGCCTACAAGGCCGGAAACGCGCCCCTGAACGCGGTCGAGGGCTTCATCCGCCAGATCATCGGCTGGCGCGAATACATGCGCGGCATCTGGTACCAGCACGGCCCCGACTACGAGCGCCGGAACGGCCTGAACCATCAGCGCAAGCTTCCCGACTTCTTCTGGACCGCCGACACTGACATGCGCTGCATCGCGAAGACGGTCGAGCAGACCCGCGACGAAGCCTATGCCCACCACATCCAGCGCCTCATGGTCACCGGCAACTTCTGCCTGCTCGCTGGCATCGACCCGGCCGAAGTCTACGACTGGTACATGTCCGTCTACGCCGACGCCTACGGCTGGGTCATGGCGGGCAACGTGATCGGGATGAGCCAGTTCGCCGACGGCGGCATCGTCGCCTCCAAGCCCTACGTCTCCTCAGGCAACTACATCAACAAGATGTCCGACTACTGCGGCGACTGCGCCTATTCGGTCACCACCAAGACGGGCGAGGGCGCGTGTCCCTTCAATCTGCTCTACTGGGCGTTCCTCGACCGCCACCGCGACAAGTTCGAAAAGAACCCCCGCATGGCCCAGATGTACGCCACCTGGGACCGGATGAAACACGGCAAGCGCCAGACGATCCTGAACGAAGCGAAGGCGTTTCTCGACGCGCTCTGACTACACGGCACGGAACGAACCGGCCCGGCAACCGTTGTCCCCGAAAGGAGGACGATATGTCGATCATCGAGATGATTTCCGAACACCCCGACGTTCAGGGCCACCTGAACGAACCGCTGGCCCAGGCCGTGCGCCACGCGATGTACTGCGCCGCGATCTGCAATTCCTGCGCGGACGCATGCGCCGCCGAAGACGATGTCGCCCACCGTCGCGACTGCATCCGCAAGTGCATGGACTGCGCCGACATCTGCGACGCCACGACCCGCATCGCCGCGCGCCGCACCGGCTCTAACGAGCAGGTTTTGCGAGCCGTGCTCGAGGTCTGCGCGATGGTCTGTGAGGAATGCGCCGCCATGTGCGAAAAGCATTCCGACGCCCATTGTGAACGCTGCGCCAAGATGTGCCGCGAATGCGCCGAAAGCTGCCGGACCGCCGCCAGCAAGCTTTGATCGCGGCGTTGCAAGGAGCCGACCGGGGCCGCCGTCGCGTGGCCCCGCCGCCCATCGTGCCATCTGGTCACGCCGGGCGAATCCCCTAAACTCGGCCCGGTCAGCCGGAGCCACCACATGAACCTCGCCCGCCTTGCCGCCGAAGCCCTGGACCGGGGTCAGCCCGTCCGCGCCGCGCTTATCGGCGCAGGCAAGTTCGGCTCCATGTTCCTCTCCCAGGTCCCCACCATCCCCGGCCTCACCGTGACCGCCATCGCCGATCTGAACCCCGATCGGGCGCGCTCCGCCTGCCGGGCCGTGGGCTGGGACGACGCCCGCATCGACGCCTTGCGGTTCACCGATGACGGCCGCGCCGCCGCCGTCCGCGACGATGTCGACGTGGTGATCGAGGCCACGGGCAACCCCCGCGCCGGCATCGCCCATGCCCGCGCCGCCATTGCCGCCGGCAATCGGACCGGAGACGCCAGTGGTCGACCCGGTCAAGGGCGACGACGGCCTGTACCACCAGACATGGTTCAACCAGTCCTTCCTCGATTTGCGCGAGGACTACGAGGAAGCGAAAGCCGAAGGCAAGCGTTT
>ERZ869936.590-NODE-590-length-32775-cov-7.389945_pt1 | contig 32775 bp, 25 predicted proteins | sample MGYA00520876_ERZ869936 | MGnify/ENA primary metagenome ERZ869936 (study PRJEB32218, sample SAMN09650985) | biofilter metagenome | isolation source: enrty point of leading RO module | place: Saudi Arabia: Thuwal, RO plant located on Red Sea | collected 2016-02-17 ... | reverse complement strand
GAATGGGTGGCCGGCTTGCCGTGGAATCACCGGCCGGAATGGCGTGGAATACGCACTCGTAGATGCCGCCGTCGTTGCCGACGAGCAGATAGTTCTCGTCATTGGGGTCAAAGGCCAACGCGTGGTGGTCGACGTGCTTCGTTTCGGCGCGCTGCGGCGTGAAGGTCTTGCCGCCGTCCTCGCTGACGTGCATTACGACGTCCATCTGGTAGACGCGGTCGAGCTTGTGGGGGCTTGCGAAGATTTCCTGGTAGTAGTGCGGGCCGGTGCCGCTCGAGAGGTACTCGGAGCGCTTCTCCCAGCTCTCGCCGCCGTCGAGCGAGCGCCAGAAGCCGCCCTTGCGGTTGGCAAGCTCGATGGTCGCGTAGACGACGTCGGGGTTGACCGGCGAGATCGCGAGGCCGGTCTTGCCCATCGTCTCCTCGGGCAGGCCTTGCGTGACTTCGCGCCAGGTCTCGCCGCCGTCCTCGGACTTGTGGATGCCGGTGCCGGGGCCCCCGTCGAGCAGTACCGCGACGTTGCGGTAGCGCTGCCAGGACACGGCGAGCATGACGTCCGGGTTGCGGGGATCGAGGTGGACTTCGGAGACGCCGGTGTACTCGTCGTCGAGTTCCGTGTTGCCGAGGCCCTCGCCCAGCACCTTGCGCCAGGTCTCGCCGCCGTCGGTGGTCTTGTAGAGGCCGCGCTCGCCGCCGCCGGACCACAGGGGACCCTGCGCCGCGACGAACACGACGTTCGAGTCGCGCGGGTCCACGCGGATCATGCCGATGCGCTCGGAGGCATCTAACCCGACCTTCTCCCAGTTCTGCCCGCCGTCGCGGCTGCGAAAGACGCCCGAGCCGTACCCGACGTGCCGCCCGCTGACGTTCTCGCCGGTACCGACCCAGATGACGTCAGGGTCGTTCGGGTCAACGGTGATGGAGCCGATGGAGTAGGAATCCTCGTTGTCGAAGACCGGCTGCCAGGTGGTGCCGGCATTGACGGTTTTCCAGACGCCGCCGGAGCCTACGGCGACGTACCAGGTGCTTTGGTCGGTGGGGGAGATGGCGATGTCGGCGATGCGGCCGGACATGAGGGCTGGGCCGATGGTGCGGAGTTCGAGGCCCTTGAACGTGGCTTCGTTGAAGCCCGGATCGGACTCGGCGTCGTTGTCGGATTGAGCAAGGACGGTCGACGTCAGAAGGACAGCGGCGAAGCAGGCGTATCGATTCACGATTCTCTCCCCGGATGATCGATGGATCCGAAGCACGGTCCACGGAACGGCATTCTTTTACGAATTGGCGAACGATTGTGCCACAGCCGGAAGTCGGGAATCGCCTGGCGCACGATAGCGCCACGGGCTGGTCACGGCTTGGGTTGCTGCAGGCTTACTTCTTATGCCGGCGTGGTCAAAGCCAGGACTCGACATCCTGTCGACCGAGGATGGTCATGACTTCCACCGTGCCATCGATGACACGGTAGTAGACGCTATCCACACCGCAGGTGCTGCGTCGATAACCTGGGCGAATGTCATCGATCGCCGGATACGCGTGTGGCCGCGCTGCCAGTTTCTCGAAATGCTCGAAGAACGCGATGAAGTAGCGATCCGCCTGGATCTCCCCGTACTCGCGTACGCCATGCCGGTAGATTCGTTCGAGATCCGCTCTAGCCGTTTCGCTGATCCGATAATTCGCCATCGCGCCGCATCTCGTCCCTGATTTCGGCGCGTATCTGCTCGCGAGACAACTCGGTGAAGCCGCTTTGCTCGGCCTCCATCAACCGAGCCCGGATGACCTCGATCTCGCGTGCCTTGCGAATCAGGTCATTCACGGCATCACTGTTGCTTCGGTACTCGCCTTCGACTTCTACCTTGTGCTTGAGCCACTTGGCGTTGGGCTTGGTGAAAGAGATGCTCTGGCGTGACACGTGCTCTACCGTTTTCGATCTCGGATGGTGCGAAATTGCACCAATTCGGCACCCAAGTCAAACCGTTCCGCATGCATCGTGAATCGCGAATTCGCATCAATCGCCCGGCGTCACGCCTTCCAGCCGCTTGGCGATCACCGTTTAGCCTGGCCCCACAAGTGCCTTGGTACCAGCAACGAAACCGATTGTTTCCACAAGATCTAATTTCTTCTGACCTGTGCCTCCAGAAACACATTGTTCCGATGGTAGTCGAGATAGCGGCGCTGCCCCTCCGAGAAGGACCCGGCATTGAATGGCTCATCGACTGGCACGTTCATGCGGCGCAACGACTCCCGGTGAGCCGTCGGGGAAATCAGCAGTCGACCCCGGTCCTCGAATGATATGAATCCACGATCGAATAGATGATCGATGGTCGGCGTCAGAAGGAGGCCGTTCTCGCCATCGAGCCGCTCGGCATTGTCGCTGTCTCGCCATGGCTTGCAATGGCTGGCACGCAAGTGCTCGAGACGATCGACTCGGCTGACCCGGCACGCCTGCTCGATGGCGCAGACGTTTCGCTTGAACTGGCCCTGTCCCCGCCGGGCAATAATGACTTCCTCTTTCTCCGTCTCCGACAAGGTTGCGCTCGTTCGAATCGATTCAGCCAGGTGTTCCTCCCACCGCAGCTGACCGCGGGTGTCCGCTAGCATTCTTTCCTTGTCAGACATGCGATTAGCCGCGATCAGCGTCCGCGCCTCGTGGCCGATCAGGCGAACCAGTTCCGCCGCGAACGGTTCCGGCAATTCCGTCAGGTACACACCCTGGTTTCCGCGGCCGGAAGATTGAATCGGCGAGTACCTATCGGGCCGCACCGAAGCCAACGCTGCCATGTGCTCCGCCGGCCTGATCCTGTTGTTCAGCTCGAAGTACCGGCAATCGACTTTCCAGCCGACCTGATTCCAATACTCGCCGGTTGAGCCGAACTCCGCCGGCTTCGGGCATTCATACGCGGACGACTGCGCGATGGAAATTGCCCGAATGTAAGTGTTTTCGAAGGAGAAGATGACGTCTCCGGGAGAAACCTCGCGCATGAACTCGTAGAACGGATTTCGGTTGCCGTTCGCGTTTCGCTTCGGCGACCAGAGGTAGTTACCGTCGCGCTCCTGACGGTAGGTCTGATTCTGGTTAACCCACCAAAATCGCATCTGACCTCTATCTCTGTGCTCTTGGTTGCATTCGATCAACCAGATGTATTTGTTGCTACGCGCCGCGACCGGAATGGTTGGCAGGACACCTAATCCGCTGAGCGCCCACTTCCTGGCAGCTCCAGGTTAGATTGATGAGCGCCCGGACGCCATGCGTCGAATTCCCCCGGCAATAGCTCCAGTATCTGCTCCCCCCTCAATCCGTATATATCGTAAGTCAGATCGAGCTGCTGCAGCACACGCACAAACCGTCGCACGGTACCTGGCTGCGGTTTCGTCGTATGCGCGCCGATCTTCGGGGCGTTACGCCGCGAATCGAAATACAGTTCGCTGGCCGCCTCCAGCACGCCCGGATTGGCAATGAGATCCTGCCGGCTCGCGATTTCGTGATACACGCCACTTTCCGTATGCACGGGCCCGGTCAACAGCAGCCGCGCAACGTCGCCATGCCGCCGGTACACGAGGTAGGGTCCGTACAGCAGGTGCCGCAGCCGGTGTCGGTAACCCGATTCCGGAATGTGCCGATAGTCCCGCCCCGGGCGCCGCAGACCGTCGCTGCCGACCGGACAAACCTGCTCGAAGAAATACAGCGACAGCCACGCCCACAGCCCGGGAATCCGCTCCGCGGTGTTGGCATCAAGGCCCCCGAGCCGATCCACCAGGTACTTCGCAAGTTCCAGCCGGCTGCCGAACTCGCGCGGCTCGATGGCTATCTCGACCGGCAGCTCGGTCGTGTAGCCGCCGCCTTCCAGCAACTCGCTCGGTGGCTCGCTGTGCGTGCCCTTGCGCAACCGCTCGAGCTGAGCGCGAAAGCGCTCCATGCCCAGTGTCGTCAATGCGCGCACCGTGGCGCTCATCAGCGCATCTCCTTGTCGAGCGCCGTTTGCAGCCGCTGCCGAGCCTGCCGCGCCTTGCAGAATGCCTGCACGGCCTCCTCTATCCACTCGCGCTGCCGGCTTCTCGCGCCCTCGGTCACGCCGCCCGGCGGCGTCCCGATGCCGGGCAGCGTGCCAGCGTAGCGCAGCCAGAGGCTAGTCCAGTCGCTGTCGTCAAAGGCGGGATCGGTAATCTCCTGCTCGATCACGATTTCGTGCAAGACGCGGCGCAGCACCTCGGGATACACGAGCCCGAGAAACGAGCCCGCCGAGCGCGCCGCCTCGCTCACACCGTCGAGGCGGTTGTTGAGCTCGAGCACCGGCCAATCGCTCAGTTCGAGGCGCCAGGCGCGGTCGCCGAGGTCGCAAAAATCGACCGGCAGCAGCGACTGGCGCTGTTCCAGGCTGTCCTCGGGCCCGAGTGGCACGAGCTTGTCCGCGACGCCGAGCAACAAGCCGTAGCGTTTGCTCCGGTCCACTACCTTGAGGCGGAATTTCGGCAACGGTCGCCGGCTGAGTTCCGTGAGCCGCGTATCCTTAGGCTCTCGCGGTTCGGCAACCGTGCCGAGCGAAAAACGCATGTACGAGACGACGTTGTAGGCCTCGATGTAGACCCACGCGTCTTTCGGAAAGCGCAGCCCCGACAGGTCGTAGTCGGCCGAAAACGCGTACTCGCCCTCCGGCGTCGTGCGCAGGCGAACGGTCACGCGCGAGCGTGCGATCTTGCGGCGTCCGGTGTAGTTAAGCCGGCGAATCACGACTCAAGCTCCTCGCCCGCCAGGACCTTTACCCGGATGTCGCGATGCAGATCGAATCCCCGGACCGTCAGCTCGAAATCTGCGGCACCGATACCGAACACGAGGAAATTCTGCTCGCAGCGGTGAATCTCGGCACCTTTCGTGCTGACGCGTATCGGCGGCTTGTCCAGCTCGAAGTCCGGCAGCTGGTACTGCTTTAACGCATTGCCCCGGCGCACGTCGTAGGCGACCCGCACCGCTGCATAGCGCGGCCCCTTCTCCTCGTTACCGCTGCCACGCAGCCGAAATCCGCCTTTGAGCTTCTGCAACTCGATCTGCCGATCGCTCCCAACCGTTTCGATAGCGGCATCGTCCTCACCATCGCCCTGGCCGGGTTCATCGTCCGGCTTGTCCACGTGAATGAGGTCGTCTTCCGTGGGGATCTCCAGCGAAAACAACTGCTGCAGCAGGCGAAAGTCCCGGCCAGCGGCCGGCCGCGTCAGTAACCGGACAATCTCGCGCGGCGCGTTCTTTACGTAGCGCAGCGTGTACGGGCCATGGCGGTAACGGTCCTTGAACTTCGGCGAGCGCTCCTGCCATTCCGTGTGCGCGGGATTTTCCGAATCGCCGAGCAGTGCAGACAGCGCGCGGTCGCGGACATTGACGATGGCCCGGATGCCCTTCGGGATCGACGCGCGCACGCCGGCAATCGTAATGCCGTCGCGGACGAAATGGTCGTCGGCGTGGTTGAGCCCCTCGTCGCGCTCGAGGTAGAGGTCGAATCGCGACAGCGCAGATTCGTCGTCTGCCGGCTTGACCCACACCGGCACGGTGAGCGCGACCGGCTCGCCGGCGTCGAAGCGTCGCCGCAGCCGATCGAGGACGTCGGGAGACAGGAAGTCGTCCGCCCATCGCGGCGCGTATTCCTCGGGCGGCGGCTCGAGCGCCACGTGGTCCCGGCGGGGCAGCTCGATGCCCCATCGCGCCAGCCGGAAGACGCGCTGCAGGTTCGGGTTGCCTCCGTCTGCCGATTCTGCCAGGTAGTCGAACAGCGTGGATGCGTCGAGCCGCACCGATTCGCCGTCATGCAGGACCTCGACGCTCAGGTCGCCGGCGATGATCGGCATAAAGTAATGGCGAACGATCGAGTCGACGAGCACCGGCGCCGTCAGCTCAGGGTCCGGGTACGGCACGACCACCGACAGGCCGGACTCGTGACCGCGCGCGAGCCCGAAGTGCGCGCAGAACCGCTCAGTCCAGGCCTCGTCCTCGACCGGCATCGCAAAGTCCTCCGCGAAACAGCCGAAGTAACCGTAGGGGTAGTAGCGCTGCCCGTCGAGCTTATGGATCTTGAGCACCGACTGCCCCATGAGCAGTCGCCGCTCGTCGTTCGCGCGCCGCGTCAGCGCGAAAAACGAATTGATCCGCGAGGCCGCCTGGAACACGGTCTTGCCGAGCCCCCAGCGACCGAGTTCCGAGGCATGTTTCCGCGACCGGCCGATATTGCGCCAGAAGAAAAAGAAATCGTTGCGCAGGCCGTTCTCGACATCGATCTCCTCGTCCTCGCTCAGTGCCGGATCCCCCTGCAGGCCGCGTGTGCCGAAATCCTCGATGGCGATGTACGAGAGCGGCTCGTCGGCCGGCGGCGGCTTGGTCAGGCCGCTGCGGCTGGCGTTCAGGTGCGGCGCCAGGCCATTCGTGTAGTCACGCTTCTCCGGTCCGTCAAGCGCAGCGTCGGCGAGTGCGACGCTGATGCGCATCGAGAGATTCTCGCCGGGCCTTCGGGCATCTAATGAATTCTGAATGGCTTCGCGGACCAGGGCATCAGCCATGCTGCCGAGCGCTTCGGTGGAAAAGAACTCGGCCTCGATCGGATCGATGTTCATCTCGCCGGGCTGCATGCGGCGGAAGCGCCATTGGGGAAACTCGGGCATTTCTATCGAATATTGCAAGTGCTAAAAATTCAATCCTCGATCATGCGCTCTATTCTTGGCTTGAAAACGTTCACAAACTGATTGAGGCAATCCGAGAAAAACGCCTTGATTGCAGCGCGATGTTTGGGAGCGTGAACATCTGAAAACCTCCTGGACACAGCGACCGAGTACGTCTTGTCACGCTCGTCCCATTTCGCCTCGAATCCCAGCTCGCGCTCGATTTCCTCGCGTTCGCTCAACAGCCGCTCGAACGCGGCATCGCCGAAAGCCTTCTTGGAAAGGCGCAAATAGACGCCAACACATTCACGACTTTTGGAGAAATAGGCACTGATCCATGTCGCATTAAATGATTCGGCAATCTTGAAGTAGATATTCTGTGACCTTGTAACACTTGCCAGTTGCTGCGATGCATCGTCCAGAACCAACTCGCTGAGAAACTCTGTCCAGAAATCCTGATAGAACTTTGCGGTCTCGCCCAGCTCCGCATCCTCTTCCTGCTCGATGGCTTTATCGTCGGATATTGACGCACCTTCCGGAACTTCGATCACTATTCGTTGCAATTCGACCGTCCTGGCAAGCACGCGAGGCTGCACAAGCATTCCGATGTCGGGATTCTTGAAAATGGCTACCTCGACCAATCCGAAAGTGAATTCCAGGCTGCCTACGTTGCCGAGAAATTCCGTGATCGCTCCCGCACCTTCCCGTATCCCATCGCCGACGATCAACAGCAGGAATCGTCCGTGTTGCAACGTGCGTTGGATCTCGTCTACAAACTCCCCCTCTGAGACGTCCGGATACTGCTCTGCAACCAGCTCGAAAAGTGCGTTGCCCTTCCTCTGCAGGCGCCGCGAAACCTCGCGCTGCAGGTCCTCGTAGCTCCAACGGGACAATTCCTTGGCATAATCAAGAATCTGGGCTACGACCTTCCTGCGCGCCTCGGGATTTCTCCAGAGCTTCGCTTCCATGAGGACTAGGCGACCGGTTGGGGTAACGAACAAGGCGTCCAGCGGTCCGGCCGGTGTGTTCAGCTCCTTGCACACTGGCAAAAGGTGCTCGTAGGCCCTGTCGATCTGTCGAATCGGCAAGCATTCCGGGTGATCGAACACCAGGTCCTGAACGAAGCGTTCGTCGTAATCGGCCGCTGACGTCGACAGTCGTTCAAATTGAAGCGGGTCGCCGGCCGACCTAACAATGATTGGCGCTCCGTATCCGCTTTCAATCGACATGGCAATTCCCGATTGCCCGATACTCCGGGGCGGCATCCGCAATTGGCCTGGAGCCGCTCAACCCTGCCGCCCCGCCGAATCGCGCAGGGACTCGTACAACTGTCCCGGCCCCAACAGGACATGCATCAGCCCGCTGCGGACCCGGTCCGAGTTCAACGCCTGGGTGCTCAGTTTTTCATGAGCGTCCAGCGCGTCGATGATTGCGGCTACCAGCTCCTTCGGTAAATCCGGAGAGGCGGCGAATTGCTCCTTGGAGTTACTGCTTGCCTGCTTTTTCAGTACTTCCGACTCCAAAAGCTTTCCCTTGATGACGTCGTTGACATACACCAGCTTGTCATTGCCGCTCAGCTCCCCACTGAACAGGTCGTTCACCCGGGAGATGATCTCGCTCAGGCGGACCTTCTCCTCGTCGCGGACTTCACCGGTGCCAGCCTCGGACATGGGCGCGAGAGTCGGATACTGCCCGTCCGACAGCGTCATCTTCGCTTTGCCACGATTTCGCAGGTTGTGGTGTGTGAGCGTTACCACGGAAAGATCTACCTCGTTACGCTCACGGCCGAATTTCAGCAGCTTTACGAGGTAACGAAAGAAGATGCTGCGCTTCTCGTAGTCGGTATTGCCGTAGTCGAAGATCTGCGACAGAAATGTGTAGGCCCGCTGGTACGTCACAATGTCGCTGCGAAACGCGATCAATGTATTCATCTGGTCCTTAGCCGCATCCGCAGCCTCGGCATCGCTCGCAGCCTCGGCGTCAATCCAGGCTTGCTTCGCCTTGCCGTAGCGCTTCAGCAGCCGGTCCGCGACCGGTGCGATTGCCGCCTCGAGCTGCTTCTGCTTTGCATTCGGGTCCAGCTCGACGTCGACCACCCGCTCGATCTCGTGATCGTCATAGAAACCGTAGGCATCCAGCTTCGTGCGCAGGTCGAGAATGATCTCCGGATCGGTCGTATCCTCAAGCGTCGCGGTCTCGTAGTAGGTCTTGAACGCCTCCAGCACCTCGGCAGGATCGTTCGCGAAATCCAGCACGTAGGTGGTGTCCTTGCCGGGATAGCTGCGATTCAGTCTCGACAGGGTCTGCACCGCCTGGATGCCGGCCAGACGCTTATCCACGTACAACGCGCAGAGCAGCGGCTGGTCGAAGCCTGTCTGGAACTTGTTGGCGACCAGCAGGATCTTGAACTCCTCGTCCTTGAAGGCCTCGCGGATGTCGCGCCCCTTCAGGTCCGGGTTCAACTCTGCGCTAGTCTCGCGAAAGGGCTCCGGTCCCGATTCGGCGTCGTTGACCTCGCCCGAGAACGCCACCAGCGTCCGGATCGGGTAGCTCATGCTCTTGATGTACTTGTCGATCGCGAGCTGCCAGCGCACGGCCTCCACCCGGCTGCCGACGACAACCATGGCCTTTGCCCGGCCGTCCAGCAGGTCCGCGACCATCTCGCGGTAATGCTCGACGACGACCTGCACCTTCTGCGAGATGTTATAGGGATGCAGCTTCACCCAGCGCATCAGCCCGCGCATGGCGGCGCTCTTGCCGACCTCCTTCTCGTCGAGGTCCCTGCCCTCGCCGGCAAGCCGGAACGCGAGCTTGTAGGAGATGTAGTTCTGCAGCACGTCGAGAATGAAGCCTTCCTCGATGGCTTGCCGCATCGAGTAGACGTGAAACGCCGCCGGCAGGTTGTCCGGCGCCGGAGGCCGCTCCGGGTCCGGGCGGCGGCCGAATATCTCCAGCGTCTTGGCCTTCGGCGTGGCCGTGAAGGCCACGTAGCTGATCCCGTCGTCGCTGGCCCGCGCCGCCATCTGTGCCGCCAGCATGTCCTCGGCGCTGATCTCGCCGCCGTCCTCGAACTCCGCCTGCTCTTCGGGCGACAGCACCTGTTTCAGCTTCGCCGCCGCCTGGCCGGTCTGCGAGCTGTGCGCCTCGTCGGCAATCACCGCGAATCGCTTGCCTTCCGTCGCCGCCAGCTCGCGCACGGCCTCCAGCGCGAACGGGAAGGTCTGGATCGTGCAGACGACGATCTTTTTGGATCCCGATAGCGCCTCGGCGAGCTGCCCGCTCTTGCTGCCGCCCTTGCTGTCGATCGTCGCGACGACGCCCTCGGTGCGCTCGAAGTCCTGAATCGCCTCCTGCAGCTGGCTGTCGATGACGTTGCGGTCCGACACGACAATGACGGTGTCGAACACCTTGTTGTCGTCCAAGTCGTGCAGGTCCGCGAGAAAATGCGCCGTCCACGCGATCGACATCGTCTTGCCGGAACCGGCCGAGTGCTGCACGAGGTACTTCCTGCCCGGCCCTTCGGCCAGCACGGCAGCGAGCAGGCGCCGGGTCACGGCGAGCTGGTGATAGCGCGGGAAGAAGATCGTCCGGATCCGCTTCTTGTCGTCCTTCGACGTCACCATGTAGCGGCCGAGTATGTCGAGCCAGCTCTGCCGCTCCCAGACCTGCTCCCACAGGTAAGCGGTCCGGTGGCCGTCGGGGTTGACGGGATTCCCGCTACCGCCGTTGTCCCCGAGATTGAACGGCAGAAAAAAGGTGCTCGGCCCGGCCAGCCTGGTCGTCATGCGCACTTCGGAGCTGCTGACCGCGAAGTGCACCAGCGCGCCGTTCGGAAACGACAGCAGCGGCTCGGGGTCCTGCCCTTTCGGCCGCGGCAGGCGGTCGAAGCGGTACTGGTCGACGGCGTCCTCGATGCTCTGCGTGAAATCGGTCTTGAGCTCCGCCGTTGCGACCGGGATGCCGTTCAGGATCAGCACGAGGTCGATGTTGAATTCGTTGTGCACGGAATATCGCACCTGCCGCACGACGCGCAGTCGGTTCGCCTCGTAGCGCGCCGTGATGTCCGGGTTGATGCCGAAGGCCGGCTTGAACTGGGCCATGCGCAGCTTCGATCGGAGTCCGAGGACGTCGAAGCCGTTTCGCAATACGCTCAGAGTGCCGCCCTGGTTCAGCGCCTTACGGAGGCGCTGCAGCAATGCCGGCCCGGCGGCGTCGCCCTGGTTCTTACTCAGCGTTTCCCAAGCCTCCGGCTGCGACTCCTGCACCCAGGCGAGCACGTCCGCGGGAAACAGGGCGAGTTTGCGATCGTAGTCGGCTGCATCCTGCGCCGCGTATAGCCAGCCATGCCTGGAGAGATGCTCGCAAATTTCATCCTCGAGCCTGATCTCCTTGTGCAGGCTCATGCTGCCTTGTCCGGTTGGTAGTTTCGGACGTCGATCTTGCCGGTGACGGCGGCGGAGATGAGGGCGGTGCGGCGTTCGTTGAGCAGACCGATTGCACTTGTAGCCAGTTCGGAGAGCCGATCGATGTCCTCCGTTTGAGAAGCAATATGGTTTTCAATCCTAGTCCGTTCGTCTTCGGTTGGAGGAACCGCAATTGTCAAGTTCAGCAAGGCATCCGCAGTAAACTTTGGTTGCGCCGAACCGGTTACGAATGGACTAAGATTAATTGACTCGATTCGTTCTGCCCAATAGACCAGACTTTTATCAAGCGGCTTTAGAATGTGCGCATGATTGTTTACCCAATATTTGCCACGTGCGACAAAAGCAATGGGGGTTGTCCGATTGACCAAGTTTGCCCCGTCTTCTGACACAAGAACCAAATCTTCGTCGAAAATGTAATCGTCGATCGAATCCACTACTCCGGACGCACCGTAATACGGATACGTGCCTTGCCGTGAAGCTCGAACTTCGGAACTTAGTGGGATGCGTCGGCTATTCAGCATGCGAAAGAAGCGCTTCACTGGCCCAATCTTCCAATGCTTCGGCACATCTCCGAGCCATTCGATGCCGGAGGGCTTCATGGGGGCATCGGGGTTCAGTCCTTTGGTGACCGCATGACTGATGACCGCCTGGCGCTTTTCCTTCAGCAACTCAATTAAACGACGCTGCTCCGCCACCAAGGCGTCAATCTTTGCGGTTTCGGCGTCGAGGAATGACGCGACGGCAAATTGCTCTCTTGTATCAATCGGACTAGGTAATTCTAAACCGCCGATGGCTGCATAGCTCAACCCAACTCTTGTCAATCCATTCGCCAAAACCGCGACTTTGGCGCGCAAGTATTTAGAGTCGAAAAGCCATTTGATGAATTTTCCATTGACACGATCGTTTGGCCGAAGGATCGCAAGATGGTAACCGCAGACTACGCCTGGTATGTCTTCCGGCACGTAGGCAGATACTGCGATGTCGTCTGCCGATTCTGAATCTTTGGTGATAATCACGTCATTTGCACGCAACGTGAACTTTTCAATCTGCTCATCAGAAGCAGTGGCGGGCATGAAGCTCATGCCGTCAACGATCTCATCGTTGTAATAGACGTCGGTATAGTTGCAGAGCAGGATACTCTGTTGATTCTCGACAGACTTCTTGTCCACATTACTCGCCAAGTTTCTGCAAACATACTTGAGCCGCTTGACTGTCCAGTGACTCGGAATATTTCCAAGCCACTCTTCGTCGCTATTTCGTGAGTTCGAGATTTCTCCCAAGGTCACTGCGACAGCTCCCCAATCATCTCCACAATCCTCCCCGTAACCTCCTTCAACTCCGCATCGATCTCCTCCAGCTCCCGCGGCGGCTTGAACACGTAGAAGTGCCGGTTGAACGGTATTTCGTAGCCGATCTTCGTCTTGTCGTGGTCGATCCACGCATCGGGGACGTGCGGAAGCACCTCGCGCTTGAAGTACTCCTCGACGTCCTCGCCGAGCGGCACTTCCTCGCTGTCGCGGAGTTTCGAGTCCGGTTTCGGCCGGCCCTTGCGCTTGCCGCGCTTTTCCAGCACCGGGTTGCCGTCCTCGTCGCGTTCGGGCCGCTCGACCGTTATGGCCTGATAGCCGAAATCGGAATTCCTGAAAATGCGGCTGATCGACGTTGCCGGCTTGCCGTCCTCGAGCGTCTTGCCCTCGACCGGCTCTCCGGAGTCGGGATCGACGTAGACCTCCCTGGCGTTCCCGAACAACCGGGAGATTTTCTCGATGTGGTCCTCGCCGAGTTCCTTGCGCTTGCTCCCGAGGCTCTTGCGCATCTTCTGCCACATGCCGCTCGCGTCGATGAGCTGTACCTTACCCTTGCGGTGAGCCGGCTTCCGGTTCGTGACGATCCAGACGTAGGTGCTGATGCCGGTGTTGTAGAACATGTCGGTCGGCAGGCCGATGATGGCCTCCAGCAGGTCGTTCTCCAGCACGTAGCGCCGGATTTCGCTCTCGCCGCTGCCGGCGCCGCCCGTGAACAGCGGCGAGCCGTTCAGGACGATGCCGAAGCGGCTGCCGCCGTCTTTCGCCGGCCGCATCTTGGAAATGAGGTGCATCAGGAACAGCAGCGAACCGTCGCTCACGCGCGGCAGGCCGGGGCCGAAGCGGCCGTTGTAGCCCTCCTGCTCGTGTTCCCGGACGATGTCCTTCTTGATCTTTTTCCACTCGACGCCGAAAGGCGGATTCGACAGCATGTAGTCGAACTTCCTGCCGGGCAGGCCGTCGTCCGACAGCGTGTTGCCGCGAATGATATTGCTGATGTCCTGGCCCTTGATCAGCATGTCGGCCTTGCAGATGGCGTAGGACTCGGGATTCAGTTCCTGGCCGAACATGACGAGGCGCGCCTCCGGGTTCTGTGCGCCCAGGTGGTCGTCGGCGACGGACAGCATGCCGCCGGTGCCTGCGGTCGGGTCGTAGATGGAGCGGACGATGCCGGGCTTCGTCAGCGCGTCGTCGTCCTCGATGAACAGCAGGTTGACCATCAGCCGGATCACCTCGCGCGGCGTGAAGTGCTCACCGGCCGTGGCGTTCGACGCCTCGGCGAACTTGCGGATCAGCTCCTCGAACACGTGCCCCATCTGCTCGTTGCTGACGGCGTCGGGGTGCAGGTCGATCTGGCAGAAGCGCTCGGTGACGAGATACAGCAGCTTGTTCTTTTCGAGGTCGGCCAGCACCGCGTCGAACTTGAAGCAGTCGAAGATATCGCGCACGTGCTCGGAGAAGCCCAGCACGTACTTGCCGATGTTCTCGGCGATGTGGTCCTGGTCGCCGATGAGCCGGGTCATCGTCAGTTCGGACGTGTTGTAGAACGACAGGCCGGCCGTCTTCTTCAGGAAGGGATCGGGGTCGAGGCCTGCCTTCTTCCGCTTCCGGTACTCGTCGAGCACAGCCTGCTTGGTCGGCTCGAGGACGCAGTCGATGCGGCGCAGCACCGTGAACGGCAGGATCACGCTGCCGTATTCATGCTGCTTGTAGTCTCCGCGCAGGAGGTCCGCGACGGACCAGATGAATGAGGAAAGATTCTGGTTATTCAATTGTCTTCGGTCAGTGCTTCGTTTGAATTATCTAGTTTGCCGGCCAGAACAGCCGCGTCAACGGCAGCAGCACTCGCGTCTCGCTGTCGAGCCCGTCGTAGTGCTCCAGCACCGCGTCGACCAGCTGGTCGAGATCCATCAGCGTCGTCGGGATCGTGGCCCGCTCGGCCTCGTAGCGTGCGTCCTTGGTAAAGCCGCCAGTGCTGACGTAGAGGCCCTTGTCGTCCTTGTGCCGCCCGCCGAGAAAGGTGCGGATGTCCTGCGCGCCCATGGCCGTGCGCGTGCGGTGCTTGCACTCGACGATGATGCGCGGCTGCTCGAAGCCGAAACCGTCCGGTGACGCCATGATGTCGATGCCGCGGTCGGCACCCGGGGCGGAGACCCGGGTCTTGTAACCCATCGCGCGCAGCACGCCGGCCACGAGCTCCTGCAGGTCGTACGGGTCGAGCGCGTTGATGCGGTCCTTGATGAGTTCCCGGGACTGGCCGCGGATGGCATCGAGAGACTCTTCGGTGTCTTCTTCCGTGTCTTCGGTCACGTCGGAGGTTGCTTCTCCGGCAGCCAGTGCCATTACCTCTCTCGCCGCATCATCGGAGAGGCGAAACAGCGTGGAGATCGCGCCGAGCGTATTGCGCGTCGCGACTGAAATGTCGTCGCGACTGATTTCGGCTTCCCAGCGCACGCGGCGAATTCTCGCAAGTTCTTCAACCGAGGCATCGAACTCCGGCTCCGACTCGATCGTGCCGAGTGCATAAATGCGGCGGCCCGGATCGTAGGTGATAACCCGGTCGCCGACGCTGATCTTGTTGAGGAATCGGAACAGCTGGCCGGCAACGATGGCTACTTTGCCCTTCTTGTATGTCGGCCATTGCTCGGCAACTTTCTCGGCAATTTCAGCTCGCGAGAGCCCGGGCTCCAGCGGCCCTAGGTGGTTCCAGCCGATGGCCACCTGGCCCTCCTCGAGGAATCTCTCGACCAGCTTGGCACCGGTCCCGGCCCTGATCATCCAGACTGGTTCGGACTTCGTGGTTTGCGACATTCGCGCCCCTTTATGATTATTCGAAGTGAGGCATCGTCAGTGGATCGCAGCTCTGGGCTCCCGATGAATCTCAATGCCACCACCGCAATGGCGAAATTATATGGGAACGACTAACCAGTTCGAACCCTCTTTGGCGTCGAATTATTGTGCAACGCGGCAAGCGCCAGCTCTGTTTATTCCTGGTAATGCTCGGCCAGGTGCTCCCGCACAAACTTCCGAAACACCCCCACCCGAGCCGGCGCCTCCCCGCCCGCTACAGTTATTGCATGCAACTTCGCCCTCGCTACGATCCACTCCGGCAACACCCGCACCAGCGACCCCGCGTCCACACCCCCCGCCGCGACTACCTCCGGCAACGCCCCGATCCCGCCCCGCGCCTGCACCATCCGGCAAGCACTGGCGAAATTCCCGGCACGAATCACCGGCCGCACCGTCACCGACTCGCCGCGCCCGCGCTCAGCGGTCAGCTTCAACTCCTGCGCCCCCCCTGACCCGCCCGTCACCACGATGTCGTGCGTCACCAGGTCCCCAACCTCGCGCGGCACATCCCGACCCGCCAAATACCCCGGCGACGCATACAACGCGATCGGGAATGCTGTGACCAGTGACGCGCGGTAATTCGTATCCGGCAAATCCTCCACCGTCGCCCGCAACGCCAGGTCGATCCGCTGCGCCGCCAGGTCCAGCATCGAGTCAGACACGATCAGCTCCACCGTCACCTGCGGATACTGCTCCCGAAACTCGACGATTAACGGCGGCAACACGTCCACGCCGAAATCGATCGGCGCCGTGACCCGCAGGTTTCCACGCGGCTCGGACTGCGACTTCCGCGCTCCGTCCGCGGCCTCGTCCAGCAGCGTCAGCGCATCCTGCGCCTTGGCGTAGAACGCCGCGCCCTCCTCCGTCGGGCTCACCGCCCGCGGAGTGCGCGCGAGCAGCTTCACGCCCAGGCGCTCCTCGAGCCGGGACACCCGGCGGCTCAGGCCGCCCTTCGTCGTGCCGAGCTGCCTGGCCGCGGCCGAGATGCTGCCGAGCTCGAACACGGCACAGTACGCGCGCACGTCCTCGAGCGCCCCGCCGATGGTTTCCGATTCAGCAACCATGTGTTGCATTCTAGCCGTCTATGCGCCAGTCGGTAACCCCATTACGGTAGCGCCATCGGGGACGCGGCTGTCGCGCCCCATACACTGGAGCTACCCGTCATGACCACCACCACCGCTACCCCGAGCGCCTTGCCGCTCGTTGACCGCCTGGCCTCGCTCGCCTGGCCCCTCGTCCGCATCACGACCGGACTACTGCTGATCCCGCACGGCGCTCAGAAGCTGTTCGGCTGGTTCGGCGGCTACGGCCTTGCCGCGACCGGCCAGTACTTCGAATCCTCGCTCGGCATGAACCCCGGCATCCTGTTCGCCGGTCTTGCCGGCGTCATCGAGTTCTTCGGCGGGCTCGCGCTCGTGCTCGGCCTGTTCACGCGCCCGGTCGCGCTGGCCGTCGCGGTCTTCATGGCCGTTGCGCTGTCGGTGCACGTCCCGAGCGGTTTCTTCTGGACCGCGGGCGGCATCGAGTACCCGCTGATGTGGACCCTGCTGGCCGTGGCCCTCGTGCTGCGCGGCGGCGGTGCATACTCGCTGGACACGCGCTTCGGACTTCGCATCTGACACGGCAAGGGCTACCGGGAGTCAGCGCATGAGCACGCAAGCAAACCGCAACACCGGCGACAGGGACGTCCCGGGCCGGATGCCGGTGATCTTCGCCGGCCATGGCTCGCCGATGAACGCGATCGAGGACAACCGCTGGAGCCGCGGCTTCGCCGCGCTCGGCGAGCACGTCCCGACGCCGCGCGCCGTTCTCGCGATCTCCGCGCACTGGTACGTGGACGGCACCTGGCTCATGGCGAATCCGCAGCCGCGCACCATCCACGACTTCGGCGGCTTCCCGCCGGCGCTCTACGCGGTCGACTACCCCGCTCCCGGCCAGGTCGATCTCGCGAAACGGGTACGCGTGCTGCTCGGCGAGGAGCGCGCGGAACTGAACCCGGACTGGGGCCTCGACCACGGTACCTGGAGCGTGCTGCGCTGGATGTACCCGGACGCCGACGTGCCGGTCGTGCAGCTCAGCATCGACCGGCGGCAGCCGCCGCGCGTGCACGTCGAACTCGCGCGCTCACTGGCCGGGCTGCGCGAAGATGGCGTGCTGATCTTCGCGAGCGGCAACGCGGTGCACAACCTGCGCGATGCATTCGCGCGCCGGCGCGCAGGCAACGAGGACACGCCCGACTGGGCGCAGCGCTATGACGACACGCTTGCGAAGATCCTCGAGCAGCGCGACATCGAGGCGCTGCTGGGTCTCACCGACACCGACGACGGCCGCCTCGCGCACCCGACGCCGGACCACTGGCTGCCACTTTTGTACGCCTTCGGCGCGAGTGACGCCGCAGACGAGCTGCGGTTTCCGCAGGCAGGCTTCGACTGGGGATCCATCTCGATGCGAAACGCGCTGTTCGGGCAATGAGACATGCAGGCGAGCCTCGCGCACTCGCTACCCGATGCGGCAAACACCGTGTTCGCCGGCTGCCGTATTCCGACCCGGGCGGGTGGATGAGGCAAATTCCGGTCTCCGGGTCCTTCTATATAATCGCGTTCTAACGACGCAAGCAGTCCGGCGCAGCCCCCGGCAGGCGTCTCGCCGACCTTCGTCGCCATGCCCGCGTACCTTGCCATCCGTGCCGCCGACGCACGGCCGGGGAACTGCGCGGTGCCGTTAAGTCGATAGCGGAAGCTCCGATGGAACTCATCATCCTCATCGTCAGCGCAGTGTTCTTCCTGAGCTTCCTGCTCGTGCCGCTGTCGAACAAGCTCGACGCGCCGGTGCTGTTGCTGGTCCTGATCGCCGGCATGCTCATCGGCGAGGACGGTCCCGGCCGCATCGACTTCGACGACTTCTCGCTCGCCTACACCTTCGGCAGCATCGCGCTCGCGATCATCCTGTTCGCCGGCGGACTCGAGACCCGGCTGGACGTGCTGAAGGGCAGCAAGCTGCCCGCCGCCCTGCTGGCCACGGCCGGGGTCGTGCTGACCGCGGTCTGTACCGGCGTCGCCGCGGTCCTGATCTTCGGCATGCCGCTCGAGTACGGCCTGCTGCTCGGCGCGGTCGTCGGCTCCACCGACGCGGCCGCGACCTTCCTGCTGATCCGGCAGCAGAACATCGGCCTGTCGGAGCGCCTCGAGAACACGCTGCTGCTCGAGTCCGGCATCAACGACCCGATGGCGATCTTCCTGACGCTCGCGTTCACCGGCATCGTCAATGCGGGCAGCGGCCTGTCGTTCGGCGGCCTCGCCGGCTTCCTGCCGCTATTGCTGCTGCAGTTCGGGATCGGCGCCGCGGCCGGCTACCTCGGCGGCCGCGGGCTGGCATGGCTGATCGACACGCTGGACCTGCCCCGCGGGCTCAACCCGCCGCTGTCAATCGCCGGCGCACTGGTCATCTTCTCGGCGACCGCGCTCGCCGGCGGCAGCGGATTCCTCGCGGTCTACATCGCCGGCGTGCTGCTGCGAGCGCGTCTCGCCAGGCCCTTCGAGAACATCCTGAACTTCGGCGAGGCGCTGCAGTGGATGAGCCAGATCGCCCTGTTCCTGATGCTCGGGCTGCTGGTCACGCCGAGCGCGTTGCTCGACGGCCTGCCGAAGGCGCTCGCCGTCGCCGCCGTCCTGATGTTCGTCGCCCGCCCGCTCGCGGTCGCGAGCACCGTCTCGTGGCTGAAGTTCTCGCCGCGCGAGCTGGTCTACATCAGCTGGGTGGGCCTGCGCGGCGCCGTGCCGATCTTCCTGTCGATCATCCCGATCGTCACGCCCGGCCCGGTGTCGGTCGAGTTCTTCAACGTCGTGTTCGTGATCGTCGTCGCGTCGCTGGTCGTGCAGGGCTGGACCATTGCCCCGTCCGCGCGCTGGCTGGGCCTGGTAACGGACAAGTCAGGCGCCGCCCCTACTCCAACCCCGCCACGATCCGCCTGATCTCCTCGGCACTCCGCTCCCCCGCCAGCGGCGTCCCCGGCACCAGGTACCTGCCCATCTCCAGCCCGCCGACGAGCACGGGCTCGTAGCCGAGCTCGCGAATCAGACGCGAGACTGTCTCTATAGCCTCCGCATCGTCGCCGGCAATCGGCATACCGTAAACGCCGGGGTCTTCGTGCGCCGAGCCCATGCGCCTCGCGCCCACGGCGTTGAACGCGCGCACCAGGCGGGCACCCGGCAACAGTTCCGCCGTCGCCAGGCCGGCGCCCTTCTCGCGCGCCCAGTCGGCGATCTCGCCGTCGCGATTCGGGAAGGGATTGTTGGTGTCGATGACGACCTTGCCCTCGAGCAGGTCGCCCGAGGTCTCGGCAACATCGGGCAGCGCAAAGTACGGCACCGAGACCATCACTACCTCCCCGAACGCCGCCGCCTCGCGCGGCGTGCCGGCGCGGGCGCCCTGGCCGAGACGGGCGGCGAGCGCCTCGTCGTGCGTGATGTCGCGCGAGGAGAACATGACCTCGTGGCCGGCCTCGACCCAGACGGCGCCGATCGCGCTGCCGACGTTGCCGGAGCCGATGATGCCGATCTTCAGTTTTTCATCGGCGTGGGCGCCAGGAGGAATACCGGCCCAGGCGACCAGTGCCCCGGCCAGGATAAGAAAGCTGCGTCGATGCTGATTCATTGCGGTGCCTCTGCCAATGTGATCAATCCCGCGCGTACCGGACGGATCGCGAAACCGTAGCACGGCGCTGCGCTGTTCCGATTCCCGTCGTTCCGCGGCCTTTTAGCGTCTTGACGCTATAACGTTATGACGGTAACTTTCGACCATGCCGTCGAATGCCACCAAACGCGCCACCGTCTACTTCGACCCCGCGCTGCACCGTATGCTGCGCCTGAAAGCCGCTGAGACGGACCAGAGCCTGTCCGAACTCGTCAACGACGCGGTCCGCACCGCCCTGGCGGAGGACGCCGAGGACTTCGAAGCCTTCGAGGCCAGGGAGGCCGAGCCGGACTATTCGTTCGAGGACGCGGTCAAGGATCTCAAGCGGCGTGGCAAGCTATAGCGTTCGTATCAAGAAGTCCGCGATCAAGGAACTCGAAGCGATACCCACGAAGGCGAATCGTCGGCGAATCGTCCAGCGCATCCGTTCCCTGGCCGACAATCCTCGCCCGCCCGGGGCACGGAAACTGTCCGGCAACGATCGCTACCGGATTCGGCAGGGCCGGTACCGCATCCTTTACGCCATTCGCGACCGGGAGCTCGCGGTCTTCGTGATTCGCATCGGCGATCGGAAGTCGGTGTACCGGACTTCCTGACACGGCTGACCCGGTCACTGCTCGTTCATCAAAAAATGTGCAATTGCTCGATAAATATTCCTGGCGCCGCGCTCGCCGCGTTCACTGCACGGCTGGCCGAATCTGTGCCGCCGGGCGAAAAAAGTCCGCCGACGCCGAAACGCCGGGAACGCCGCCCGCCGCGTCGCACCCGGCGTAAGTCGCTGAACAAACAGTCGAACTCTGCAGCCCACAGCGCGCGCAACGGACCGCGACGCGCGTTCGGCTTCGCCGAAGCGTCTGTAGCAATTTCCCAACAGATTTCCGTAAGTTGCAATTGCGAGGCTGTTTGTTAGGCTTATCAGCGCTAGGAATATCGAATGTCCGGGGGGACCAGACCAACTGTCGCGTAGACGACACAACCTCGATAGCACCAGTGCTGTGGACTGGCAGGACGCCGCAACCCCGTACGGCCGTGCATCTGGCGATATTTCCCTTTCTGCATAAGGAGCGAAACATGAACCCCAATCCTGCACGTCGCGCAGCGCGCGCGTGTCGACCGCCGGGCCAACTCGGGCTCGCATCGGTCGCCGCGCTGGCGCTCGCGACTCTTGCCCCGCTGGCGGTCAACGCCCAGTCGGACGATGACGACGAGGTCATCGAGGAGATCGTCACTACCGGGTCACGCCTCGCGGCGAACCCGAACCTCTCGGCCGCCACACCGGTGCTGAGCGTGACCGCCGAAGAGGCTGTCGTGCGCGGCAACGTCCGGGTCGAGGACTTCGTCAACGTCCTGCCGCAGGTCTTCGCGGCGCAGGCGTCCGAGGTCTCGAACGGCGCGTCCGGCACCGCGACGCTGAACCTGCGCGGTCTCGGCACGGAGCGAACGCTCGTCCTCATCGACGGCCGGCGGCTGCCCTACGGCTCCTCGCAGATCAGCTCGGTCAACCTCGACGTCATCCCGTTGCAGATGGTCGAGCGCGTCGACATCCTGACCGGTGGCGCCTCGGCGGTATACGGCTCGGATGCGATCGGCGGTGTCGCCAACTTCATCCTGAGACGCGATTTCGAGGGCGTAGAGGTCGGCGCGCAGTACGGCGCGTCCTACAACTCGAACGACGACGGCTTCTGGGAGAGCGTTCTGCAGGCCGGCGGTCAGCCGGTACCCGGCAGCACCACCGACGGTGACGAGACGCTGGTCTACGGCATGCTCGGCGTGAACTCCGCCGACGGCCGCGGCAACGCAACGCTGTTCCTGTCCTACGAAGACCGCAAGGCGATCCTGCAGTCGAACCGCGTGTTCTCCGGCTGCGCGCTGGGCCAGGACAACGGCCCGAACAGCTTCGGCGGCTTCGGCTGCGTCGGCTCGGCCAACTTCCGCCTCTTCGGCGGTCCCGGCGGCTTCGCCTTCCAGCAGGAGAACGGCAACATCGACGCCTTCGCGGGCGGGCCCACGCAGACGTTCAACTTCGGACCGTTCAACTTCTTCCAGCGTCCGTCCGAGCGTTACACGATCTACGGCAAGGGCCACTTCGGTATTACCGACAACATCGAAGCGTTTGCCGACATCTCCTACGTCAACAACCTGAGCGATGCGCAGATTGCACCGACGGCCTCTTTCGGCATCGGCGCCTACTCGATCAACTGCGACAATCCGCTGATCCAGGGCAACCCGGGCAGCCTGCAGTTCACCGATATCTTCGGCTGCACCGCGCAGGACATCACGGACGGCACGATCGTCAGCGGCATCACGGCCTCGCACCGCAACGTCGAGGGCGGCCCGCGTAACTCCCGCCTCGAGAACAGCGCGCTGCGCATCGTCTCCGGCCTTCGCGGCAGCATCGCCAACGACGTCTGGAACTGGGAAGTCTTCGCGCTGGCCTCCGAGACCCGCGACCAGAGCGAATCGACCAACGACTTCGTCGTGGCGAACCTGCAGCAGGCGCTGCTGGTGACCACCGATGTCAACGGCGACCCGGTCTGCATCGACCCGTCGGGCGGCTGCGTGCCGTACAACATCTTCCAGCGCGGACCGGGCGGCGAAAGCCTCGTGTCGCAGGCCTCCACGAGCTTCATCCAGGGCGTGGGCCTCGTCAACGGTTCGACCTCGCAGGTAGGCTTCGGCGGCACGATCCAGGCCGACCTCGGCGAGTACGGCTGGCAGCTGCCGTCGGCGGACTACAGCGTTCGCGCGCTGTTCGGTTTCGAGACGCGCACCGACGAGCTCGACGCGCGGCCTGACGAGATCAGCCAGGTACCGGGCGGCGGCTTCACCGGCGTCGGCGGCGCGACCCTGCCCGTCAAGGGCGAGGTCGAGGTGACCGAGTTCTTCACGGAGTTCGAGGTCCCGCTGATCAACGGCATGTCGGGTGTCCAGGAACTCACGTTCCGCGGCCAGTACCGCTTCTCGGACTACGAGGGTACCGGCAACAACACGACGAACCCGTTCGATGCCAACGCCTACGGCTTGTCGCTCACTTATGCGCCGATCGAGGAACTGCGGTTCCGCGCCCAGTTCCAGCGGGCCGTGCGTGCACCGAACGCGATCGAGCTGTACACCGGCCAGAACACCGGCCTGCCGAACCTGAGCCCGGCCGGCACCAACTCCAACGGCGTACAGCTGTTCGATCCCTGCGCCTCCAACGCGCCGATCGCGACGCTCGAAGAGTGCCAGCGCACCGGCGTGACGGCGGCCCAGTACGGCACGATCCTCGACGTGATCTCGGGCCAGACCCAGTCGCTGACGGGCGGCAACCCGCTGCTCGACCCCGAGGAAGCCGACACGACCACGTTCGGCTTCGTGTGGACGCCGACGTTCGTCGAAGGCCTGTCCATCAGCGTCGACTACTTCAACATCCTCGTTGAAGACGCGATCGCGTCCGGTATTCCCGCGCAGACCACGCTCGACAACTGTCTCGCCACCGGGGATCCGACCTTCTGCGGCCTGATCACCCGCTCGTCGTCCGGCTCGCTCGCTGCGGGCACGTTCGGCGTCGGCTTCCAGCAGACCAACATCAACATCGGTGAGCTGGAAACCACCGGCGTGGACCTGCAGGTCGTGTACGACTTCAATGTCGGTGAGCACGCGATCCGCCTGGACTACGCGTCGACGTTCCTCGACCAGCTGGACCTGGTGCCGTTCCCGGGCGCCGATCCGATCGAGTGTGCCGGCTTCTTCGGCAACAACTGCGCCGGCGACCCCGAGAAGGGTCCGAGCCCCGAGTACCGGCATCGCATGGTGGCGACCTGGCAGACGCCGTGGTCGCTCGACATCGGTGCAACCTGGCGTTTCTTCGACTCGACGAAGAACGACAACCCGGCCGAGACGCTGGAGACGAAGCTCTCCGCGGTCAACTACCTCGACCTGAACGCCAGCTGGTACATCATGGACGAGTCGATCACGATTCGCGGCAGCCTGCTGAACGTCCTGGGCGAAGACCCCCCGATCTTCTCGGGCGCCGGTCCGGCCCTCGGCAACGGCAACACCTACCCGACCGTGTTCGACACCGGTACGGCAATGATCTTCGGCGTGAAATACCGCTTCTAGATCGACGACAATCCCGGGCCGACGGGGCTATCCCGGAGACTGCCTGGCAGTCACGGCCCCGGGGGGGAATACCCGCAGCTTGCTGCGGGTATTTTTTTGCCTGCGTTACGGCCGAGGGCACCGCCGGTGCTACGATCGCGCCGTGATGCGCCGGATTCTCAAGCTCGTACTGATCGCGCCGCTGGTCCTGTTCACGCTGACCTGGCTCGGCCTCGCCATTATTGTCGCCACCCGCGACGACGCGTTGCCGCCGCCCGCGGACCCCGCCTCGTTTCCCGGGACCGTGGCGATCCTCGGTGCGAGCGGGACCGCCGGCGACGGCATACTCGCGGCCGCGCTCGCCGATCCCGGCGTCGAGACGATCCGTGTCATCACGCGCCGCATCACGCCGCGCATCCAGACCGGCATCGACAGCGGCAAGGTCGAGGCCACGATGCACACGGACTACCTCGACTATGGGCCCGTCCGCGGGCAGCTGGCGGACGTCGACGCGGTGTTCTGGGCCATCGGCACGAGCTCGATCGGCGTGGACGAAGACACGTACCGTCGCATCCATGTCGCGTTTCCGCGGGAGTTCCTGGCGGAGTGGTTGAGCGCGAGCACGCGCCCCGCCGCATCGTTTCACTACATCAGCTCGAGCGACATCTCGCCGGACTCGAGCGCGATGTGGGCGCGGGTCAAGGTCGAGGCCGAGGACACGCTGTTCGCCCTCGCCCGCGGCACGCACGTCCGCGTCGTCGCCTACCGGCCGGACTACATCCGCCCGACGGCGCAGGAAAGGCACCTCGGGCAGAACCTGCTTTACTGGTTCTTCGCCCCGGTCGGCGCCGCCGTGGAGGCGACGGACATCGGCGGCGCGATGCTCGAGGTAGCGGCGCGCCCGAAGGAGTTCGGACACGGCGACCGGCTGGGCACGCGGCGCATCGTCCACTTCGGCAGCGCGCACGATGCGCGCCTGGGGGCCGCAACGCAGGGACGGTGATGCCGGCCGCGGTGCCCGGCGGCCGCGCCGGCGATTCGCTCAGTCCGAATCGCCCGCTGCCTGGCCCGCTCGCCCGGACAGGTCGACCAGCCAGATCTCGGAACTGCCGAGCCGGTCGTGGGAATTCCAGATGATCGTGTCGTCGTGCGCGATACCGAAGTAGACGCTCCGCATGTCGTAGGGCCCGATCTCGGCGACCTCCCGCGGTGCGCCGCCGTCGCGCGCGACGACCCAGATCTTCGCGTAACCGGGGCGATCGCGTATGGCACGGCGGAAATACACGCGGCTCTCGTCCGCCGACCAGCGCGGGATCGCACCCTGGATCGGCTCGCCGTCGTGCATGAGCGGAATGCAGTCGAAGTCCGGCACGCTGCAAATCATGATCGCGGCATCGTCCGACCGTCTGCCGAGCAGCGCACGGCCATCGCGGCTGAAATCGGCGGGCAGGATCGGATCGTCGAGTATCGTCTCCTCGCCCGTGTCGAGATCGTAGACGACCGTCCGGTCCGGGCCGGACGGGCGGCTGTGGTTCCAGTAGGCCAGCCGGCCGCCGCCGACGGCCAGCCAGTTCGACGACGACCAGTGGAAGTCCTCGAGAACGAGTTCGTCGCTGCCGGTCGCGGGATCGATGCGATGTAAGGACCGGCCCCGGTAGTAATAGATGTGCTCGCTGTCGCGGGACCAGGCGGGCAGCGTCGCCTCGCCGGGTTCGCCGAAGCTGCGCCGTTCGGGCTCGCCGCCGTCGACATCGAGGGTGTAGACGTTTTCGCCGAAGAAGACGATGGTCCGGCCGTCCGGCGACACCTGCGGCAGCGCGATCATGTTGCGTGTCTGGTAGATCGTCCGGTCGGTGCCCGTCGCCGGATCGGTTCGCACCAGCCGGAACGGCGCCCTCGCGTACGAATAGGCCAGGCGGGAACCGTCGCCGGAGATTGCAACGTCGCCGTAGCCGCCTACCCCGGTCGAAATCCGGGCCGTTTCGCCGGTCCCGACGTCCGCCCGCCACAGGTGCGAGTTCGCCGGGTCCTCGTCGGCCGCTGCGTAGAGGATCGTACGGCCGTCCGGCAGCCAGGCCGGCGTGCGGGCCCACTCGCCCGGGTACGCGCTGCGCGCGCCGCCGATTTTCCGGAACTCGCCGCTCGCGGCCTCGTAGACCCACAGGTTCGCGCTCGGTCCTTCGTCGGCCAGCACGAAGGCGATGTCGCCGGCGGCGTTCATCGCCGCCATCTGCGGCGCGAAGCCGGGCGTCTCGGGCATGCCGGTCAGTCGCCGCGTCTCGCCGCTGTCCAGCGAGCCGATGTAGACGTCGCTGACCCTGCGCGAGAACACGAACGAGCGGCCGTCCGCGGCAAAGCGCGGCACCTGCGCGTCGGCCACGACGATCCGGGGCCGCGTGCGGCCCAGCGCATCGACGAGCCACACCGATTGCAGGCCGTCCGGCCTGGCGCGCTGGAACAGGATGTCGTCGCCGACGGGCGACCAGCTCGGCCAGGTCGCCGGCTCCTCGCCGTCGGTGATTTGCAGCGGCGCGCCGTCGGGCAGGCTCTTCACCCAGATCTGCTCGACGCCCGTGCGATCGTTGACGAACGCCATCATCCGGCCGTCCGGCGACAGGGTCGGCATCGAGAAATTGCCTGACTCGCTCGTGACCAGGCGCGCTTCGTCGATGTCGATCGCGGGTGCCGGCTCCTCGTCCGGGCTGTTCGCCAGCCACGCGATGCCGGCGAGCAGCGCGAGGCCGGCGACCGCGGCGACGGCCAGGTTGCGCCGGCTGCCGGCCGCCGTGTCGCCGGCCCCGGCGGCTTCCGCCTCGGCCGCGACTCGCGCCACGGGCGCAACGAACTGGTAGCCGCGGCCGGTGATCGTCGCGATGAATTTCGGGTCCTGGCGATCGTCGCCGAGCGCCTGGCGCAGCGCGGAGATCGCCTGGTTCAGGTTGTTTTCCTCGACGACCGACGAGGCCCAAACGGCTTCCAGCAATTCGGACTTCGAGACCGGCTCGCCCGCGCGCTCGACGAGCACGCGCAGCGTGTCGAACACCTTTGCGCGGAGCGCCACCGGGCGCCCGCCCGGGTCGCTCAGGCGCCGGCGGCCCGGGTCGAGCCGGTAGCCTTCGAATTCGTAGACGAGCTCGGCATCCGGCACGCTGGGCGTAACTCCTTGTTTTCAGAACTCTTCAGACGAATTCAGAATCGGCCAAAGCCCGCGGGGCGGTGCCGGCGGATGCTCGGGCCACGGTCGCAGCCGCAGCGGTCGCGACCCGCACATGGTAGCTGACAAGACAACACAAGGAGAAACGACCATGACCCATCGCAAACTGAGCATACCGATGCTTCTGGCACTCGCGTTCGTCGCAAGCCTCGCGGCCTCGCCGGCGAATGCCGCTCCGAACGTCGGCGCGCTGGCCGGTACCTGGGAGATCACCGGGACGCCGCAGCCGACCGCTTGCGGCCCGGCCGTGCCGTTCACGAACCTGACGTCGATCGGCCGGAACGGTGAAATCGTCAACGTGGACCCGGCCGTTGGCATCGGCGTCGGCGAAGCCTACCGGACAGGGCCGAAGGTCTACGCCGTCGGCTTCTTCGGCTTCATCACGCCGGCGCCCGGCATCATGCTGAAATACGAGGTGCAGGCTAACGCCACGCTCGTCAATTCCGGCGAGTTCAACGGCCAGTTCCGGACGATCGTCACCGACACCGCCGGAGTCATTCCGGACTGCGTGTTCGAGGGTGACATCGTGGCCTTCCGACAGGTGCCGATGCCCTACTGAGCCCGGCCAGGTGCGGCAGCAGGCGTCGCCCTGCTGCCGCTCCAACTTGTTCGCGTCACGCGTAGCCCGGCCCGGCGACCTCCGCCAGTCCTGCAGCCGGCGCGGGTGCCGCTACTTCAACTCCACCAGCACCAGCTCCCAGTCGGCCCCGGCGACGTTTTTCGGCAGGTGCTGCCCCCCGGGAATGAACATGACGTCACCCGCGTCGGCCGGGACCTCCTGCGTGCTGCCGTCCGGCATCGTCATCTCGACGAGATGGTCGGTCAGGAACACGGCGACGCTGTCCGGGTGGTAGTGCATGACCGACGCTTCGCCGTCGCCGTAGGCGATCCTGACGACGCGCACCGCGTCGTTCTCGAACTCCGTCGTATAGTGGTCTGCGTCCACGACCGTCGGGTCGGGGCCGCCCGGCGCGGCGCCGCCCGCAGTTCCCGGCTTCAGCTCGATCTCGACGACTTCGAACGGCGCGTCGGAGTTGTTTCGCGGCAGGTGCTCGTTCGCGGGGTTGAACACGACGGTCCCGGCCGGCGCGGACGCAGGTTCGATCGTGCCGTCGGGCAGCACCATCTCGGCATCGATGTCGGTCATGAACACCGCGACGCTGTCCGGGTGGTAGTGCTGCACCGATTCTTCGCCGGGCCCGTAGTTGATCCTGAGAACGCGCACCCTGTCGTTCTCGAACTCGACGGCGTAGTGGTCCGGGTCGACGGCGACCGGGTCGCTGCCGGCGACCTGCCCGGCATCGGCGGCACCCGACGACTCCGCCGGCGTCGACTCGTCCGCCGCCGATTCCGGCGCCGGCTTGGAACAGGCTGTTGCGAAAAGCGCGACTGCGACGCTCGAGACGACCGTAATGAGTCTGCGCATGTTTATCTCCCCCTGTTGTTGTTGGTTTTCGTGCAGCAGTGTAACCGACTCCGCCTGGCCACATGCACGTACGAACCTGATGCCCTGGGATACGGCGCTTGTACGACGGGCTTTTCGCGGACGCCGCCCTGCAGACAGACCGGTCTGCCGCCTGGCGTCGATCGCCCGTGACCGCTTGCCCTCGACCTGGGCCGCGTCCCCTGCGGCGCAGCACGACTTTGCAACGAGCGAAACTTGACGGACGGATTATCGACGTCCACTCCCTGCTCTGCCGGATGCGCTGCCAGGATGCGCACTGCCGGGGTCAGCCGGCCGCCTTCTCGCGCGGCTGCCGCGAGCGCTTTGGCGCGGCGCGCTCCTTGCCGCCGGCGCGAAACGTGACGATCAGGACCGGCAGCAGCGTCATGTTCGCGAGCAGCGCGACCAGCATCGCGACGCCGGTCAGCACGCCGAAATAGATCGTCGGGGTGAACTGCGACAGCGCGAGGATCGAAAAGCCGAGCATGATCGTGACACTGGTGTAGTACATCGCGCGCCCGATCGTGCGGTGGCAACGCTGGATCGCGGCCCAGTACTTTGCGTCCCTGGCGAACTCTCGTCGAAAGCGATGCAGGTAGTGGATCGAGTTGTCGACCGCGATACCGACCGTAATCGCGGCAATCGTGATCGTCATCAGGTCCAGCGGTATGCCCAACCAGCCCATCAGGCCGAGCACCGCGAGCGCCGAAACCACGTTCGGGATGATCGCCGTGATCGCCATCCGCAGTGACCTGAACAGCACGAGAAACATGCCGAAGATCGCCACGAACACGGCGCCCAGCGTGAGGATCTGCGACCGGAACAGGCTCTGCAGCATGTTGTTGTAGAGCACCAGCATGCCGCTCAGGTGGACCTGCTCGTCGTCCAGACCGAAATCGCGTACCAGGTCGCCCCGGATGCGGCTGATGAGCTCGTTGCGCTCGAGCGTGATGTCGGACTCGTACACGCGCACGCTGAAGCGCAGCTGGTCGCCATCCGGGGACAGGTACGGCGTGATCAGGGCTTTCCTGACGTCGTCGGGCATACGCTTGTAGACGATCGACAGCAGCAGGTTGTCGCTAAGCACGCTGTCGTCCAGTTCGCTCAGCAGCTCCGTTGCCGTCGCGACGGAGATCACCTTGCCCGTTTCCGGCAGGCTGTCCAGGTACTCGTGGATCGCCCTGATCTCCGGGATTCGTCGGCTGTTGAACCAGTAACTCGTCGCGGTGATTCCGGCTTCGCCCGGTGGGTCGTCGGCGAAGATATCCTCGAACTCGTCGTCCTCGAACTCGTCCTCGACGTACTCGCCCCCGGCACCGGCGGAACCGGCCTCCATGACCGGCGCGTCGATCACGACGTCGAGCGGCGTCGTGCCGCCGAGCCTGCGGTCGATCAGCACCATGCCGCGGTAGATCTCGGTCGTCTTCTTGTAGTAGTCGATGAAGCGGTTCTCGACCGTGAGCTGCAGGATGCCGGCGACGCTGGCCAGCACGAGGACGACGGCGACGGAGATCGTCAGGCGCGCGCGTCCGTAGACGAGGCGCGCGAAGAAGCCCGTGATGGCGGCGGTGACGTCGCGCAACGACCGTGGCTTGCCGGGCTCCAGCAGCATCAGGCCGGCCGGAAACAGAGTGAACGAAAACACGAGGCCGACGCCGAGCCCTATCACCATCATCCAGCCGAAGTCGATGACCGGCCGGATGCCGCTCACGATCAGCGAACCGAACGCGACCATCGTCGTCAGCGCCGTGTACAGACAGGGCACGAAGATGCGCCTGACGGCTTCCCTGACCAGCGTGAGCTGATCCCCGTCCGGGTCCCTGGCATGCGCCTCGCGGTAGCGCACGGTGATGTGCAGGGTCAGCGCGAGGCACAGGATGATCAGCAGCGACACGAAGTTGGACGACACGATGGTCACCCGCCAGCCTGTCAGCCCCAGCAGGCCCAGCATCACGACGCAGGTCGCGAGGCAGTTCATCAGGGCCCAGAATGCCCAGCGGGGCTTGCGGAAGGCGACCAGCAGGATGACGATCAGGAACACGATCACGGCGACGCCGAAGATGACGAGGTCGTGCTGGATGAACTCGATGGAGTCGGCGACGATCATCGGCACGCCGCCCAGGTGCATGCTTGCGACGTCCCGGTAGTCGTCGAGCACGGCGCGCACGGCCGCAATCGCGCGCCGCTCCTCGTCCAGCTCGCGGCGGCTCGCTGCGTCATACAGCTGCTCGACGAGCTCGAGGGATTCGGCTTCCTCCGTCGTCAGGCCGGACAGGAAGCCCTTCTCGCGCAGCCGGTCGCGGCGGTCGCGCAGCTCGTGGTACTCCTCGTCGCGCAGGAGATTGACCCGCAGCGCCGTCGTGCCGGCGTCGGCGCTGATGATCAGGTCGCGGTACAGCGCGCTTTCGACGAGCTCCCGGCGCGCCAGGCCGCGGTCCGTCCCGGTGTCTTCGAGGCGCCGCACGCCTTCTGCGAAGTTGCGCAAATCGGACGGCGGGCTCTGGATCAGCGGCACGTCGAGGATGCTGACCACGGACGCGACCCGCGGCAGTGACCGGAGCTCGTCGCGCAGCGCTCGCAGCTGGTCGAGCGTCGCATCCTCGAACAGTTCGCCCCGGGGTGCGAACGTGACGATCAGGTAATCGTCGGAGCCGTAGCGTGCCCGCAACGTGCGGTAGTAATCGAGATCCTCGTCGCGTTCGAGCGTCAGCGAATCGGCCGACGCATCGAGCCCGAAGTCCTGCGCGTACCAGCCGGAGAGCGCGACCAGCAGCGCGCAGATCGCGAGGACGACGCGCGGCCGACGCAGGACGAGTCGCTCGTGCAGCGCGCTGATTCGTTCGGCACTGGTCACCGGATTGCGGAAACCCGGCGTATCCGGTTGCCTACCGTTCGATCCCTAATGATGCTTCGAGCCATTTGCGAAGCCTGGCAGACGACGGGAGTGTAGTGTATCCGTATGATCCGCCAGCCTCCGCGCATGGTTCCGGTCGCGGCCCTGACGGGTTCGGCATCGCGTTAATCCGTCCCGTCGCCGTGCGGGAAAGCCATGCCGGGCGTCGCGGGCAGCCGTTCGCGCGGGCCGCGGCGCGCCCGGCCAACGGCTTGCCCGGCCCCGCCCGGGGGCGAGACGCTGCTGGCGGCATCGCCCGGCGGGACGTACCCGATTCCGTATGCCGCGCAGGAAAACCCGAACGGGAGCTAGCGCGCGCCGGTTACCCCGCAGGGACTGCCAAAGGAGTGTATCTCGCGTCTACTGGCAGCCCCCTGACAGGTCGAGACCGTACTCCGCCAGGTACTGGTCGTAGTAGGGCTGCGCTGCGGCCCCGTCTGCGAACAGCGTATTGCTGTTGGAGTTGTTCACGTTGGTCGTGTTCTCGTCCAGGAAATACCCCTCCGCATCACTGCCGTAGGGTGCGACGTCGGTCAGGTTGTCATGGTAGTTGTTGTGCGCAAACCAGACCTGGCCCTGCTGACCCTCATCGTTGATGCGGACGGCTTCGCCGTTGCCCGAGAACTGGCCGCGCTCGTAGCCGTACATCTCGTTGCACACGGCAACGACGGGGCCGAGGAACTCCTTCAGGTCGATGGCGTTTTCCTCGTCGTCGTGCATGACGTTGCCGGCGATGTAGACAAACGCGGGCCCGTCATGCACGCCGCCGACACAGCTGTGGCAGAACTGGATGGCGTCGCCGGAGTTCTGGTAGATGGAGTTCTCGAGTATCCACAAGCCGCTCGTGTTGCCGTTGACGTTCAGACCGTGATGATCCGGACTCGACGGTATGACGCCGTTGTCCCGAACCACGTTGCCCTCGATGAGAATGTCCGTGCCCCCGGGATTGAGTGCGCCGCCGGTCCCGGGCGAGTTGATCTCGCTGTTCCGGACCGCGTACGGGCCGCCGGACAGGCGCAGGCGGCTGTTGAGCGTCGAGTTCTGGACGACGAAATAACTGCCGTTCAGCTCGCAATTGCCGTTCTGGTTTAGCGTCACGACGACCCAGTCATCGGCGGTGCCGTTGACGGTCGTGCCGTTTTCCGAACAGGACGTGACATCGGCCGGATCGCCGAGATCAGGCAGCTGGTCCCGGTACGGATATTCCGGAACCCCGGGGAAAGCACTGCCGGAAACCGGCGG
>ERZ869936.589-NODE-589-length-32778-cov-8.339028_pt1 | contig 32778 bp, 24 predicted proteins | sample MGYA00520876_ERZ869936 | MGnify/ENA primary metagenome ERZ869936 (study PRJEB32218, sample SAMN09650985) | biofilter metagenome | isolation source: enrty point of leading RO module | place: Saudi Arabia: Thuwal, RO plant located on Red Sea | collected 2016-02-17 ... | reverse complement strand
TCTTTATCTGGCTTTGGATATGGTTTACCTTTCTGTATGTTAACAAGTTGATCAGCAAAAGCTTGTAGTTCTGTGTTTTCTTTAACAAAATCTGTTAATCTTTTTTGATCACGCTTAGAAAGTCCTGGAACCTCTAATCCTTGACTATCCCATATGTAAGTTCTGATAGCGTGTTGGTAAGAATACTTAGCTATACCAGTTTCTTCTTCTAAGGTTTTTGGTATACTTTTAAATTGTTTCTTTAAAGCTTTGTAGTCTCTACCAGCCGCAACCTTAGCTTGTGATATGGCCATTTCAGCTCTGTTAAATGGATCTAATAGATTTTCCTTATAAAAAGCCATTTGAGCATCACCAACTTTTCCTTTACCTAAAGTCTTGTAAAGTAAACCTAAAAAGTCCTCAGCTGATGGTGTTGTAAAGAAAGTAAACTTACCTTTATTTGCACCAACTGTTTTAGCTTTAGCAGCAGAATAATCTTTGTAAGATTCTATGCCTGTTTTTTGTTCTATAATATCGTTAAATACTCTATCAAATGTTTTTGTTTTACTAAACTTAGCTTGTTGTACTTTTGATTTAACATCAACTTGACTAAGCACGTCTTTGACAGCTTCAACATTTTTAATAGCATCATCAGCAAAGTAAAAGTCGTTATAACCTTCAGCCGCTTTACTAGCTATCCATCTACCTTTTGCAGCAGCGGTTCCATCACCAAGACCTGTTATGTTTTGTAAAGGTATGTCAATACCATTAGCTTTCATAAACTCTTGTATAGGTTTAGCGGCGTCAGCAGGTCTAGCTGTTAATATAAATATATCTTCAGTGCCTCTTGCTTTGGCTATTTTTTCAGCAACACTAAACAATGGTCCTTTTTCACCTTCAATCACTCTGCTAAACTCTCTAAAATCAAATTCTGCGCCTTGACTTTCTAGAACATCATATTCAGTAGCAAAGTTACTTGCATCAACTTTACCAACTTTATTGGCATTTATACCAGTGTAAACCTGCTGTAAGAAATCATTAGGCAAAGGTTTACCGTATTCTATAGTTTCTGTATTAATCTCATATAAACGATCACCAAAGTCTTCTCTATATTTTTTTAAGCTTTCTTGAACACTTTCGTAGGTTTTCTTTACCACAAAATCAGGCAGTGATCTTTCTGCTCTAGCTTTATTTCTTTCAATAGCTGTTTCAAGCGGTGTAGTAGCTACAACCATGTGTACTTCATAACCAGCATCTTGTAAAGCTTTTATTTTCTTAGTGGTAGCATTGTAAGAAGCACCTGTACCATCTATAACCATACCATTACCTGCAGCGGCATATTTATCAAACTTAGCTACAGCGGCTTTTCTAGCAGCGGCACCAAGTTTAGATCTTAGTGATCTTTGCTCTGCTGTATAATCAGATTCTTTAGCTGGTAAACCCGACTCTGCTTTCATAGCTTCTAGTGCAATATCTTGATTAACTACTTTATAGCCGCGTCTACCAAGCTGTAGTCCTTTACCAACATTTGTTTTACCAGCGCCAGGACCACCAACCATAAATATAGCTTTTAACTTTGTAGCGCCTTCGCTAAATCCACCTTCTACGTTTGGAACTGTATATAATACTTGACTTTTAGATCTAGCCAATGTATCATCAAAGTCGAATACTCTAATTTTTTTAACTGGAGCGTCAGGACGTCTAGCTTGATTTAAAGCACTATCTAAAACATTTAAGTTTTCAATTGATTTTTCAACAGGTACAAATCCTTCCTGTAACGAGCCTGGTTGTGTGTTAGAGTTTCTTTTAGAAGCTTCAGCTTTACTACCAGATAATGGTACTAATAAATCTATAGCTTCTTTAACGTTGTAATCTTTATCTAAAGCTCCTTTTTTTATCTGTTCGTTTTGTATTGCTGAAGCCTGATTTTTTCCATCTATGCTCAAACTATTATAAACTTTAGTTTCTATGCTTACGCTGTTTTCTTCAGCTATAGTTTTACCGTTAATTGGGTTTACTATAGTTTGTAAGTTTATACCAGCTGCAGCCAATCTAGTTATTGGACTATCAAATATAGTTTGATTTTCAAAAAGAGTAGAACCTAAACCCGCTTTGTCTAACTTAGTATCATCTTTCTTAGAAAGTTGAACTTGAAAATAATTTTTCTCAATAGCTTTCATGGTTGGCTTTACAGCGTTTTTCTGTATAGCTAATATTATATTTGCACCTATAACAGAAGCAGGTATAGTGTGCTCTTCTCTAAATTTTTCACCTTTGTTGTCGCTTGCTTTGCTAGCTTCTTTACCAGCGTATTCAAACTTAGTAGATTTATATTTAAAAGGAGCAGCAATTTTTATTATACCTGTTGTAGCTTGATATCCAGATGTTATATATAAAGCGGCTATTTCTATAGGTAAATTATTTTTATTTACAGCATCGTTTAATATGTTAACAAAGCTATTTAAAAACTTTGTATTTTCTTTTGATTGACTTATACCTTCTTTAGTAAAAGCGTTCTTTACATTTATTCTTTTAGGTTTTGCTAAATCTGGATATTTAGAATCATTTTCTTTAGCGGCATTTAAAGCAGCTTGGTAAGCAGGATCTGATTTACCATAATACAAACCTCCTCTAGCCGGAAGATCAACATACACACCGTTTACTTTTCTTCTAGCAAAGTTTTGAAATTTAGCCATTTCAAAAACAGCACTAGGTATATTGCCTTCTTTTATAAAATCTAACATTTGCTCTTGTTTTTGAGCTCTATTAGAATCATTTACAGTTATTTTACCTTTAACACCTATTATATTAGCTACATCTATTATGCTGTTAGCTTGAGATACTTCTTTAAATAGCTTTTCTAGCTTAGGAGATATTTCAGCTTTAGCTTTTTGTGTTTTACTAAACTTAGCACCACCACGTAATCTTTCAGGTGTAGTAGCTACTAAATCTTCAAACATGCGATTTCTAATATGTAAGTTTAATAAGCCTCGTATTGTTTGACCAACAGCATCTCTATATATTGGCTTAGTAGGTTTTTGTCTAATAAGATCCATATAATCTTTTAAAGTACCAGTTAGCTTACCGTTTGTGTATAATGCGTTCATTACGTTTCTAGGCAAGAAAGTACCTTTACCAAAACCGTCTTTAGTATCTGGTAATCTAGCAAAATCATTATTAGCGTTTTTAAGCAAAAACTGTTTAGCTGTTGTTAATCCTTCAGCATCTGTTTTCTGATAGTTTCTGGTTTTATCAGTTATAGTTTGAGGATTTAAACCAAACATACCAGCATATATATCAGCCACAGCTTTTGGAACATTTCTAGTCTGTCCAAAAGTTTTTATATCTTGACCTTTAAAAGCTTCGTTTGTAGCTTTTGTTATTCTAGTTTCAACTTCATTTTTATTTTTAGCACCTATTTTTTCTACTTGAGCTTGTGAAAACTCAACTGTTTCAGTAGGTTTTTTAGCTATTGGTTTTTCTTCTGCAACGGTTTCAGCGACTTCTTCAGCTACAACACCTTTTGCTTCTGTCACATCTGTTGTAAATTCTTCACCTAAAACTCTACGCGAAGCTTCTATAGCCCTAGCTGGTAAAAACTTATTAATATAAGCAGCTAATGGCACGCCTGATTCTGGTTTGTATTCCATTATTAAATCAAGTATACCTCTTGGTCCTGTTTCTATCTCGTCTGTTAATAATTGACGATCAAAATTTGGAGCTTGACTTCTAGCTTCTACAATTTTGTTTGTAATAGGTTTAAACTTTTCTATAATTTCAATAGCACCAGAAACACCTTGATCTTCATATATATTTTGAACATCATTAGAAGCAACTTCTCTGTTTGTTATAGATTTTTTAATAATATCTGAATCAACTTCTCCAAGATCTTGAAGCTTTTGCGCTCTTTCAGATATCTTACCTTTTTTGATGTTTTTCTGATAATCTTTTATAAAATTATAAACATCTCTACCGTCTTTAAAATTTAATTTATTATAACCTTTAGGTCTAAAAATATCTAATATAGGTTTTGCTAGACGCATAAAGGTTTCTTTTAAATTATCTTTGTAAGTTATTTCACCTTTACCTATAGCATCAGAAAAAGCAGTTAAGTACTCTTCGGCTTTAACTTCAGCTGTCGCGTCTTTATAGTTTTCTTCTATACGCTTATCTACAGCAGCTTTTTCTTTTTCACTTAATATATTTTTAAAACTGTCAACTAGCTTTAAAGCTGCGTTAGTATCTGATTGGAAAGTAGATCTTAATATTCTATGCAGCAGTTCATGAGATCCAGCAGTTATAGCTCCTACTTCTGCGGCTCTTTGTTTGTTTATAAATATTTTACCACTTTCATCTATAAAAGCATCAACTTCACCATCTTGACCAGTAGCTTCTACAAAATCATCTACAGTATCGAAAGTTTCAACATTTTCTTTGCCAGCTATATCTTCAACGACGGCAACCTCACCTTCGATCAGTCTTTTGTTAGCATTAGCTAAAACTCTATCTACTTTATTTGTTAACGCTTTATTGCTACTAGATATACCACCTTTAGCCGATCCATATTGCTGAGCTGTTATTTCACCTTTAGATAAAGACTCATTTAACTCAATAAGGGTTTCATTATTTTTCTTTTTCTGACCAAGCAAATCTAAAACTTCAGTTTGCTCTTCTTTAGTCATTAAGTTTGTTAATTTGTTTGTGTTTTCTAACAAGTCTTTTAATGACTGTTCTTTTTCTTGTATTTGTAAATCTATAGCTTCTTTAAAAGCTTTATTACCACTTTGAGACTTTTGTAACTGTAAGTTAGATACTTCTTGTATTAGCTTAGTAGCGTTGTTAAAAACTTCAGTTTCTGTTATTAAAGCGCTATTTACAGATCTACTTATCGATGTAGGCGCTGTCATAACTCCAGATCCAACTACACCCATCATGTAGTTTTCTAAATAATCTTTAGCGTTTCTAGGGTCAGTAATAGCATCAGTTAAAGCAACTGTAATACCTTTGCCTTTACCTAAACCTTCATTAACTTTTTCTGTTACAGCTTGTCCAACTTCAGTTAAACCTTCTTTGTTTTGAGTCAAAACCATAGTGGTTAACGGCTTGAGTAAGTTTGTTTTACCCATAAGGTTTTTCATTATACCCTTAAAACCAACATACTCTAAACCAACTGCCACGCCACCTAAGGCTAAAGGAGTTACAACTTCAACTTCGTTGTTTTGAACAAGTTTGTCTATAGCATCTGGGGTATCGCCATACAAAGATTTAGCTTTTTGTACATTGTAATCAACATACATAGGTGCTGCAACCTGAGGAAATAAAGAAGCTCCTCTAGTTAATGCAGCTGGAACAACTGTAGAAACAGTGCTACCTACAGCGTTTAATATACCGCCAAATAACTCTCTGCCAGAGGTAAATTCTATATCAACACCATCCTCCAAATCAAATTTATCAACTATACTACCGACATCAATAATACCTTTACCTAGCTCTTCTGACTCTTTAAATCTTTCTATAATATAATCTTCGGCGAACTTACCAACTTTGTCGTCAGTGCCTTTATATTTTGTTTTGATTTCTTCAGTACCCATATTTCTAGTGTTTAATTCTTTCCACTTTTCTGGGTTTTCATCAAAATCAACTTCTTCGTTTGTATCAGGATCTACAAAGACTATAGACTCATCCGGCATTTTACCTACTAAAAAATCAGCGGCGCCACCTCCAGCTACACTAGAAATCCAATTAGTAAAAGCAGCTTTAGTTCCTTCCCAAGCTTGTTCTAATTGAATTGGAATATTATTTATAAAAACAGCTTCAGCCTGTTCAGCTGTTGTCATTTTAGCTATTTTTTCTTTTCTTTGCTTTTCAGCTATTTCTAAAGCTTCTTGCTGCATTCTAGTGAAAAAATCACTAAACTGCTCTCCTTCTTTTTTCTCTTTTTGATATTTATCATAAGCACTATAAAGATCTTTATTTATAGTATCGTCTGGAGCTAGCTCTAGTTGATAATAAGCTATGGTTCTTTCTGGCGTTCCTGGTTTATGCTCTTTTAATATAGAACTTATTTGGTCTTGTCTATACTGTTTTTGTTCTTTTTCAAATTCTTTTATAGATTTACCAAATACATTTTCGTGTATTTTATTAAAATCACCTTCTTGATATTGTGAATCTCCATCTCCATATATTGCATCTGAAAATGGCGTCTCGGACGCATCCGGTGTTTTGGGTGGTACAGTTGCATCCGTTGTTTCTGCAACACCCTCTATCTTTACTTCTTCAACCTCAGGTGTTTCAATAGTTTCTACTTCAACTTCTTTAGTTTTGTTTTTTTCTTTAAACTCTTGAGCTTTAGCAAATATATCTTCGCTAGATAAACCTTGATCTTGTAAAGATGCTACGTATTCTAGTAATGTCATTTAATTAAATTTATAGATTATTAGCTTCGATGAACGCTTGCGCTTTAGCCATTTTAGCTTCTTTAATATCAAAAACAGCAGCGTCTTGAGGGTTAGTTGGAGCTTGATTTTCTGTAAACTGCTTCAAGTAGTTATTCATAAAGTAATCTTTATATTTTTCAGTAAACAAATCTTTTTTATCTTGCATTAACGGTAGATCTTCTGAATATGACCAATACTTACCTTCAGACAAATAAACATTCCAAGCCGCTATAGTTTGTTGCTCTGAACTCATTATACCTGATATCTCAGATTTAATAAATGGCTCTGCTTTTGTTTGTATTTTTTGTAAATCGTATTGTAATACGTTTCTACCCATACCATCACCTATTTCTATAACCTCATAAATAGGTTGACCGTCTTTGTCTTTTAATATAAACTCTTCCGTTATTTTAGCCGTTGCTTTGAGCTCATTGTTTTCATTTACATCTTCGGGTGAAAACACACCTATTTCAGCCAAAAGCTTCATCATACCTTTTGTTATGTCTGGTGTCGATGCAACTATTGAGGTTCCAGATTCTAATAAAGCTGTTATTGAGTTACTGTTTAAAACTAGTGGAGCTTCAAAAGCTGGTCCTTCAAAAATTAAATCTTGACCACCATTAGTTAACAAGTGCATAGAAACATTATAACCATCTGTTATAGAAAAACCTGGTTTACTAGATAATATACAGAAAACTACAGTATATTCATAGTTATTGTTAGGATCAAAGTTGTACTCTTCGACAGTGCTAACTTCTGATAAAACTGTACTTATAAAGTCAATAGATTTTTGTGGAGCTTCTTCTAGTTGTTTTATTCTAGCTATTTCTAGCAAGCAATTATCACTAGCACAGTCGTTATTTTCAACAGCTATTTTCAATGCCGCATATTCTTTAGATGTGTTAGCGTAAGCTCTTTCTAGTATTCTAAAATTATAATTAGGATTAGAAGACAAATAATTAGCATTATGACCCATAGCATTACTATCGATCATTTGCTTTATTGTTAAGTTGTTTATTAGATTCTTATTATCCATCTTTTATTGTTTATATACCTATACCTCCAAGTATGTCAGTTACACCGCCTATTGCACCTGTAATTGCTCCTACTTGATCAGCTTTAGCTTGTTGCTCAATACCCATAGCATTATCTAGCAATGCTGCGGTTCTGTCTAATTGCTGTTGCTCTCTTCTTTCTGTTTGACCAAAAACAAATTGTTTTCCAGCCGCACCAGCTTGCTGCATTCTAATTTCTTCAGCTCTTCTTGCTTCTTGCATCTGTTGCTCGCCTTGAGCTTTTAATCTACTGTTTGTAGCTTCTTGCTGTTCTATACTAGCAGAAACATCTTTCTTACTTCTCAATGCTGCTTGAGCAAGAGCTGTGGCTCCACCTGCGCTAGCGCCAGTAGCTCTTAAAGTATCTAAAGTATTAGCTAGAGATATATCAGCTTCTTCTGCTTGCATTTCAGCTGCTTGAGTTGCTACACCTAAATTAGCAAAAGGATTACTTATGCTAGAGCTTAAATTTTGAAAGCCCGCATAAGGATTTATTATCTCTTGTCTATTGTCTTCTAGCGACTTAAGCTTTTTTTCTAAAGCTCTTTTTCTAGCTGCCGCTGCTCTAGCTGCTTTTTTAGCCGCCGAAGAACCTATTATACCGCTAACTACGTTACCGGCTACGCCTAATACTGCTCCTAACATTTTATATTTTTTTAATATCCATTATTTATTGTAAAAGAACTTTCAACAGAAAACAATTGTTTTTCACCGCCAGGATCTGTTGTTGTGTCTGTAGAGAAAGTTGCTAAAGCATAAAAGCCTTTTATACCACTCATTGAGCTACCCCAAATAACCTCGCTGTCATTAGCAGAGCTATTATTTACTAGGTTAGCTACATATTTATTTTCTTTTCTTTCAAAACCAGCATGATGGACTGGAAATTGAGGATTACCTGTTCCAAATACAGTTTCGTAATCTGATCTATTGGTTACACTTGTAAAGTTTATAGTTGTATTTTCTGTGAAATTACAGCTGTTATTAACTGTTAAAATTCCTAAGTTGTTAAATCCTATGAAGTCACCAGCGTTTATTTCTACGTCTGTATTAAACACTAACTCTCCAGTTGAGCTGTTAAAAGACACAACAGATGTTCCTGATTCTATACCATTTCCAGAAACTAAAGTACCAGCTGGTATAATACTACTTGTCGATGTCACTGTTACTGTATCGTCTACTGATTGGCTTATGGCCTGAGCTTCAACAAGAACATATGAGGAAACCGTAGTATCAGCTACTACTCCAGTGCCAGAAACTTCAGAGTTTAAAACAGGATTAACATTAGCGCTTATCAAAACAGAAGTTCCAGTCACTGTTTGTTCAACAGACGCGGATGAAGCCGCTTCAACGAATTCACCTTCATAATAACTATAAATACCACTAGTGCTATCAAAATGAGATCTCCAATCTATAACCGGTTGAGTATCAGCTCCTGTTTGGTCTGAAACAATAGAGTCAACCATCCAGCCATTAGCGCCTTCATAAGCAACGGTGCTAAATGTTTTAGAGTTAGACGGTGCTGCGTTAAAAGAAACTGTAACTTTACTTTGGTTGTCTGTTCCGTAGAAATTACCTCTATTTGTATTAGAGTAATGCTCCCATATACCATCAGAGTTTGTAGTGTAAAACTTATTGTTTATACTAAATATCTGGCTTGGTCTGAATGTAAAGAAACTAACCCAACCTTTAGCGCTCTCATCAAAAGACAACGTGTTATATCCTAGTTTAGAGCCTGTGTTAGCTACTTGAGTAGATACAACATATTGGCTATTATGCATATCGTAACCACCAAGTATTAAACCTGTGCTTGATGTTGTATTTATTCTATTAACCTCATCTCTAAAGTAATCTTTCATACCATAAGATGATATTTCATCTATACCACTATTTGAAAGTCTTAGCACACAGTTGTTGTTAGTATCTGAAAAATACTTAGCATAACCATATACGGCAAAACTTTCAGGGTTTTTGCTTATACCATATTCACCGGAATAAGGAACTATTTGACCTATAACAAGATTAGTAGATGTTACAGATCCTCCGCCTTCGGCATTATATATAGCATCTTTATCTATAAGAGCTCTTGATACTTTGTTTTCTTGAAATATAACCAAGTTGGAGTCTTCAGCGAATAATCTTTGTATAGAAGCGTTAGCTGGATCAGCCGTTTTAGTTATATCTTCACCAACAGAAAATACATTTGTTTGGTTAATACCAGTCCTAGAATTAAATATACCAGAATATATTAAAGAGCTAGATCTAAAAGAAGCTTTATTTTTATCTTCTACTATGTAAGCTTTAACTCCAAAATCAACACTAGTGTTATTGTAACCACCTCGTATTCTAGACTCTTCTATAGCCCAGTTTTTGTCGTCAGAAGATGAAACTCTTTCATAACCACCTATATCTTCGGGTATACCAAAAGAGCCGTTCCATATTGGCTCATCTTGATTATTTGTCTTTTTAAGAATAAAAGTGTTAAAGTATTTTACTTCTACTACTGCTCCCATGCTTTAATTATCACTTATTTTAATTTTAAATTACAACTATACTATACTAAACGCGTAGTTTGATGTTGAAGGAACAAGAGGTGTGTTTGTGTCTGTTCCAGCTGTTAATGTCCATTGATATCTATCTGGTCCACCACCACCAATTAAATCTCCTCCTGTTATAGCTGAATTATTAGCTATATGTGTTAACAAGCCATAAAATGTGTAGCCCCCAGGAACTGGATTGTTTTGATCCTGTAAGAATGTAAATTTAGCAGTCCAACCAGTTGTGGACATGTTTGCGTATCCAGTTCCATCTGATGTTGGGTTTATTATAATATTGTTACTGCCATTGCTAGATATTAAATTGTTCCAACTTGGAAAATCACCGCTATCTTGATTTCCATCTATCCAACAATACCATCCATTAATTCCCGTCCCAAAAGGGGGTAAAGCTCCGTTAGGGTCACAAACTTGAACAAATATAAACTTACCTGTATACGGAACTCCGCTACCGCTATAAACACCGTTCAAAGTCCATTCTTGAATTTTGCATATAACTATACCAGTGTTAACTATAGCTTGACATTGCACTGTATCTCCTGGGTCAGATACTTCATATGTTATAGTGTAAACATCTGAAGGCATATTAGCGTCTTGATACCCAGTGTTAACTAAATCTATTTTAGCTGATGCTCCAAGAAATGAGTAACCAGGATTTTCTAAAGCAAAGTAATTTGTTGTCGCTTCCCCAGGTGTTCCAGCTCCTCTGACTTCACTTATTTTAGTAAAAGTTAAATCTTCAGATTTTTTAGAGTTACCAAGAAGATCTGATGATCTCCAACCAGCGCCATTAACAGCTTTTAATTCACCAATATATCTAACGTTTGTTCCGCCAGGATAAAAAGGTGCTAAAGGACAATCGTCCCAAAGCTCTGATGTGTTAGCAACGTTTAATATTTGATCTTCACCAACTGTAACAGCTTGATCAACTTCTAGCGTTCCAGGTGATCCAAATGTAAGTTTAGCAGATGGATTGCTAGTATACGCCGGTACAGTTATATTTTTACTAACTGTAAATGTTGTTTGACCAGCAATAGGCGTGTCTACTTGTATTGATTCTATATACGTGCCGCTAGGTACGTTTCCAACGTTATTTCCAGTTGCTCTATAAAGCAAATCATCTACATTAATAATTCCAGAAGCCCAATTATATGTAACAAATGTATTGCTATTATTAACCGCGTTTACAACTCCAAATTCTAAAACAGGATCTTCAGGTGGAGTGAAATTACTTCCAGTTGTTTGTAGTCCAGCGGGTAGAGGATAAGATGTGTTTGTAGTGGTTACGTCCCAACCATTACCTATATCATCACTACCTGTATATACTTTTATTTCAGTTACAGATGTTTGATCATTTAAAACTTTAACATCTGAAGTATTTCCTGAAGAAGTTGGTATATGAGGTTGTGTATTACCTAAACTTAAGTTTTGAGTTATAGTTATAGGTAAATCATTTACAACAGCTGAAAAAGTTAATGTAAAGTTTCTAGCACCTTCGTCTGCTCCATAATATATAAAAGAAGCAAAGCCATCAGCTGTTTTAAGCATGTACTCATAACTACCGGATGATGTTTCTTCGAAAGAAAATACTGGTTGTTGAACAGTAGGCCCAGGAAAAGGATATGGATCAAAAACGTATTCTGTTTGAACGTTTATTCCGTTGTCATCAATAACGCTGTCTAAAGCTAAAGGTACATCAATATCTCCAGATGGTATAGCTGCTCCAAAGTTGTCAACTAAATAAATAGGTGCCTGTAAGCAGTCTTCACCAGATCTTAAGCTTTCATTAAAAGGATTATCGTTCCAATTTGAAAGACCTGCAGCGCCGCTACCTCCATCGTTTTCATTTATTATAACATCGTTTATATCTTTTATAAATCCAGTTGTTGATGTTTCCCAGAATATATCTAGCAAGCTTTGAACTGGTTCTGTTTCATAAACAGCTAGATATTGTATACCTGGAGCTGCTGCGCTATAAACATTTATTGAATCTCCAAGAGTAACTGGTACAGCCGTAGAAACAACTAGCTCAGATGGCTCTGTAAAATCAACTAAAGTTCCACCAGACAACTGCACAATGTTATTTAGTTCAACTATAGTATTATTCGGAGGGCCACCATTGGTATCAACGCTCAAAACAACTGTTCCTTCGGGTACACCTGCTTGAGTATCCATTGTTTGACCTGCCACTATAGCGGCAGATCCAGGAGGATTTCCACCAACTACATCATTATAAAACTCAACTGTTGTTCCTGTAAAACCAGTTCCTGCAACTTTCCAATTTTGTCCTGCTGCATTGCCGCTTGTAAAACCAGAACCAGACACAACTAAATCATCTGGAAACCCTGGCCCAACAACTTTATCTCCAATTTCTATATCAGCTGATTCTCCAGAAACAGACGTTAGTTGAAGCGTGTCTGTAGTTGCCGTAACAGCTATAATAGCGGTAACCGCCGTGAAGTTTACGTCAGCGACTTGACCTATTTTTTTAGCCGTATTTATTCTAGCTATATAAGGATTAGATTCTACAGAGTAAAATTGAGGAAAATAATTTGGAGCTGGAGGATCTTGAGGATTGTAATCAAAAAGATCTATATTTGTAGCTACAGTAGAAGCAAAGTCAAAAGTTCTACCTGGATAGTACTGTAAATTACTATCGCCGATGTTACCTAAAGTTTCTGAAACTTCTACATCTGAATTTTCAACTCTACCGTATAGTTTAACAGAGCTTCTAAACTGATCTTGGTCTGGACCAACTTCGTTTAAGTCTCTAGGTACTTTATTTATGTTATCACTTATTAAAGCTATATGTGATGTTTTTCCAACTTCTAAACTTGTGTCATTTGGATATGCAGCCATTATACCTGGCAAATATACATTGTAATACTCTTGCTCTGTTTGTTTTACAACTACTTTAAACGTGTACCAACCAAGTGGATTATAATCACTAGATGTTGGATCTCCATTGTATACGCCTGGTAAGCCAATTGATAAATTCTTTTCAGTTGCTATTGTTTCATTAAACAACATTTTTATAGAATTACCTCGCCATTCATCTGGTTGAACGTTAGAGTCAATATATGGAGAGTAAACAGTAGAACCTATAAATTTATTACCACCAATGGTTATCAAGTCTTTATTGTCAGATAATATAACACCAGACTGTCTACCATATCTATCAGACAAAATAACCCCAACTTGATAGTTTCTATTTGTTTTTACACTATGGTTAGGATATTCTATAACACTACTAGTGTTTTTAGTGTCACCACCTGGTTCTATTATTATAACTTGCCCTAAATCAATATTAGCTGTTGTAGCGTTGTCTATGGTTATGGTACCTGTATTTCCACCTCCAGCTGTAACGCTTGTCACTAATGTTCCTTCTGGAATACCTGGACATATAACTATATAACCTATTTCTATAGTTGAACCTGCTTTTGGAGTGTAGTTGGTAAATGTTATAGTTGTAGATCCCGATGGTATTGCGTCAGCATCTACCGTTACTTCGTTTAAGCTGAATTCACTTTTTTCTGTAATAGCTACGTTGTAATTTAAATGATCTGGAGCTGTGTGTTTGTTTTGAAAGTTACCATATATAACTCTATTGCCAGAAACTTCTTGAGCAAAAGCTCGTACTGGTATTTTATCATAAACTCTTATTAAATCTCTTTCAGGTAAAGTTTTAAAAGGTTTTTTAGATTCGTAGTTATAAATGTAATAATCTGTTTCACCTATAGTTAAAACAGTATCTTCAGCTATAGTTTGCGCTGAACTTAATGTTATTGTTCCAGAGGTACTAGGATTTTCATCTGGATTATCTGGTACATAATTATCTACAGTTACAACAGAAGTTCCTAGTATACCAAAGCCTGTTATTCTATCACCTATGTTTATACCACCCTGAACATTATCAACAGTGAGAGTTGTTGTTGTTGTGGCCGCCGCGGCTTGACAAGTTGCTGCCGCGTTAAATATAGTATCGATGTCAATAGAATCTACAACTTTAACAGATGGTTCATCTGACTCTTTATAAAGTATTTCTAATGATTTTACTTTTAATTTATCTTGTAATTCGTAGTTATCAAACGGAAGTGGTATTCTAAGCTCTATATTATCTACTTTATTTTCCATAAAAGAAACTATAGAACTTCTATAAGCTGCATCTTGATCATTTACATCTTGCACGTTGTCTGCTTCGTCTTTTTTAACGTACATAAAATAACCATCTTGTTTAGGTATAAATGTAGACTGAGTAAACGTAGAAAACAAAGAATATTCGTCATCGTCGAATTTAAATCTATACCCAAATCTAACGAACTTGTCTTGCAAGTAAGTCGGATCACCTGCATAGTCTTTATTGTAATAAGGGTTTGCGTTAAAAACTATGCTTTGAGTTATATCATTTAGATCAGGCAAAGTACCACCTGTAACTGTAACCTCCCAAGCATCAGTAGAGTCATTGTAGGTAAAGCTACTAACTGTAACGCCAGCAACTTCTACTATAGATGGGGGATTAGTTGCTGTAGTATAAGATACAGTAGCACCAGTTGTTCCATATGGACCAGGCACGACTATATCACCTTCGAGCGTGCTTAAGTTCACCTGCGTGTCACCAGCTGTCACATTGTTTTTTATAATTCCCTTTCCACCGTTTGGTAAATAAAAGCTAGAAACGTCTTTCATTGTAGACTCGTAATCTCCAGAAGATAACTCGCTTTCTGAAAAAAGCTCTATAGATTTATGTGGATTATATTTTGCTACAGATATTTGATCTTCTGTTGTGTAATATCCAGATATTGTGCTAGCTTTTTGTATATTTATTTTTCTTGGCTGATTTCTGTTGTCTGTCCAAAATAATAAATTCTCTAAAACGTTTACGCCATATATAGGGTGTTTAGTAGAAAAATTTAAAAAAGCACCTTCAACTAAAGTTGTTAACGTGTTTGTGTTAGAGTCAAACGCTATTATAAAATGTTTAGCCGATGGATTGTAGTAGTTTATATTCCCGTTGTGGTTAGTATAAAACAAATAAGCAATACCCGTAGAGTCGTCAACAATCTGACCTATACAATTCAAGCCGCTAGCGCCAGTGTGATCACCTACGTCAGCTGCCTTTGTATTACCTAACACATTTTCTAAAGATCCAACTTCATCGCCTTCAGATTTATTGACCTGCACATTGACAGCATCTCTATATTCGTTTTTGTCTAATATGCGAGCATCCAAGTCTTTGTTCATCTTGGATTTTAAAAACGTATTTTTAGCTTTAGCCATTTAATTTTAGTGTTTTATCCATTTAGATTTACCTCTCATAACCTGAACAAATTCTGTTAACTTTATGTTTGATAATCTAATTTTTGCGTTTCTAAGTTTAGACCTTTTGTCTTTATTAAGTCTTTGAACCAAATACTCAGGTTGATTAGCTCTAGTAGAGACGATGTAGTGTAATATAGACGCGTATAAAGCTTCTTCTGCAAGCTTAGGTACTTTAGTGTCTTTATCATACGCCAAACCATCAGATATGTACTCTAACACAATTAACCTGTCAACCATATCGCTAGAAAAAGATATCTTACCTTCTCTATCGTCTATAGTAAAATATCCATTAGCATTAGAATATTGAGGATCAGTTCCATAAAATTGACCTAAATTCCAGTTGCCATTGTATCCAAACGCTTCGCTAAAGTAAGCCCAATCATCTAGGTCAAAATTATTATTAAGCAAATCTGTTCTAGCTTCTGCCCATCTTTCAGCGGTTATAGAAGTTCCTTCTATGTTTTCACCAAAGTTATCTTGAGTTGGTACACCATTATTGTCTTGAATAGGTGTGTTATATGGTATTGTAGTTAGGTTGTTTGTTGGAAAAATAGGCCTTTTTACACCGTACTTGTCTATCCAAGAAAGCTTAACATAGTTTACGTAATCTTGAGGCAAAACAATGCTTAAGCTATTTGGCACTGTTAATTCTTGAGACTTAATACTTTTAAGCGTATCATAGCTAAACTCTTGCAAAGATCTTTTTGCAAAAAATAGTACATCAGACTTTTTAGCTGTTTGAATTATTTTACCATCACCAACATATCCAACCATGAAGTTGTCTATAGCATCATTTAATGTTATGTAACTATATCCTCCATAATTGTTCTCTACAGTATCGCCTAATGCTTCTTCGCTAGGATCATCAGCATAATTACCGCCGTCTAATCTTTTTAACTGTACAACTAAAAATATATTTGCAGCTAGCTCATCTGTAACCGTTATAGCGTTGTTGCTAAGCGTGTAAGCGCTAGTGTACTCACTCCAAGACCCAGGCAAACCGGTAGTGCTTGTGTATATTTTAAAATTATTTAAAGCGTAATCTATTTCGTTGGGATCATAGTTGCCTAAAACTAAATCTGTGTTAAATGTAGTAGTAAACACTTGACCAGCATCTCCATCAGAGTTTCCTCTAAAGCCTTGAGCGCCTTGATAATATTGTTGGTTTGTTTCTGTAACTAAACTCATTTAATTAAGATTTTTCGTTTATTTCAATTTTTTGAGCTTCTTGCTCTGCAGCTTGTATTATTGTTGGGTCTTTGATTATAATACCACAATATTTTAGTATATTTATTATTATATTGTTTTTCTCTGAAATATCAAGTTGAAAATCTACAGTAGAAGAACCAGAAGTCCCAGATGGACTAAATAAATATTGACCAAGAGCACCAATAGTAAAACCCCAACTAGGTGAAGTTGGTTTAAACAAACAGTTAACATCTAACGTGTTTGGACTAGGATTAACCTTGAGTAGCATTTGATTTACTGTGCTTGGAAAAATAGGTGTAGATGTAGTTGTAGTTAAACACAAAGGATAGTTTTTAGTAGGCGCTGTTAATTTAGATTTACTTATTTTTAAATAATCTTTTTTACTAGCAAGTTGAGCGTTTGACGTTATTGTTGGGTTTCCACTATTGTATGTAGCAGATATTTCACCTATTTTGTATAATGTTTTTGATCCATTATAAACCCATCCATCATTTGTTTGGTTGTAAGTAAAAGCAACTTCTTCTTCAAATGGATATAGTTTATAAGATATATCTTTAAAAATATCAAAAAACTCTGTATCATTTTGAGAGTTTGTTTGATTTTTTCTGTTTTGTTGATTACCGTCTGGAAAGTAAGACTGAAATATCTCGTCTTGAACTTGTTCAGCTATACTATCAAACTCAGCTGGAGTTATGTATCCTCTTTGCTCTTTGTTTAATATATACAAGACTGTTTGATATACTGTATTTACACTTACTGCCATTTTTATATTTTTATTATAATACAACGGAAGACCGCTTACGCGGCCTCCATCATATTAGTATCACTTGTTTTTATAGTTTTTTATCTATAGATTTATAGATTTCAACACCTTCGTCTGTTTTTAAGAAAGCAGCAAAGGCTGAATATGGGTTTTCATCAAATGGAACGTTCATTAGTTTTCTACCATTTGATCCCCATGTAAATGTTCTTTGGTCTGGAGATAAACTTATAATTCCAGCTTCAACAGCTCTAACAGCAATATTTCTTAACTGCACGTTATCGTCATTGGCTAACTCCATAAACAACTGTGGTTGTTGTTTTGCAAATAACATTAAATCTCTTTTAAGTTCTTTTGAACTCATGTCAGAAACTTTAGAACCTAACTCAACTCTTAAAATAGCCTCAGCTTGGTCTATATCTATTTGCCTAGCCAAGTTTAAAGCATCAATTTCATATTCTAAATAATCTAATTGATTTTCTGCTATTTTAACAGGTTTGTGCTCGTAATAAAGTATATCTTTTTTAGGGTGATAAAGAGAAAGCAGTTTCTGTAAATTTTGCTGTTGCTTTGGAACTTTTAAAACACCTTCTTTAAAAATAATATGCCCTAATGTTGATTCGCCTTTTTGCTCTTGTTTAAATGGAGAGTTTTGGTTTACTGCATATCTTAATTCTTTCTGAGTTGCAGTTTCTTCATCAAACCATAGTAGTGGATATCTACGAGTATGTCTTGAATTTAAAGTATATGTTATTGGTGTTTTAGAACCTTTTAATAAATAAGTTCTATCTTTAATCTCCCATTCAGGTTTTTGTGGTTTAACTGGTTTTTGAACTGTTTCTTTTTTGGAAACGGTTGGCTGAGGTGCAACCTCAACAGTTTCTTCTGCTTTAGCTTTTTTAGCCATAATATAATAAAATTAAATAGTTAATAATAAAAATCCTGAGGCCGCAAAAGCAGCCTCAAGAATTTTAAGTTTTAATTATGCTCCTTTGAATAATACAAAGTTATTAGCACCTTGAACAACTAAACATCTTTCGGATAAGAAATGTACTTGCATAGCATCCAAATCTGAAGTGAAAGCTCCTCCTACAGAACCAGTAATCCAGTTCTTCATTCTTCGATCATCAGCTTGTGAAGCTCGGTAACGAACGTGTAGGAAAGGTCTACGGATGTTAGTTCCTAAAATTTGATCGTAAACAGTTGAAGTTCCAGCTGGCACTAAAACACCATCAATTCCAGAAATAGTAGCACCTCCACGAGTTGAAGCATCGTTCAAATATTTCCAATCAGTTTTATAGAAATCGTAAGATCCTCTACGGAAACCGCTAAATCCAAGATTTAAAGCCATTTCTTCAGAGTTTTCAAATAGACCGTATGCAGAACCAGCTCCAGCGTTACCACCGTTTAATCCAGCAAGCATATCGTCAAAATCTAAAGCAGTAGCTCTATTCAAGAAAAGCATGTTTTCTTCAATAGCACCTTGAGTATCTAGGTTTTTCAATATTTCGTCAAAAGCAACTAATCTAGTATCAGCGTCTTCAGCCGCACCAGAATAACCAGTTACAACATTACCTCTATCTTCTATAGCAGAGAAAAGACCTTGTGTACCTTTAACACTGACAGTAGATCCACCAGCTTTAAGTTCACCTTCAATAACTGACATTTCTAAGTAATCTTCAAAACGAAGTCTAGTTTCAGACTCAGCTTTTAAGTACCATAAAAAACCAGATGTTCCGTCTTCAGTAGCAACTTCAACCCAACCAATTTGAGCAGTATCAGAACCATTAACTTGGTAACGATCTCTGATAATTATTGGAGAATTTGAATATTGTGTAAACTGAGGAGTTACTGATATTGGATCGTAGCTTTGAGAAGCTCCACCTGTTCCAGTTCCTTTAGCATATTCAGAACCATAAACAAATACTTTTAGTCCAGTGTTGTTACCTAAATCAGGATCACCACCCGTTCCAACTAAAGTAGCCTGAGTATATGGTTTTACAGTTAATACAACGTTTCCAGTGCTACCGGGAGTTCCAGTTTTACTTTCAACAAAACACTTAAGTTCTTCGCCTGTGTCAGGGTCCATAACTACGATAGTAGCACTTTCACTAATAACACACTGAACATCAGCAGACTGAGCGATGGTTAAGGTTGTTCCAGCAACATTAGATGATACGTTTTCGTAAGCAATATGTAAACGGTTTTGTTCTGACCAAATAACTTGATCTGAAGTCATAGGCATTTCAGCGCCAACCATTCTTAAAAATCCAGATAACGTACGGTTTCCGTAACGCTCTACTTCAGCTTCGTAGATTTCTGGTAAATACTGTTCTGCAAATGAACTAAAATCCGCGTTATTTGGATCTGTAAAGTTCAAGTAATTTGTGTCTAGAGCCTGTTGTTTTTGGCTCGGAGTAATCCCTCCAAAAAAGGGATCTGGGCTATAACCAATTGCCATAATTTTAATTTTTTTTAGTTAAATCTTTTTGTTTTAATTTTTAGTTTTGTAGAATCTGCACCGGAAATAGCTCTAACTTTTAAGCCGTTTACAAAAACATCTCCAGAGTTTGAAGGTCTAGCTTTTGTGTCGCTTAGGTTTTTAGAGTTATCTACAACCTGCTTAACAGCATCTGCTTTACCTTGCTCGTAGAAATGAGCCGCGATACGATCTACATTTTCTGCAGCATACATTGCTTTGTGATAACCAGAATAATCACTAACAGCACCATTTGAATCAAGGAACTTCCCGATTAGGTTGTTAATGTTAGACTGTTTTTCAGCAACAGCATCAGTGTTTTGAATTTTATACCTATATTTCTTGTCACCTACATTAATATCGAAACCTTCGAAATTTTCAGTGAAAAGCTTTTTAGTATTATTTTTAAACTCTTCGTGCTGTTGTTTAGTAGCTTCTTGCTGCTTATTATATCGATTGAAAAAGTCCATAGCTTTTTGAGCATCAGGGTTTACATTTGATTTCAACTTGATATCAGCGTAATATTTTTCCTTAGTCTCATTTAAAAAGCGTCTGGCTTTTGCAACTTCTTCTTTAAATGCAAGTTTTTTCTTGCGTATATCTTTATCTTCATCTAAGTCTTCGTCATATTGAAAATCTTCCAATAATAACTCAACATCTGAATTATCAAGATATGGTTTTTCTTTTTTATAATATTCTTTTAATAAAGTAGTATCATCTAAGTTAGAATAATCTGCGTTTAATCTAACATAATCTTCTACGCTACCACCTGTTTCTTCCATAAAAGAAACTAGTTTTTCAATGTTTTCGGGTAGTTGTTTACCTAAAACCTTTTCATCTCTTACAGCTTCCTTAAGTTCTTGCTCTACCTGCTTAACCTCTACTTCTTGCTTTTCTTCAATAATCTGTATTGGAGATTCTACTGTTTCTTCGGTGGTCCGTACTTCTTCAACCACTCCTTCGCTGTTGCCACTGTTTTTGGGTTCTTCGACAACAACATTGCTATCATTTGTCTCTTGTGCTTGAACGGCATCTTCTTTTGTTTTTTCTTCTTTAGGTATAACAACTTTTGTCACATCTTGTTCTACCTTTTTTTGTTCGACTGGTTTTGAAAGATTTACTTTTACAACCTCGTCTTTTTTAACTAACTTTTTAGGTGTTTTTTTAGTTTTACCTTTTAAGGTAAATTCACCTTCTTGTTTTGTTTCTGTTGACATAATATAATATAATTTAAAAAAATGTTATAGCATTACATAAATGCTCCTAAACCTTGATCTGGTTCGTTTTCAAAGTCTATTGGTAAGCCATCATTTTTTCTTTGACTTATCATTTCACTTTGTTGTGTTGCTTGTATTTTTGTTCTTTTATCTTTTCTATCTTCTATAAACTGCTCTTTACTTCTTTGAACTTGAACGTCCATTTGCTTAAGTTGCATATCATACTGAAACTGTCTTTCCATTTCAGCTTGCTTTATCTGAGAAGCAGTCTGCATTTTTTGAAGTTCCATTTCTTGTTTAGCTTTTTCAATATCAACTTTAGTTGATGCGATAGCTTCTTGCTTTTGAACTTCAGCCATAGCTGTTCTCTCAGCTGTCTGAGCTTGAGCATCAGCTTGAGCAGCTATATTTGCTTGTTGAGCTTTTTGGTCACGCTCTATTTTTACCTTACGTTTTATCTTAAGCATTTGATTAGCTAACTTAAGATTTTTAATTTGACGTATATCAATAGCATCTTCTAGATCAATACCTCCTGATTGTAAAGCAACTTGTATATTTTGCTCAAGCTGCGCTTTTTCTTCTTCATCTGGTTCTAACTCTAAGAAAATACCAAAGTCATGAAGGTTTAAATTTATAACCTCGTCTAGTGACTTTATATTATACGTAGATATAGAGTTTTGTAACGATGCTCTTGTAAGAGGAAAATATAACGCATCAGATATTTTAAGAGATACATTTTCTGCTAGTTTAAGAGTTAAAAATAAACTAGACTGAACAATATGTCTTGTTGCTACATTTGAAGCGTTAGCGGCTAGTTTCTGTAATCCTACAAGAGTAGATTTATCAGGTGTACTACCGTCTCTAGCTTCGTTTAGCCCCGTTACATCACGTATCATTTGTAAATAATATTGATACGTTTGTATCAAGCTTTGTATTTTACCGTAACCATTAGAACTATTAAGTTCTTGAATAGGTACTTTACCAGGATTCATATCACCATCTTGAGTAAGTGATCTACCTACAATAGAACCTGTTTGAAAATACATATTTAAAGCTTCAGCTGGATTATAATTTGTTCCATTACCTAAATCAACCTCTGCTAATCCGTCCATATCAAGATAAACACCATCTGGCACCATTCTTGATAATACTTGTTGAAGTTTCAAATGAGTTATTTGAATCATATCAGCAAAACCAATACACTTACTAACAATTGACTCAATTCTACCTTTGTACATTCTTGGTGCACAAATAGCATAATTCATAGCAACTTTAGTGGTATCAGCGTAAGGTCTAGACATATTCTCAGCTAACTCCCACTTCAACATTGTGTTTGTACCAAGAACAACAGCTCCATTATATAAAACCTCTATTGTTCTAGAAACTCTTTCAAAGTTGTCATTTTCAGGTGGATTAAATGTATCTGGCTTTTCAATAGCCTTCATTAATCCTTGATCTGTTTGCTTTATTTTAAATACTTGATTATGATATGTTTTGTAATCAAAGTATAAAATCTGAACAGTATTTTCATCGTATTGTCCCCAACCTGTTATGTAAGATTTATTACCAGGCATGTTCTGTATACGCTCTAACTCTTGCTCTGATATATTTGGAAACTCTTTTTTAAGTTCTGGTATAGTTATTGATTTAACTTCACCTACGTAATATATATCTTCAAAGTTTGGATCTTCTGTATAAGAATAAACCATATAAGCTGGATCAACATAATCTACCTTAACGCCTTCAGCCGTGTTAAAGCTTGTTTTAGCTGCAGCAATACCAAGAACAGTTAAATCCATGTTTAACCTTCTGCGTATTAAATCATATTTATTTTGAGCAAATATAGTTGATATAGTTTCTTCTTCAGCTATTTCAATAGACTGCTTGTAACTCAACTGCATTTTAAGTTCCAACTCTTCCTTAGACTCGGGTACTACATCAATACTTGGAGACTGATGCAGATCAATACCTAAAACAGCTTTTACATTTTCAATATAATCCTTAGCGATCATATCTTCGTAAAGCTTTGAAGCATACTCAGTTCTTTTCTTTACAGACTGAGGATCTTGAGCGTAAGCTTTTATGTCGTATGTTTTTTGAGATATACCGTTTACAACGATATCAACAAACTTAGATAAAATTGGAACTGGTTTCCAGTCTAAATTTAAGTAAGACAAATCACCGTTAATTGATAATTCATCTTTGTACTTTTGTATTGATTGCTCTCCTCGAGCGTATAGTCTTAAATTGTGAAAGTTATTCCAATTAGTTAAATATCTATTACCGTTAGTTCTTCCTTGTCTAAACCACTCATATTCTATGGCTTGAGCAACTTGCTGTCCATATTCAAAAGTGTCTTTTTCTTCGTTACTTACTACTTGACTAGGAAAAGAACTGTTGTTATTAGTGTAAACGTTCATTTAACTTATAATTTTTGATGTATATCCCCTGTTGTCATATCTTTTTATACCTAAATCTACAGGTTCTCTTTTTATTTTATTAACTGGTGTGTATCTATGCTTGTTACAAGCCATAAGAGCTAAACCAGAACTTATCGACGCATCATGCGAAGTTCTGTTATTTATATTAAACTTAGCCCAATCCTCTAGCGTTCTTTGAAAATACATATCACCATATCCAGTTTCTTTTAAACCTACAAAGTTTTCTATGTAAGATTCTATAGCAGCAGCGTGAGCTTGTTTTATGTCTTCACTTGAGTTAGGTATTCCACCTATTTCTTTTTCTGTAACTGATAGTTTGTTTCTTGTTCTATCAGGTCTATTCATCGCAAAACCTCTATAACCTCTTTTCTTAAAATAATATAATAATCGAGGTTTGTTATTTTCTGCTAATATTGGCATTCCGTAAAAAGCGCAAGCCATTAAAACATCTTCAAAGAATATTTCAGCTGTTTGTGGTCTAGCTATATATTCTAAAAAGAAATGATTAGGCGGTGCGTCTTCCATACTAAACTTTGTTAATCCGTGCAAAGATCCGTTAGAACCTCTTTTGTCTACTGTGCCCGATATATCATAAGGGTCACAGCCAAAAGCACCTATATGCTCGTTACTTGGATAAAACTTACCGTTTTTTGTATATTTTTTATTTTGCAAATGCAGTGGTGGTATCCAACTAATTAAAAACCTGCCACTTTTATTTGGAGTAAAAATAACTCTACTGTCTTGTTGACCGTGCTCCCAACTAAAACTACCTTGCGTTACATTTATAGAATTACGCATGTCTTCGTTAAAATCTATTTGCTCGTATATTTTAGTTAGATTAAATAAAGATTGTTTAGTTTCATCTCTAAACGCGTGTTTTTCAGTACGTGGAAACTGTCTGTAAAATTCATTTAAAGCGTCTTGATCTTGCTTTAATCCTTCTACTTCGTTATCCCAGTATTCTATCACACCTATTTTTATCTTTTCACCCTGTGGCCCTTCGATTGCTTTTGATGGAGTATTGAATACAGGTATTCCATAAGAATCAATGTATCCCTCGTAATTCCACTCCATAGGTATGAACAAAGAATATAATCCCGAACGAGTCTGCCCGTTGGCGTTTCGTTGAGTGACGTCTGAGTCATCATAAAGTTTTTTAAAGTTTTTTCCTCCTTTGTCATGAGCGTTTGACGTCGAGCCCATCATGCATTTACCAATAATTTTACTACCTAATCGTAAACACGTTCTTGTTACTCGCCAGTTGTTTAATATGTTATTTGGTTTTTCCCACTTACCACTTTCGTCGTGAACTAATAATTTTAGTTTTTCACCGTCATAACTATTGTCTCCAGTGTTTTTCCAGTCGATGGTAGTATCAAGTCCCGATATGTCTTGTAGCTTTTCATTTGTTTCCAGCTTTCGTCGCGTATACTTTGTAGCGGGTACACGATATGCAAGCTCTGTTTTTGGCCTGTCCATACCGTCTTGAATTGGCTTAAAGAAAAAAGGGTAGTTGACTGATATTGGTACGACTTTGTCGGTAAACATTTTTTTAGCATCAGGCCCTGACTTTGACAGTATGCCGAATCTAGAATCTGTTGATATCGTTGCTTGGTTAACTGTTTCTCCAGAAGCCATAAATGAAAATCCACTACGTCTGTTTTTAAGGTAGCATATTCCATAGCATCTGTCGTCTGCTTTGCAAGCTTCCCAGAAAATGTAGAAAAGTCTGTTTGACTCCCTAAAGTCTGGTTTCCCAACATCAATCTTTGACCACTGCAAGTACATATAGTGAGAACCAGTAATGTAAGTAGCCATATTCTTATTATAGAACCAAAAGCCTTGTTCTCTTCTATTAAATTCTTCATCTATGTAATCGTACCATTTTTCTTTAAAATCCAAAGGATATTCTTCCCAGTCAAATACAGACTTTATTTTAGAAAGTTCTTTTGGATATTCAATATGAGTCCATTTTTTATTTTCAAACTTATGTATGTTTTTAGCTTTTGGAAGTGCTATTTTTAGGTTTTGTATTTCATATATTTCACCTATTTCACCGGTTTTGCTAATAACTATAATATCGTAATCTTCGTTATAACCATACTTCCACTTCTTAGCTTTATTGTTTTTAGCTATAGTGTGTGGTTTTATATGATCGTCGAGAACTTTATATAGAGTTTGCTCGTACATTATTTAGATCTTCCTTCAGCAAAACCTTTAAAAGTTTTTTCTTTTTTAACTTCTTTAGGTTTTTCAGTTAGTAAATCTTGCTCGTGCTCTATTCTAGTCAGTATTTCAAAAGCATCGAATATCGCTAACTTTTTCGTAGCAGCAGCATTTTTAAGTCTATCAGCAGAAATATCATCATCTGAATCTACAATAGGTTCTTTAGCTACCTTAATTAGCTCATCAACCGCTTTGCGTCCAGCTTGGATTATATTTTTCTTCGTCTCCTTTACGTTCATACTTAATTACAATATCATTAGATTTCATACAATAAAGACGTTCACCGTCAACTAAAAACTCCCACTCGCTGTTAGGTGTAAACCCTACGACATCTCCAGGAGCTATTTTAAGATCTTCTAACGACTTATTGCCGTATTTTAATATACCAGCAAGGCTTCTTTCTTTTTGAAGCGTTAAATCATTATTATCTTTGATAGGTTGTACAAAGCATCTTTCGCCTACAGTATGCCAACCACTTTTATTCTTATACATATATATTTGATCAAAAGAACAAAGGTGATGATCGTCTTTTAAAAATGATCTACTTTTTTTCTTTTCACCTCTTATATCGTAAAAAGTTCTAAATACATTTTGATGTATTAAAACTTTATCACCTTTTTTTATACCAGTATCAAAAGCTAAAGGTACTTGAACGACCTCTGCTAATCTATTTACAAATTTCCAGTTTTCAATTTTAGTATTTACTACTAATTCCTTATCACCTACTTTTACTGTATTTTTGTATTTGTCACCAACTGGTTTTACAATAAAATCATATAATGAGTTCATTAGTATTCTAAATCATACTCAACAGCTACAGCCATATTTTTATTAAACTTTTTCCAAGGTAAAACCTCGTCTTGTTTTTTAATATAAATGCTGTAAGATGTATCGTTTTCTTCAAATAAAATATAAGCTATTTCGTGACCACCATAAACTTGCTGACCAACAGAGTAGTGCATAGCATCGTTTTTGTAATCAGAACCAATACTTATTTTTCTAATTACTGTCTCCATCTTTTTCTACTTCTGTATACTCACCAGTTTTAAGATCTACAGAAATAGCTCCATACTCTTTTTCTAAACCAGTTTTAAAATCTTCTATGTCTTTATTAACAACTGCAACATCATGTAACAAAGCGTGCTTTTGAGTTTCTAAAACTCCTATGTTCGAAATAATTTCATTTAACTTACCTTGCAAACTAACTATTTCGTTAAGTTGCTCTTCTTTAATTTTTGCCATTTAATTTGATTTAATTTAATTTATTTAACTTATTTATTTATTATTACTTATACTTTTAGCTTTTTCCCATGTTCTACCCACAAAATAAGCACCGTACACTGTTACAAGTAGTGTTTGAAATATTGGTATATATTCTTCGGCTATATGAAACTCACCTATATTACCGTCAAAAAATGCACATATAGTAAAAATAACGGTTAGATATATAAGTACTAACGGACGAATATTCTTAGACAAGAAAGAGTCGGACTTCATATCCGCTTGCCATCTTGCTGTAACTTGTTCTTGCGCTTCTTTATCAGCTTTCTCAAGAATTTCAGTTATTAGCCGTTGTGCTTCTAACTTTTCCTCCTTGGTTGTCGTAAGTTTATCGATAACGTCACCAACTTCTTTAATAACGTTACCAGTTAACCATTGCCAAATTTTTTTCATTTAATTACCTGATCTTGGGTTTACCGTGTATGTATAGTCTGTAATATTTTCAGAAACGCTAGAAGATGGAGGTGTTGAAGTTTTTTGCTTAGGTTTACTTTTGCTTAATTTTAATTTATTTTTTTGTAACCAACCAGCCATATACGGGTGACTGAAACCACCATAAACGTCTTTAGCTAAATCTATTATTTGTTTAGCTGTTAATCGATCTCCAGCTTGTTTTGCAGCTTTTAACCTTTGATTTCTTTCTAAATCATATCTATCATAGTTATGTCCTGAAAATGGATTTTTCCAAGTTTTTTCTGGCGTAGCAGCTGGAGCTTGTGTTTCTTCAACTTGTATTGCTCTCTGTCTAGTTACATCAACTTCTTGAGGCGTGTAACCTAATTTAGATTCTTTTTGTTTTATATACTCAGATAATGTACCAGTAAACCCTTGTTGTTGAGCTCTGTCATATTCTGGTCTAAAACTTCTTGTGTAATCTTCAGGTGAAGCAACTTGTTCTACTTCTCTAGTAGCTGGAATAGTGTATTTTGCAGTTCCTGCGGTTGGTATAACTTCTCCAGACAGTGTTTTACCTGTTTCTGTTGTTTTATATTTAAGTTTAGTAGGGTCTATTTCCTGTCTAAAAGGAGATTTTCCACAAAATTTCTTTTGAAATGGTGAACTCATATTTGTTTTTTTAATTGGTGTTTCTACAACGTATTTTGCATTAGGAAAATTATAATCATAACCAGGCTTCATTATTTTAGAATAACCGTTATTATCAACGCCATGTACTTTAAAATCAACTCCTTTCATTGTTATGTTACCTCCTTTAATTATATTTTGAGGTTCATTAACGTCTGGGCTATTTCTTAAATATCCTTTTTTAGAAAACTTCATTATGCTCTTCTATAAGCCTCAGCTTCCCAAGGCAAGTTTTTAGCACCTTCTTGCATTTGTGCTCGTGAATACTTTTTACCTTTCCAGTAAACATAGTTATCATCATAATCTAGATCACCACGCTCCATTTGCTCTAAATGTATTTTTTCATGCGCAATAACCTTTTTAGCTTCTTTGTCGCTTAGTTTGTTGCAAATAAGTATAGTGCCATTATTATTGGCTTTACCCATAACGCCTTCTTCCATGTCTACTTTGTAAATTGGAGTATTATCCATTGAATATGGTGGGGTAATTTTAAATGCCATACTTATATAATCATATCATCGTCTAAACCTGGATCATGCTCGTAAACATTTATATCTTGTATGTCTACTGGTTTTTTAGATTTTTTCTTTTTACCAAAAATTCTAGATTCAACTGATTTTTCAGTATAATCTTTATCAGTTTTATCTAAGTCTTTTTTAAATTTATTAGCTTCTGACTTTATAGCTAAATCCGTAAAAGACTTTTGAAGCTTTTGCATGTGAGGTAAAATAGAAACATACTTCATGCCTCCGCTTCCTGAAGCGTAAGAGTTTAAAGGAGATTCATTACTTGCTTCGTTTTTTTTAGCAAGTTCTTTTTGTACCATTAGTCTGGCTTCATAATCAGGCGCATCACCTCTATCTGCGCTATATTTTTCTTCTAGCTTTCTAGCTTCATCACCCATTGCCTCATAATCTTTTTCTTTTCTTTTGTCAGAGGTAAAAGGTTTTTTGCCTAAAAACTTTTGTGCAAATGGAGAACTCATATTATTTAAACGCTTTAGCTCGTGAAGTAATTGGTGTTCCGTGTCCACATGTAAATGGTGCTTTAGATACTTCTAGTCCATTTTTACCTGAACTAGAACCTTTACCCATTGGAAAACCTTCTTTGCTTAATGGCCCGTCCCATATAGCGTTTTCACCTATTTGACCGGCTAGGTCTGCTTTAAGTTGTTTTATTTTTTTCATATCTTTATTATTTTACTTTAAATGTTTTACCTCCAACATTAAAACTATCTTTGCCTTTTTCTTTAGCGTCATTTAAAGCTGCATAAAAAGCATTACCCTCTAATGGACTACCGTCTTTGTACATAAATGGAGCATTAACTGCATTTTGTTTCATTTGCTGATTACCAAAAATCCCACCAGCAACAGCTTGAGCTTGTGGTGAAAAAGGGTTAATAGCGCTAGATCCAGCAGGTGTAACATTAGTCATCGGTTGTACCATTTGATTAGCAGCTTGAGCCATAGCGTTATTAGCCATACCGAAACCAACTTGCTTAGCTGGTGAATCTTCTTTCATATGTGCGGCTGAGCAGTTTGAATGCAAAGGCGATCCGCAACTTGGACATTTTGCCATAATTATCTATATTTATCTTTATTAACGTTATATATTGCTTTTCTTAAAACCTTGTCGGTGTATGTGTTACCACGTATTATACTATTAGATTCTGAAGTTGGTATATCTTCAGTCCCAAGCATCATGCGATAAATTCTTTTTATTAACTGTTTACATCTTATAGATGTTTTATATATGTGGTATTTCTGCGTTGTTCTGTTTCTATGCCTCCAAACAACTATCCAACCTTGTTTTAGTAATCTATTCCAGCGACGATTATCCCAACTATATGAATAAGCTCCATCTTCAAAATCTTTTTTTCTAAACATGTCCATACAGTCTAAATAAATTAATAATTCAAGATCTGCGTCGTTTAGATCGTTATTTCTGCAAGCCCACTTTCTTATAATCCTGTAGTGTTTCATAAGGTTGAGGTCTTTTATATCATCTGCCTCTAGCCTTCTCATAATACAACTACAACGTCTCCGACTTTTATAACATGATATACTTCTTTTTCAACTTCAATTTTATGCCCAGCATGCCTGTCGTAAAGTATAACACTACCTTCTTTTAAAGCTTGTATTTCATCTCCAGCTGAAACAACTGTAGCTTCAACATATCTAATATCGTCTCTGTGAGTTTCTGCCAAGAGAAGACCACCTTTTGTTTTGGTGGTCCCTTCTTTGGTCTTTTTTATAATTATATTTCTACCTATTGCCTTCATTAATTCTTAAATTATTAATTACACAATCTGTAGATAAAATTGTTGTTGCTACGGAAGCTGCATTTTGAAGAGCGCTCTTGGTGACAAGTAAAGGATCTATAATACCTGACTTTGTCATATTTACCATTTTTCCCGTAACCACGTTATAACCTTGTCCTTTTCTAGTTGGTGTTTTAACACTTTCAACACCTGCATTTTCAAGTATAGTTTTAAAAGGAGCTTTAATAGCTTCTAATAAAACTGTTTCACCAATAGACTTAGCTTTTAAATTTGTTGCGGCATTTAATAGAGCAATACCACCACCAGGAACAATCCCTTCTTTAATAGCAGCTTTAGTAGCACAGATAGCATCTTCAACTCTATCTGTTTTTTCTTTTAGTTCTATTTCTGAATTAGCGCCAACTTTTACAATAGCTATTTTAGCCGAAAGCATCGCTAATCTTTTTTCCAACTTAACGACTTTGTTAGCGTTTTTCTCACTTAACAAATCTTGTTTTAGTTGATCTATGACGTTTAAAACTTCTTCTGAAGGTTCTTCAACTTGTAAAACCGTATCTTGATGTGAAGTTACACTTTTAATACAGGTCCCTAAGTGCTCTGGCTGTATCATGTCCATATCATCACCTAGATCTTCATTAATGATAGTAGCGCCAGTCAATAATGAAAGATCTTGAAGCATTTGTTGCTTGTTAATGCCATATGTTGGAGCATCAATAACATTTACTTTGATAGCACCTTTCATTTTGTTCATTGCCAGAGCCGATAAAACACCTTGTTCTAAATCGCCGATAATCAGCAAAGGTTTATTGTTTTTTATTACATACTCCAGCACTGACTGTATTTGTCTAATAGTATCCACTGGCGATTCTAAAAGTAAAACCAGTGGTTTTTCTAACTCAGCTGTTTTGTTAGCTTTGTTAGTTATAAAGTGTGAATTTTTTAGTCCTTTTTCATACTGAACACCATCAACAACTTCAACGTGTGTTTTACCATCTGAAGCTGTTTCCATCATTACCACACCTGTGTTATCAACTGCTCTAAAAGCATCTGCTATAACTTTACCAAGCTTAGCATCATTATTTGTAGATATAGTAGCAATTTGATCTATCATATCACCTTTAACATCTACAGACACTAACTGCAAAAACTTAACTACATTTTTAACAGCTTTGTTGATACCGTTTTTTAACTCTCTTGAGTTTGTTTTATCAGCTACTTTATAAGCTTCTTTTAATATTGAGTGAGCTAATACTGTTGCTGTTGTTGTGCCGTCACCTGCTTCTTTGACTGTTTTTCGAGCAGCCTCTTTTAAAAGTGTAGCACCCATGTTTTCAACTGGATCTAGCAAGATTATTGAATCTGCTACAGTAACACCATCTTTTGTAATAATAGGTCTTCCAGTTCCGTCTTCTAGCATCACGCATCGGCCGCTAGCTCCTAATGTCGAGCTGACGGCCTTGGTGAGTTTTTCTATTCCTTTAAATACTTGGTCTCTGGCTTCTGTACCAAAGTTCAAGTTCTTGACAATTGCGTCTGACATAATTTAATTTAATTTAATTTTATTTAAAAAGACTTATAATTCCTGATATTGCTAAAGTATAAGCCAGTATGGTCATTAATATTCCTACAACGCCTAAAGCTATAGCAACATTTGGTTTTAGTTTTTTCATTTAAAGGTCTTTACTACTTTTGGCCCGTTTATAAATTCAAGCTTTTTATTGTAGTGTTCAATAGTTTTATCTATTGAAGTTTCAGCGGCTTCTAATGTTTCTCGCCGCGTAACATCCTTCCAGGTTTCTTCTTCTCGAAGATCTTGGTATTCTGTTTGGTAATAACCGTTTGGTAGTTGGACAATTCTCCAATTAGCTTTGTCAGTTATATGCTTCCAAAGTTTTAAACGGTTTTCATCTGGTTGTGATTGACTAGACCACGTATTAGTCGAGTAATAAAATGTCATTGGTTTTGGTTTTATGTTATTATTTGGTATGCACTTTACCCGTGCCGGTTATGTTTTATATCATCACTTGTAAAAAGCGTTTTTTACCAAGGAACGTCTTTAGATTCTGATGTTGGTGTGATTTTTTCTGTTATAATACTATCCAAAGCGTCTTGCAGCGAGTCGACATCTAGTTCTGACTCTATCCAGCCAACCACGTCTGATTTTACTAAATCATCAAATTCAATGTAGTTATCAGGATCAGGCGTACTTACTACTGTAGTTCCTATAATATCTGCAGTGTAATTTTCTCCATCAGGGTCTGTTTGACTAGACGTAGCTGTGTATGTGTAATGTACATTGTATACTACATCTGTTAATGTATCTTCTATTGGGTGGACATCTAGTTTGTTTATTGTCCAAGAATATGTATTTGCCATTATTTTGCTGGGTTAAATCTAAAAGGTTCTTTATACCCTTCTATTGTTATTTCTAATTGTCCTGTTTTTTCACTAAAAGTTAT
>ERZ869936.588-NODE-588-length-32794-cov-5.630074_pt1 | contig 32794 bp, 34 predicted proteins | sample MGYA00520876_ERZ869936 | MGnify/ENA primary metagenome ERZ869936 (study PRJEB32218, sample SAMN09650985) | biofilter metagenome | isolation source: enrty point of leading RO module | place: Saudi Arabia: Thuwal, RO plant located on Red Sea | collected 2016-02-17 ... | reverse complement strand
CACCCGATGCCCCTGCCGCGCCAGAAGCGCGGCGGCGGTCAGCCCGCCGATGCCGGCACCGGCGACCGCGATATCAAGGGCCTGCCTCATGCCGGCAGTCTGCCCGGCGAAGACCGGCGCACCAGTGGACCGGTTGCCGCAGCGCGATTGGTCGGGTCCCACGCGCCGGGTTTTCAATCACAATCATCTGTAACACCCCCGCGCGTTCACCGGTTCTTCAGAACAGGGCGAAAAGGGTAGGGGCGGGAGGTCGGGGGAAACGCCTTTGCCAACGGCGCGATTCGGCCGGCGCGGCCAAGCCTAGTGCGCAGGCGCTTCCGCCGCATCGACCAGCGTGCGCCCGCCGTCCACGGTCAGGATCTGCCCGGTCATGAAACCCGAGCCGTCAGAGGCCAGGAACTGCGCCACCTCGGCCAGTTCCGTCGGGCTGGCGATCCGGTGCAGGGGCGTCGAATCGATGATCTCGCCGCGCAATTCCTCGTTGTCCTTCAGCGCACCCCGAAGCGAGGCGCTCATCACCGAGCCAAGCGCGATGGCGTTCACCCGGATCCGGTGGGGCGCCAGCGCCACCGCCATCGAGCGCGTCATCTGGTCCAGCGCGGCGGAACTGACCGAATAGGCCAGCAACTCGGGCTGCGTGCGCCGCGCGGCGATGGAGGACAGGTTGATGATCGACCCCGCCGGCGCCTCGTCGTTCTCCTCGTCCTTTGCCTGCTTGATCATCCGCTTGGCAAAGACCTGCGTGACCCGAAGCGCGGTCATCAGGTTCTGGTTCAGCGCGTCGATCACCGCATCGTCGTCGGGGTTCAGCGGGTCGGACGACATCATCTGGCGCGAGGCGTTGACCAGAATATCGGCGCGGTCGAACCGGTCGATGGTCGCCGACAACAGGTTCGCTACCGTCAGCTTCTCGCGCAGATCGCCCGCGAAATAGGCGATGGTGCCGCCCTCGTCATCGCCGACCTGGCCAATCTCCTCCGCCAGCTTCGCCTCGTCCATATCCGCGAACATCACGTTCGCGCCCTTCTCGGCGAAATGCCGCGCCACGGCCAGCCCCACGCCATTGGCGGCGCCCGTGACGACGGCGGTCTTTCCAGCGACGGAGAACGACATGGGGGTTATCCTTTGCGGGGGATGCGGGGATGCGCGGCGGTGTAGAGTTTGAACGCGGCCGTCTGGCCGAGGGTTTGAACGTCCCGGAACGCGTCTTGCAGCGTCGCTTCATAGGGCAAATGCCGGTTCGCGACAAGCCAGAGGTGACCCCTGGGGGCCAGCATTGACGCGGCGGAACGGATGAAATCGCGCCCCAGGCCCGGGTCCGCGGCCCGGCTTTCGTGAAACGGCGGGTTCATCACGACGTGATCCGCGGGCCTCTCGGGCCGCCAGGTCCGCGCGTCGGCCCAGTGAAACCGCGCGCGCGGATCGCCGATATTGGCGCGCGCATCCTCCAGCGCCAGCCAATCGGCTTCGACCAGGTCCACTTCCGTGACACCCTCGCGCGACAGCACGGCGTCGGCCAGGTATCCCCAGCCCGCGCCAAGGTCCACCACGTGACCCTTCAGCGCCCGTGGCAGCGCGTCCGCCAGGGCGCGCGACCCCGGATCGACGCCATCGGCCGAAAAGACGCCGGGCGAGGTGCGGAACCGGCCCTCGACAAGGCCAGGCCCGGCGCCGGTCCAGTCCGAAAAGTCGCCCCCCTCGAAGACAAGGAACTTGCCATGCGCCTTCGACAGCGCCTCGACCGCGCCGGCCCTTCGCCGTAATTCCTTCAGGATCGAATCCACCCCGTCGGTCTTCTGCCCGTCGACGCAAACCGGTCCGTCGGTCGCGGCCCATGCCGCGCCGATCAGCGCCCGCGCCTCGGCCTTGGCGCGGGGCAGACGAACGATGGCGGCCGCATAGGGTCCGCCCACAGCCGTCCGTACCGCATGGCCCGCGTCGGAAAAGGCCTTGTGATCGGGGTAGTGCCGCGCGACGACCTCCACCCGGTCCTTCGGCAACCGCCCAAGGTCATCGCCCGCCCGCGCGCCGATCACAGCGATGGCTCCGGCGTCCGGCACCTTCAACGCGCCGGTCTCAAGCGCCAGGGACAGTCTTTCGGACAGCATCGGCGGCGGGCAGGGCGCCCTATTCCTTTTCCATCGTGCATTGCAGCGGATGCTGGTGGCGCCGCGCGAAGTCCATCACCTGCGCCACCTTGGTCTCGGCCACCTCGAACGAGAACACGCCGACCACGGCCAGCCCCTTCTTGTGAACCGTCAGCATCAGCTCGAACGCCTGCGCATGGTTCATCCCGAAGAACCGCTCCAGCACGTGCACGACGAATTCCATCGGAGTATAGTCGTCGTTCAGCAGCAACACCTTGTACAGCGGCGGCCGCTGGGTCTTGGGCTTGGTCTCGGTCAGGACGCCGGTGTCGTCTTCCGGCTTGTCCTTGTCGGCCATCATATGCAGGCTGTCGGCGATCAAAACGACCTTCGGCGTGGTTTGGGATCGGTCGCACAATATAAGCGTTCTGCCGTCCGAGAAAAGACCCGAGAGACAAGATACCCGATCGGACATGCTGACGACCATCTGTTTCGACGCCGACGACACGCTCTGGCACAACGAACGGTTCTTCCGCCTGACCCAGGATCGCTTTGCCGATCTGTTGCGCGATCACGCCGACCCGGACCATCTGGCCGAGCGGCTTCTGGCCGCCGAGCGGCGGAACATCGGCCACTACGGCTTCGGCATCAAGGGCTTCGTTTTGTCGATGATCGAGACCGCGCTGGAGGTGACCGATCATCGCGTGCCGGGCAGCGTCATCGCCGAGATCATCGCGGCGGGGCAGGAGATGCTGCGCCACCCGATCGAGCTGTTGCCGGGCGTCCAGGACACCATCGACGCGCTGAGCGGAGAGTTTACGCTTCTTTTAGTGACCAAGGGCGATCTTCTGGACCAGGAACGCAAATTGGCCCAATCCGGGCTGGGCGAAGTCTTCGACGGGGTCGAGATCGTGTCGGACAAGACCGCAGGCGTATACGCCGCGATCTTCGCGCGGCACGGAACCCGCGCCGGACAGGCGCTGATGGCGGGCAATTCGCTCAAGTCCGACGTCAACCCGGTGATCGAGGCTGGCGGCTGGGGCGTCTACGTTCCGCACGGCGCGGCCTGGGCGCTCGAGGCCGCAACGCCGCCCGAAGACCATCCCAGATACCGCAGGATTCGGACGCTGGCGGAATTACCGCGGCTTGTGCGGGATATCTGCCACAACATGTAGTCAATTTTGCGCGGACGACCGCAGCATATTGTGGCGAAAATTTGCCATGATTCGAACACGGAAAATTCACCATTTTCCGATGAATTCGAACGTGTTAGGCTTGGAAGATACATACCCAGAATAGTTCGGATCCGGCGCGAAAAGACCGGACCGGCGAGGCAGAAGGGGCAGAGTTTTGACGTCACGGGTTTCCGTCCACGTCGTGCAGGCAGCATGTCTTGCGCTTATTTTCGTATTCGCACCGCTCATCGCGGCCGCCGCACCCTACGCGGCCATGGTGATGGACGCGCGCTCGGGCGAGGTCTTGCACTCGCGCAACGCCGACACCCGCCTGCATCCCGCATCGCTGACCAAGATGATGACCCTCTACGTCGTCTTCGACGCGGTCGAGCGGGGTGAACTCTCGCTCGACACGCTGGTCACCATATCGAACAAGGCCGCCGCGGAACCGCCGTCCAAGCTGGGGCTGAAGCCGGGCCAGAAGATCGCCGTCCGCCACCTGATCCGGGCCGCCGCCGTCAAGTCGGCAAACGACGCCGCGACCGCGCTGGGCGAGGCGGTGTCGGGCAGCGAGGCAGCGTTCGCGCGGCGCATGAACCGCATGGCCCAGGCGATGGGCATGAACCGCACCACGTTCCGCAACGCCCACGGGCTGACCGAAAGCGGGCACCTCTCCACCGCACGGGACATGACCGTGCTGGGGCGGCACCTGTTCTACGACTTCCCGGACTACTACAACCTGTTCTCGCGCACGACGACGAATGCGGGCGGCAAGACGGTCTACAACACGAATCGCCGGCTGCTTGGCAGCTATCGCGGCGCCGACGGAATCAAGACGGGCTATACCCGCGCCGCCGGCTACAATCTTGTCGCCTCGGCCGAGCGCGGGCAGGAGCGGATCATCGCCACGGTTTTCGGCGGCCGCTCGGTGTCCAGTCGGAACGCCCAGGTGGCCGAGCTTCTGGACATGGGCTTCAATCGCGCGCCGACGCGCGTCGCGGTCAAGAAACCGGCCCGCCCGACGCTGCTGGCCGACAACGAAGGCAGCGGCGCGGTGGGGCTGACGATCCGCACCACGGGCCTGATCGAGCGTTCTCCGCGCCCGCTTCTGCGCCCGGTCGAGACACCGGCGGAAGAGGTTCTGGTCGCCATGGCCGACGGCATCCAGACCGCGCTTGCCGAAGCGGTCGTGACCGACACGGCCGAGGCGTTGGCCGAGGCCGCAAGCGACCTCGCCGCCGCACCTCCCGCGCCGGAACCGGTGCTGGCCGCCAGTCTGGCGGGCGCGCTTCTGCGCCCCGCGCCGCGGCCCGTCGTCGCCGAGGGCTCGGCGCCGGATCAGGACGTGGCCGAGACGAATGTGGTCACCCGTTTGTCGACCTCTGGCGGACGCCACTGGGGCATCAACGTGGGCCGGTTCACCACCCGCTACGAGGCCGAGAAGGTGCTGTTGCAGACCGCTCTGGTCGAGATGTCCACTCTGAACGACGCGCTGCGCAAGGTCGTCCGCAGCCCCCGTGGGTGGGAGGCGAACTTCGTCGGCATGAGCCAGGAACAGGCCGACCTGGCCTGCCGCCGGCTTGAGGCGCAGAACGTCACCTGCCGTCCCGTCGGCCCGGGCTGAGAGCACGCAAATGGCAAGCATCTTCAAGGCTTTGGACGGCGCTCACCTTGACAGGGCGCTGTTCGGCGCCCATCTGCGCCGTCCCGAGAGTAAGACTGCCGATGACACGCCTGACCCGACGACGCTTTCTCGCCAGCGCAGCCGCGACCGGCGCGGTGACGACGCTTCCCAAGATGGCGGTCCCTCCACCCGGACGCCGCGTTCTGACGCTGGTTTATGACAAAACGCTGGGCATGATGCGCGCCATCGACCAGGTGGTGCGCTGAGCGCCGCGCCAGGCGGGGGACGCTGTCCCGCCGCCCTTGTCGTTCGCACCAATGGCGCCCCCCAGGGGAGAACCGGACCGGTGATCAGCCGATCTCGGCCAGCCGTGCGACCGCCGTTTTCAGCCGCGCCAACTCGCCGGATTTCTGGGCGGCCAGGTCCTCGGTCTCCTCGATCACCTCCGGCGCGGCGTTCTCGCGGAATTTCGGATTCTTCAGGCGGCCTTCCAGACCGCCAAGCTCCTTCTCAAGCTTGCCGACCGATTTCTCCAGCCGCGCGCGCTCGGCGCCCGCGTCGATCAGACCTTCCAGGGGCAGGGCAAAGGTGCCGCCCTCGACGGCGATCGTCGCGGATCCTTTCGGTGCGGCATCCGCCGCCGTCAGCCCCTCGATTCCGGCTTCGCGATCCTTGAGGATGATCGCCTCGTTCCGCGCCCAGGCCGCTTCGCCCGCCGCGTCCAGCGACAGTTTAAAAAGCGGCGCCTTCAGCGATTTCGGCACGTTCATCTCGCCCCGGACCGAGCGGACCTTCTCGATCAGGTCGCGCACCCAGCGCATCTCGGCCAGGGCGTCCCTGTCGATCAGTTCCTCGCCATAGGTCGGCCAGTCGGCGTGAACCAGCATCTTCTCGCGCTCGGCCGACAGGCCCCACAGTTCCTCGGTCAGGAAGGGCATGATCGGGTGCAGCATGATCAGCAACTGGTCCAGCGCCCAGCCATAGACCGCGCGCGTCTCCTCGGCCGCGTCGCCATCCAGAAGCGGCTTGGAAAACTCCACGTACCAGTCGAAGAACGTGTAGGCGAAGGCATAAAGCCCGTTCGCCGCGTCGTTGAACCGGAACGCCGCGAGCGCCGCGTCCGTCTCGATCCGCGCCCGTGCGACCTCGCCCACGATCCACTTGTTCGCGGTCTCCTTCAGAGGTGTGCCTGGCTGCCAGCGGGCGTGGCCGAAGACGCCGTTCATCTCGGCGAAGCGCGCGGCGTTCCAGATCTTCGTGGTAAAGTTCCGATACCCCGCGATCCGCTGCGTCGAAAGCTTCAGGTCGCGCCCCATCGCGGCCATCGAGGTCAGCGTGAAACGCACCGCGTCCGCGCCGTATTCGTCGATCAGCTCCAGCGGATCGAGCACGTTGCCCAGCGACTTCGACATCTTCTTGCCCTTCTCGTCGCGGACAAGGGCGTGGACATAGACGGTGTCGAAGGGGCGTTCGCCCACGGTGGCGTATTGCATCATCATCATCCGGGCGACCCAGAAGAAGATGATGTCGAACCCGGTGACGAGGACCGAGGTGGGGAAGTATTTCTTCAACTCCGGCGTGTCCTCGGGCCAGCCGAGCGTGCCGATGGGCCAGAGGCCGGACGAGAACCAGGTGTCGAGGACGTCGGGGTCTTGCCAGATCGGATAGACCAGATGCGTCGGGTCCTGATTGACCGTATATTCCGCAAGACTTGCCGAGATGACGTCGATCGCGGCCTCGCGGTTGGCCACCTCGACCACGCGGGCGTGATGAAGCGGCGTCGGCAGATCGGCCAAGACGTCCGCAAACTGTCCTGAGACATCGTCGAAATGCGCCGCACAATGGTGGCGCTCATCGCCGCGCAGAAGCGATTGCTCGATCAGCAGGCGCATCAGTTCGGGCTGATCCAGCGCACCGTCCCCCTCGTCGTCGCGGAAGCCTTCGCCGGAAAGATCGAAGCCATACCAAACCGGGATCTGATGGCCCCACCAGAGCTGGCGCGATATGCACCAGGGCTCGATGTTCTCAAGCCAGTTGAAGTACACCTTCTTGTGCTGCTCCGGGAGAATCTCGGTCGATCCGTTCCGAACGCCTTCCAGCGCCGGCCCGACGATCTTGGCGGTGTCGACGAACCACTGGTCCGTCAGCATCGGCTCGATCACGACCTTCGAGCGGTCGCCATAGGGGGCCATGATCTTCTTGGCCTCGACCAGTGGCACCTCGCCCGGATCCAGACAGACATTGCCCTCGGACTCCTCCGGATCGCCCGGCACCATCACCGCCAGGCCCTCCGCCGTGATCTGTTCGACCACGCGCCTGCGCGCCTCGAACCGATCCAGCCCGCGCAGGTCGTCCGGTACCAGGTTCAGCGCATCCGCCTCGGCCTCGCTCAACTCCCGATCGCCGCGTGCGACGGCCAGCGCGATCTCGGCCGCCTCGGCATAGGGCACACCGTCGTCCCGCATGTGCGCCTTGGTATCCATCAGGCGGTACATCGGGATGCCGCCCCGCTTGGCGACGGCATAGTCGTTGAAGTCGTGCGCGCCGGTGATCTTCACCGCGCCCGAGCCGAAGGTCGGGTCGGGGTATTCGTCGGTGATGATCGGGATCAGGCGGCGGTGTTCCTTCGGCCCGACCGGTATCTCGCAAAGCTGGCCGACAATCGGGGCATACCGCGCATCCGACGGGTGAACCGCGACGGCACCGTCGCCCAGCATCGTCTCGGGACGCGTGGTGGCAATGGAGATGTAGTCGCGTGTTTCGGTGAACAGGACGTTTCCGTCCTCGTCGCGCTCGACATAGTCATAGGTCGCGCCACCCGCGAGCGGATACTTGAAGTGCCACATGTGGCCATCGACCTCGATATTCTCGACCTCCAGGTCGGAGATCGCGGTCTCAAAGTGCGGGTCCCAGTTCACCAGCCGCTTGCCGCGATAGATCAGCCCGTCCTCGTACATCTTGACGAAGACGCGGATCACCGCGTCGTGGAAATTGCCTTCCTCGCCTTCGGGCGCACCCGGCGCACCCGACATGGTAAAGGCGTTCCGCGACCAGTCGCAACTGGCGCCCAGGCGCTTCAGCTGCTCGATGATCGTGCCGCCCGATTCCTTCTTCCACTCCCAGACCTTGGCCAGAAACGCCTCGCGTCCCATGTCGCGGCGTGACGGCTGCTGCGTCTCGGCCAGCATCCGCTCGACCACCATCTGCGTCGCGATGCCGGCATGGTCCTGACCAGGCTGCCACAGCGTGTCGTGCCCCCGCATCCGGTGCCACCGCGTCAGGATATCCTGAAGCGTGTTGTTGAAGGCATGGCCCATGTGCAGAACGCCGGTCACGTTCGGCGGCGGGATCATGATCGAGAACGTCTCGTCCGAGGACGCGTTCGCGCCGGCCCTGAAAGCGCCCGCATCCTCCCACTTCGCGTAGATGCGCGGTTCTGCCTCAGTCGCGTCGAATGTCTTTTCCATGGGTCTTTCCCTTTGGGTCGCGGTCCATTTAGCGGGCCTTGCGGGCAAGGAAAACCCCCGGCCGGGTCACACGCCCCGCTCGATGCGCGTCGAAAGATGAACCAGCGATTCCGACGACCGCACCCCCGGCGCCGCGCCGATGGCGTCCAGCGCCAGATCCAGCGCCTGGGTCGAGGGTGCGATCAGCGCGACGATCAGGTCGAACCGCCCGCTGGTGGTATGGACGGACGACACCTCGCCGACGCTCTTGAGACGCGCCAGAACGGTCGGCAGGCTGCGCGGTTCGATCTGAAGAAGGGCCGTGGCGCGGATCGAAGACCGCTCGGCGGCCTCGCCCAGACGCACTGTGTAACCCCGGATCACGCCCTGCCGCTCCATCCGCTCGATCCGCGACTGCACGGTCGACCGTGCCAGCCCAAGCGATTGCGCCAGCGCCGCAACGGGCAGACGGGCATTCTCCTTCAGAAGCGCCAGCAAAGACGTGTCGATCTCGTCCATATGCCGGATGTTTCGTCATTTTGCAGGATCAAACAAGCGGTATTGGCAAGTTACGCCTTCAAAACGGCGGAATGTGGCGGGATCATCAAGGGACCACATCGCAGGAGGACATATGCAACCCGGCCCCGCTCTCTGGTCCACGCCCCGCGCGCATTTGTTGTCGGCCCGCCCCGACGACGCGATCCTGTTCTTCGCCCCCGATGTCCTGCGACGGACGGCACGGCGATTCCAGGACGGGTTTCCCGGACTGGTGACCTATGCCGTCAAGGCGAACGACGCACCTGAAGTCCTTGAAAACCTGTCGGCTTCGGGCCTGACCGCCTTCGACGTCGCCTCGCCGTTCGAGATGCGCGCGGTACGCGCCGTCGCGCCCCGTGCCGTGCTTCACTACAATAATCCGGTCCGCTCGATGGCCGAGGTCCGGACCGCCGTCGAGATGGGCGTGGCGTCCTACGCCGTCGACGGTCTGCGCGAGTTGCAGAAACTGACGGACGCCGGCGTGCCCAAGGGCACCGAGGTCTCGGTCCGTCTGCACCTGCCGGTCCCGGGCGCGGCCTATGATTTCGGCGCCAAGTTCGGCGAAACGCCGGAAGGGGCGGCCCGACTGCTGCGTCAGGTGGTCGAGATGGGCTTCCGCCCCGCCATGACGTTCCATCCCGGCACCCAGTGCGCCGACCCCGCCGCCTGGGTCGCCTATATCCTGGCCTGCGCCTCGGCGGCACAACTGGCCGGCGTGCGATTGGACCGGCTGAACGTGGGCGGCGGCTTTGCGGCGCACCGAAACGGCCATGCGCCGGACCTCGAGACGATCTTTGCGGGCATCGACGCCGCCGTTGCGCAGGCTTTCGGGGCGGCACGGCCCGCGCTGGTCTGCGAGCCCGGCCGCGCCATGGTCGCCGACGCCTTCAGCGCCGCGGCGCGTGTCAAGACGATCCGCGAGGACGGATCGGTCTTTCTGAACGACGGGATCTACGGCAGCTTCGCCGAGGCGCCGATTCTGGGCAGTGTCGACCGGATGGAGGCCATCGCGCATGACGGATCGCCGCGGCGAGGTCAGGCGACACCCCGGATCGTCTTCGGCCCGACCTGCGACAGTCTTGACCGTCTGCCCGCTCCGGTGCCCCTTCCGGCTGACCTGGCCGAGGACGACTGGCTGCTGTTCCACGGCATGGGCGCCTATTCCCGCGCCACGCTTACCCGGTTCAACGGCTACGGCAGCGAGCGTATCGTCACCGTGGAAAGGCTGAGCTGAGACTGGACACCGACGTGATGCCCGTTAGGTTCCCACCCGACGGATATCTCGGAGCAGTACATGGACAAGTTCGGCAAGTCTCAATCGGTCCGCCGGTTCGAAGATCATCGCTTTCTGACCGGGCACGGCGGCTACGTGGACGACATCGCGCCCGAAGGTGCGTTGCATGCGGTTTTCGTCCGCAGCCAGATGGCGCATGGAATGCTGGCACCCGTCGATCTGTCCGAGGTCCGCGACATGCCGGGCGTTGCTTTGGCCCTCGCCGCCGAGGACCTCGACGCGATGGGCGTCGACTATATCATGCGCGGCACGCGCGTGACGAACCGCGACGGCAGCAAGGGCGCCGACACTGACCGTCACATTTTGGCCAGGGGAAAGGTCCGTTTCGTGGGCGAGCCCATTGCGGTGATCGTGGCTGAGACGCGAGAGCAGGCCAAGGATGCCGCCGAAGCGGTTTTTGCCGAGATCGACGATCTGCCCGCCAAGGTCGATGTCGCGCCGGGCGGCGAGACGATCCACGACACCGCGCCCGATAACGTGGCCTTCGACTGGGGCATGGGCGATGAGGCGGCTGTGGCCGAGGCGATGGCAGACGCGGCCCATGTGGTCCGCACCCGGATCGAGGACAACAGGATCATCGTCAATTCCATGGAGCCGCGCGGCTGTTTCGCCGAATGGGACGGCGCGCGGCTGCATGTCGCCTTCGGCGGACAGGGCGTCTGGGGGTTGCAGGGGCAACTGGCCCAGTGCTTCGGCCTCGACAAGGCCGACATTCGCGTCACCAACCCCGACGTGGGCGGCGGCTTCGGCATGAAGGGGATGCCCTATCCGGAATACTTCGCCGTGGCCGCCGCGGCCAAGGCGTTGGGCAAGCCGGTCCGCTGGATGTCCGAGCGGACCGAGGCCATGCTGACCGACAACGGCGGCCGCGATCTGGTGACCGAGACCGAACTGGCCTTCGACGCCGATCACAGGCTGATCGCCTACCGTACGGACACGATCTGCAATATCGGCGCCTATAACTCGCAATTCGCCCAGCCGATCCAGACCGACCTGTTCGCCAAGGTCGCGATGGGGGTCTATGACGTGCAGAACGTCTATCTTCAGTGCCGGGGCATCTACACGACAACCACGCAGGTCGACGCCTACCGCGGCGCCGGGCGGCCCGAGGCGATCTTCGCGCTGGAGCGCTCGATGGACAACGCCGCGCGCCAGCTTGGCGTCGATCCGTGGGAGTTGCGCCGCAAAAGCTTCATCCCCACGTCGAAGTTTCCCTACAAGACCGCGATCGCCGACACCTATGACGTGGGCGACTTCAACCGCGTGATGGACCGGGTGATGGCCGAGGCCGATGTCGCAGGCTTCGCCGCGCGCCGCAAGGCATCGGAATCGCAAGGGAAAATCCGGGGTCAGGGGGTCTGTTACTATATCGAATCGATCCTGGGCGACCCGTCCGAGAACGCCCGCGTCGTCTTTGAGGACGACGGGACCGTCAGTCTTTATGTCGGCACCCAGTCGAACGGCCAGGGGCACGAGACGGTCTATGCCAGCTTCCTGTCCGACCACACCGGCATCCCGGTCGAGGCGATCCGCATCGTTCAGGGCGACACCGACAAGGTGCCTCAGGGCGGCGGCACCGGCGGCTCGCGCTCGGTGACCGTGCAATCCACGGCCACGCTCGCGACCGCCACCACGATTCGCCGTCAGTTCGCCGAGTACCTGGCCGAGAAGACCGGGACCGAAGGCGTCGAGTTCGATGACGAGGTCTTTCGTATCCCCGGCTCGAACGAGACGCCGACGATGCTTGAAGTGGCAAAGATGGCGAAGGCGGACGGGCGCGCCGACCTTCTGGACGTCCAGGAACGCATCACGCTCGAGGCGCGGTCCTTCCCCAACGGCTGTCACGTGGCCGAGGTCGAGATCGACCCGGATACCGGTCAGGTCGTCGTGGACCGATACACCGTCACCGACGATTTCGGTAACCTTATCAACCCGATGCTGGCTGAAGGTCAGGTTCACGGCGGCGTGGCGCAGGGGATCGGACAGGCGATTTCCGAGCACACCGTCTATGACGATGACGGCCAGCTTCTGACCGCGTCCTTCATGGACTACGGGATGCCGCGCGCGGTGGATCTGCCGATGATCCGTTTCACCACCGAATCCGTGCCGTCCGTCTACAACCCGATGGGCATGAAGGGCTGCGGCGAGGCGGGAACCGTCGGCGCTCTGGCGGCCATCGCGAACGCGGTGACCGATGCCGTCACGACGGCGGGCGGTGGCGAGATCCAGATGCCATTTACAGCCGAACGCGTCTGGCGCGCACTGAACGAAACCAGAATGGCGGCAGAGTAATTCCGCTCTGCCGCCTCATTGGCGCCTGACTTTTTCGCGAGCCTTCGTTGCAACCGTCGCGAAAGCGTCGCGCGCTGATTATCTGAACGTTTAAGGGATTTCGATAGCTTTTGGCGCCATGGGATTCGGAGATCGCATAAAGGGCCTGTTGGGCTTCTTCCGCCGGACCGAGCGGCATGTGCAGCAGCACACCCGCGACCGGGTCGATCACGTCATCCTTCTCGACGGCACGATGTCCACCCTGGACGAGGGGGACGAGACGAATATCGGCCTCATCTACAAGCTTCTGGCCGAGGCCGCGGTGTCGCACAGGATCGGTATCCTCTACGAGGCGGGGAACCAGTGGTCCGACTGGTCCAAGACGCTGGACATCATCGAGGGGCGCGGCATCAACCGCCAGATCCAGCGCACCTATGGCTGGCTGGCCAGCCGCTATCGTCCGGGCGACCGCATCTTCCTGATCGGCTATTCGCGCGGTGCCTATGCCGTCCGCTCGCTGGCGGGCGTGATCGACCGCGTCGGACTTCTGAAACCCGAGTGCGCCACCGAGCGGATGGTCCGCGAGGCTTATCGCCATTACCAGTTCGACACCGATCCGGCGACCGCGGCCAAGTTCGCCGCCAGTTACTGCCATGGCCACGTTCCCATCGAGATGATCGGCGTTTTCGACACCGTGAAGTCTCTCGGTTTCCGCGCGCCCTTCGTCTGGAAGTGGGAAGAGGTGAAGCATTCGTTCCACAACCATGAAATCGGCCCCAACGTGCGCCACGCTTTCCACGCGCTGGCGCTTGACGAAAACCGCGAGGCGTTCACGCCGGTCATGTGGGACAGTCCGCCCCGGCACCCGGGGCGGCTGGAACAGGTGTGGTTCCGGGGCAGCCACGGCGATATCGGCGGGCAATTGAATGGCTTCGCGCAAGCGCGCCCGCTGGCGAATATCCCGCTGGTCTGGATGCTGGACCGGATCGAACGCTGCGACCTGCCACTGCCCGACGGCTGGCGTCAGAGATTCCCGCCCGATCCCGCCGCCGCCTCGGTCGGTACGCTCAGGGGATGGGGTAAGTATTTTCTGGCCCGCAAGCGCCGCGTGATCGGAACCGACCCGTCCGAGACCCTGCATCCCACCGCAGAAGGCCGCTCTCCGCGCGCGCTGGAGTTCGAGCGGCGGCGCGCCATCGACTCGCTGGCCTAATCCGCGCCACGCATGACAAGGCAGGTGGTCGATCCCTGACCATAAAGCCGTCCGTCCTCGACCCCGACCAGTTCGGCCGTCGCCACGCCGGTCGATCGGCCGATATGCCCTGCCGTCGCAATCGCGCGCATCTGCCGGCCCGGTGCAATCGCACGGATCAAATTCACCTTGTATTCCAGCGTGGTATAGAACGATCCCTGCGGCAGCATGCTCATCACCACGCAGCCCAAAGCCGAATCCAGGATCGTGCCGAACCAGCCGCCATGCGTGACACCCATCGGGTTCAGATGGTTTTCGGTCGGCGTGCCCTCGAACACCACCCGGCCTTTCTCGGCCTCGATCAGTCGCAATCCCATGTGCCCGGCCATGGGCGGTGCCGGCAACTCGCCTGCCAGGATACCTTGCAGGAATTCGATGCCGGATCGGGCCAACAGCGCATCACGCCCGGCCACGCCATGTGTTTCAGACATCCCCGGCCCCCCCGTTTTCCGGGGCAGAGTGACCATACATGGCGCGGCGGACAAGCCCGGTTCAGGCAACTTTTTCCAACGCCGCCGGAGGCACAAGGCCAAGCGCGTTCACGACCTCGCGGGTCATGTCGGGCCGGTTCAGCGTGTAGAAATGAAGATGCTCCACACCCTCGTCCAGAAGCCGGGTGCACAGCGTCGTGCACTGCGTCAGAGCCAGAAGCGCGCTTCGCCCGTCCCGTTCGGCGGTCTCGAACCCCCGTTCCAAAGCCGGGGGGATGCGCGCGCCGCAGCGTGCCGCGAACGTCTTGACCCCGGCCCATGACTGGATCGGCAAGATGCCCGGCAGAATCGGCGCGTCGATCCCCGCCTTGGCGCAACGGTCGCGGAAGCGGAAATAGGTCTCGGCCTCGAAGAAGAATTGCGTGATCGCGCTGGTCGCGCCGGCGTCGATCTTGCGCTTCAGCCACTCGACATCGGCGCCCTCATGCGCCGCTTCGGGATGCGGATCGGGGTAGGCGCCGACAGTGATCTCGAAGGCGCCGGTGCGCGCCAGCGCCTCGACCAGTTCTACGGAGTTTGCGAACCCGTCTTCCCGCGCCTGGAACCCGTCGGCCCCGGCGGGCGGGTCACCGCGCAGCGCCACGATCCGGGACACGCCCGCCTGGGCATAACGCTCCGCGATCGCCAGCGTCTCGCTCCGGCTTGCGTCGACACAGGTTAGGTGCGCGGCGACGTCGATGCCGGTGCGCCCTCGGATCGTCTCGACCGCCTCGTGGGTCAGCTCGCGCGTCGTGCCGCCCGCGCCATAGGTCACCGACACGAAGGCCGGGTCCAGATGCTGGAGCGCGCGTAGCGTGTCCCACAACTGGAACGACGCATCGAGCGACTTGGGCGGAAAGAATTCGAAGGAAATCGTGGGCGCGGACATCTGGCAAACTCCGTTTGGTTCAGACCTTGTCCCATGTCAGGCGATGTGAGACAAATTCATAATTTTCATCACCATCATGAGGCGAGGCGCATAATGCACATCGAATTCCGCCACCTGCGCACCATCCGCGCGATCCACGAGGCGGGCGGTCTGGCGCGTGCGGCGGACATTCTGAACATCACGCAATCGGCGCTCAGCCACCAGGTAAAGGGCCTGGAGGATCAGGCGGGTGTCGAGTTGTTCGTGCGCCGATCCAAGCCGCTGAAACTGTCGGCTGCGGGCCACAGGCTGTTAAAACTGGCCGAGAAGGTCCTGCCCGAGATCGAGGCGCTGGAGGATGATTTCGCGGCACTTCGATCCGGCAAGTCAGGCCGTCTGCACATCGCCATCGAATGCCACGCCTGTTTCGAATGGCTGTTCCCGGTGCTTGAAGAATTCCGCAAGGCCTGGCCCGAGGTCGATGTCGATATCCGCCCCGGTCTCGCGTTCGGCGCGATGCCCGCGCTGGACCGCGAAGAGGTCGACCTTGTCGTATCGTCCGATCCCGAGGATCTGCCGGGCGTCGATTTCACTCCTCTCTTCGACTACGCGCCGGTCTTCGTGGCCTCGGCCCAGCACCCTTTGGCTCAGAAGGACTTCGTGGTGGCCGAGGACTTCCGCGACGAGTTGCTGATCACCTATCCCGTCGAGAGATCGCGGTTGGACGTGTTCACCGAGTTGCTGACGCCCGCCAAGGTCGAGCCGCGCGGCGTTCGACAGGTGGAACTGACCGCCGTGATCCTTCTTCTCGTCGCGTCGAACCGCGGCGTTGCGGTCCTGCCCGACTGGGTCGTGCGCGAGGTGCGGTATCACTCGGACTACGTCACCCGCCCGCTGACCGAACACGGTGTGACCAAACGGCTCTACGCCGCCACCCGGTCCGACGACACGACCAAGCCGTTCATGTCGCATCTTCTGCGGCTGGCCCGCAAGATCCGGTTCAGTTGCAGCGCGGCGATCTGAAGGTTTAGGCCGACCGGCCCGGCGCTTCGGCCTTGGCAAGCCCGCGGGCGTGGCCTATACGCGCGCTCCGGACCAGACGGAGACGACCCATGCAGGGCAGCGCGAACCTCAACGTGATGATCATGGCGGCCCGCAAGGCCGGGCGCAGCCTTGTCAAGGATTTCCGCGAGGTCGAGAACCTTCAGGTCTCATCCAAGGGCGCGGGCGACTTCGTCAGCCGTGCCGACATAGCCGCCGAGCAGATCGTCCGCGACATGCTGATGGAGGCGCGCCCGAACTACGGTTGGGTCGGCGAGGAATCCGAGCCGGTCGAAGGCAAGGACCCGACGCGCCGGTGGATCGTCGATCCGCTCGATGGCACCTCGAATTTCCTTCACGGTCTGCCGCATTGGGCGGTCTCCATCGCGCTGGAACACAAGGGCGAGATCGTGGCGGGCGTCGTCTTCGATCCGGCCAAGGACGAGATGTTCGTCGCCGAAAAGGGGCAGGGCGCCTGGCTGAACGACAGCCGCCTGCGGGTCAGCGACCGTCGCCAGATGATCGAATGCGTCTTCGGCACCGGTATCATGGGGGGCGGTCGCGGCGATCTGCCGGCGACCCTGCGCGAGATCGCCCGCCTTGCGCCCGCCTCCGCCGGCATCCGCCGCTGGGGGGCGGCCGCGCTGGACCTGGCCTATGTCGCCGCGGGCCGCTTCGACGGATATTGGGATCACGGGCTGAAGGCCTGGGACCTGGCAGCCGGTCTTCTGATCGTGCGCGAGGCGGGCGGGCTGGCCGAAGCCTTCGACACCGATCGCCGGATCATCGAGTCGGGCGACGTGATCGCCGCCAACGCCAATATCTTCGATGCCTTTGCAAAGACTGTTCGGCATGGCTGAACAATTCGCCCCGATTCTCGCCGCATTTCGGTGCCAGCTACGACGCATGTCTGCCAAATCTCTCATAATCTGGTCGCTCGCCGCCGTCTTCGGCCTGTCCGCCCTGACGATGCTGTCGCCCAAGGCTGCACCCGTCGCCTCGCTTGAAACGGGGCTTGGGCCCGAAGTCTCGACCGAAGCGCTCTAGGGATCGCGCCGGGTCCGGTTGCGGCCCAGAAGTCGCCCGATCAGGAACGACGTGCGCGGCGCGTAGACGTAGCTGGTGCGGATATGGGTTTCGCGCGCGCGCATCCGGATCAGCCCGAAGACGATCAAGACCACATGCGCCAGCGACACGAAGGCGAACATCGCCGGCGGACCGTAGGCCTCGATCAGCTCCGACACGACCCAGGGCGAGGCGATGGCGCCCACGGCATAGAGGAACATCAGCGCGGCGGACAACTCCACGCGCTCGTCATCCTCGGCGTAGTCATGCGCATGCGCGGCCGAGACGGAATAAATCGGGAAGGTCGCGAAACCAAACAGGCCCGAGGTCAGGAACGCCGCCGCCGTGCCCGAGGCCGAGAACGCCACGGTGACCGCGCAAGAGACGATGGCGAAGACCGACAAACCGATCAGCACCCAGCGCCGGTCGTAGCGGTCGGCGAACCAGCCCGCCGGGTATTGCGACAGCGCGCCGCCCAGGACGAATGCCGCCAGAAACAGCGCGATCTGATCCACCGACAGCCCGACCTCGGCGCCATAGATCGGGCCGACCATGCGAAAGGCCGCCGTCGTCAGACCCGCCGAAACGACACCCGCCGCAGCCAGCGGCGAGCGCGCCCAGGCCAGCGAGGGTCTCAGGCGCGGCGCGTCGGGCGTGATCGGCTCGGTCGCCCGCGTTACCACCAGTGGCAACAGCGCGGCGCAACAGATCAGCGCCAGGATGTTGTACGAGACGTAGTGCGCGGGCGTCAGGACCGAGATGATCAGTTGCGCCACCAGCGAGCCGCCGATGTCGACCACGCGGTAGACACCCATGGTGCGGCCGCGTGTCTCGTTCGTGACCTTCGCCTGCAACCAGCTTTCGACGACCGTGTAGCACCCCGCCACGCACAGCCCCGACAGCATCCGCATCCCCATCCAGGCCACGGGGTCGATGACGATCATGTGCGACAGGATGCCGATCGTGCCGCAGGCGATGAAGGCCGCGAACGCCCGGCTGTGCCCGACCGTCCCCATCAGGCGCGGCGCCCACCAGCAGCCGATGAAGAAGCCCAGGAAATGCGCCGAGCCCAGAAGCCCGATCTCGCCGGTCGAAAAGCCCAGTTCGATCCCCGAGATCGCATCAAGCGGCGCGATACCGCCCGATCCAAGTTGCAGAAGGATGACCGACAGGAAAAGGGCCGCGAAGGAAATCAGAAGACGCATGGACTCGTTCTGGACTGCTCTCGACCCCAATAGCCGCTAGGCCGGTTGCAGGTCACGCCCGTAATCGACAGAGTGGGGACGATTTTGTCTCTTTCGTCCCGAGGTCCGCCGTGACAGCCACGATACACCACATCCCGATCTGTCCGTTCAGCCAGCGGGTCGAGATCCTGCTGGCCCTGAAAGGCCTGCGCGACCAGATCGCGTTCCATGTGGTCGACATCACCAGGCCACGCGATCCGCGCCTCTTGGAGCTTTCCAAGGGCACCACGGCGCTTCCGGTGATGGAGATCCCCGGCCGAACGGCGCTGAAGGAAAGCCGAGTGCTTCTGGAATATGTCGAAGCGCTCTATCCCGACCCGCCGGTCGCGCGCACGGACCCTCACGAGCACGCGCTTGAAAGCCTGATCGTGCAGCGCGAGGGCAGTTTCGGCATGGCGGGGTACAGTTTTGTCATGAACCAGGACCGCGCCAGGCGCGACGATTTCCTGGAGCGGATGCTGTCCGAATACCGGGCTCTGAACGATACCCTGGTGAACTATGCACCGGGCGACACGTTTTTCTTCGACCGCTTCGGCTGGGCCGAGACCGTCTTCACGCCGTTCTTCCAGCGGTTCTGGTTCCTGGACTATTACGAGGACTTCGAATTGCCCGACGGATCGGAATATGACCGGGTCCGGCGCTGGCGCGAGGCCTGCCTGACCGACCCCCACGCCCAGCAGGTGCAATTCGACCAGATCGTGAAGCTTTATTACGATTACGCAAAGGGCGCGGGTAATGGCGCCCTGGTCGAGGGACGCAGCCGCTCGTCCTTCGTGTTCGAGCCGGACTGGTCCGTCCGACCGATGCCGCCTGCCGACAAATACGAGGTATCGGCGACGGATGCCGAATTGGGTCTCGTCGCCTGAGCCTCAGACCGTGTCCAGATACAGATCGATCCGCTCGGCCTCGCTCAACTCGTCGTAATAGCTCAGTTCCTGCCGCTTGGTCATCAGGTAGTTACGGATCAGTTCCTGCGAAAAGATGCGCGGCATCAGCGCGCTTTGCTCGAACAATCGGATCGCCTCGTGCCAATCGGATGGCAGCGTGTCCAGCTTGCTGGCATAGGCGTTGCCCTTGATCGGCTCGGGCGGTGTCGCACCGTCCTCGATCCCGATCAACGCCGCTCCCAGAATGCCGGCCAGCATCAGGTAGGGGTTCGTATCGCCCCCTGCGACGCGATGCTCGATCCGGCGCGCGGCGGTCGGCCCGGCGGGGATGCGGATCGCGGCGGTCCGGTTCTCATAGGCCCATCCGATCCCGGTCGGCGCGTGCGCGCCCGGGACCAGCCTGTCATAGCTGTTGCCGTGGGGTGCGAAGATCAGCGTCGAGTCCTGCATCGCGTTCAGGCATCCCGCCACGGCATTCATCAGGAGATCCGATCCGCGCTCGGTCCCGTCGTCGAAGACGTTGCGGCCCTCGCCGTCGACCACCGAGAAATGCACATGCATCCCCGTGCCCGAATGGTCGGCATAGGGCTTGGCCATGAAACTGGCCGCAAATCCGTGTTTCCGCGCCATGCCCCTGACCAGAAGTTTGAACAGCCAGGCATCGTCCGCGGCCTCCAGCGCGTCGCGATGAACGAGGTTGATCTCGTACTGGCCCAGCCCCGCCTCGGAAATCGCGGTCTCGGCCGGGATGCCCATCGCCTCGCAGGCGTCGTACAACTCCGCAAAGAAACTGTCGAAGGCGTCGAGCGCCCGGATCGACAGGATCTCGCCCCCCAGACGCCGCTTGCCGGATCGTGGCGAGGGTGGCGGCTGCAATTGCTCGCCCGCATCGTCGATCAGATAGAATTCCAGTTCGGTCGCGGCCATCACCTGCCAGCCCTTGTCGCGGAAGCGGCCAAGCACGGCATCCAGCGCATGACGGGGATCGCCCGCAAAGGGATTGCCCGCCTCGGTGTACATCCACATCGGCAACAGCGCCGACGGGTTCTGAAGCCACGGCACGGGCACAAAGCCTCGGCCCGTAGGCTTCAGGATGCCGTCGCGGTCGCCGGTCTCGAAGACCAGCGGGCTGTCCTCGATATCGTCGCCCCAGATATCCACGTTCAGAACGGAAAGCGGCATCCGCGTCGTGCCCTCCAGCACCTTGTCGGAATAACCCACTGGCATCCGCTTGCCGCGCGCCTGACCGTTCAGGTCGGCCACCGCCGTCGTGATTGTCCGGATCTCCGGATGGTCCAGAAGCCAGTCGTCCATGATGTCACCGGATCAGTTGCGGGCGGTACCGGATGCGGCGCGCCGCCTGTGGCAGGTGCCGGTTCAGCCGCCGGTTGGCCAGGTTGAAAAGCCCGATGATGACCAGCGTCAGCAGGATGAAATAGACCGCCACGATGGGATAGGGCACGAAGGGGTTGAAGGTCTTGTCGGCGAAGTAACTGGCGTAATACAGCGCGTCGCCCTGTTGCCGCACTGCCGGGAAACCGCTGAAGAACACCAGCGTCGTGGCATGAAACAGAAAGATCGCCTCGTTCGTGTAGGCGGGCCAGGCCAGGCGCATCGTCGTGGGCCAGGTGATCCGCCGGAACCTTGACCAGCCCGATAGGCCGTAGGCGTCGGCGGCATCCAGATCGCCCCTCGGCACGGTTTTCAGCGCGCCATAGAAAATCTCGCCCGAATAAGCCGAGGTGTTCAGGATCAGGACCAGAAGCGCCCCCGCCTGCGCCGCCGTCATCCAGGGCAGGATGCCGGCCTGTTTCAGCGACAGGAAGCTGAAATAGGCCAGGAAGAACTGGATGAAAAGCGGCGAGCCGCGAAAGATCAGGATGAACCACTCGGCGGGCTTTCGAAGCCAGGGCGACGGGCTGGCCTTGGCCATTGCCACCGCGTTGGCGATGAAGAACCCGATGAGCAGGGCCAGCGCGCCGAAATAGATGTTCCAGATCACGCCCGACCCGATCAGGGTGACCTGTTGACACAACGTGAAGTCCTCGCGCGGCAGCAGCCGCTCGCCGATCCCGATGGACCGCAGCGCATAGGCTGATATCGCTTCGCCACAGGTCACGCCCGCGCTCCGGCAAAGGCCTGCCCGTGGGACAGCCGTTTCGTGATCCGCTCCAGCACGATCTCGGAGACCCGTGTGAACGCCAGATAGAAAATCAGCAGACCGATGAAATACCACAGCCGCCAGTCGCCGTGGGGATAATCGAAGAACCGCGCCGATTTCGACGAACCGAGTTCGCGCGCCCAATACACGATGTCCTCGATCCCCAAGATGAACAGCAGCGGCGTCGCCTTGATCAGGATCATCCAAAGATTTGACAGGCCGGGAAGGGCATAGACCCACATCTGCGGCACAAGGATGCGCCAGAACGACTGGCGCTGCGACATGCCGTAGGCTTCGGCCGTCTCCAACTGCGCCCGCGGCACGGCGCGCATCGCGCCATAGAGAACGTTCGCCGCAAAGGCGCCGAAGACGATGGCGAAGGTAAAGACAGCCAGCGCGAAGTTATAGGCCTCGTGCCAGGCCTGGGGCGCGTTGCCCTTCGGGATCTTTGCTTCGGGACAGACCAGGAAATTCGCCCCCTGCCGGATCGGCTCGGTCCAGTCGGGGCAGACGATCTGGTGTTTCGACCATTCCAGGGCCTGGTCCAGCGCGATGATGAAGAACAGGAAGAAGACGATATCCGGAACGCCCCTCACCATCGAGGTGTAGGTCTTGCCCAGAAGCGACAGCGGCAGGAAGGACGACCGCGAGGCCATGGCGCCCAGGAACCCGAAGGCCAGGCTGACGGGCGCGGTGATGGCCAGCAGAAGCAGAACCGTCCCCAGCGAAATGTAGAGGTTCATGTGCACGCCCGTCGTGAAATAGCAGGCGAACCACCGGAAGGTGTCGAGCGTGTCAGGTTCGGCGCAGAAGGAAAACATGCAACGAAGGGCGGCAGGAAACCCGCCGCCCTGTCAAGCGATTAGTAGGTCTGCGTGTCCTCGCCGAACCACTTTTTCAGAAGCTCAGTGATGCGGGCGGCCTCTTTCATCGAGGTCGTCGCGGCATCGAGCGTCTACTTCGGCTCGGGGTCGGTCTCGCGCAGGCCCATGCCCACGCCGCCGCCCAGCGGAACCGGATCGCCGACGACCATCAGCTCACCGCCCGATTCCTCGGCCTTCGGCAACAGGAAATCCGCGTCGGCAAAGACCGCGTCGGCCTCGCCGTTGAGAACCGCCGCGATGGTCTCGTCGGGCGTCGCGAATTCCAGAAGCGTCGCGCCGGTCTCGGCCACATAGGCCGACTGGATCGTGTTGGTCTGCGCGGCGATGACGCCGCCGGTCAGGTCCACGTCCTCGGACTTGGCGACATAGCGCGACGCGGTCGGCGGATAGTAGTCCTGCGTGAAGTCGATGACCTCGTCGCGCTCGTCGGTGATCGACATGCCCGCGATAATGGTGTCGTAGTTTCCGCTAGTCAGGTTCGGAATGATCGAATCCCAGTCGTTCGTCACCCACTCGCAGGTCAACTCCGCGCGCGCGCACAACTCGTCGCCCAATTCACGTTCGAAGCCGTCGACCTCGCCCGAGTCGTTGATGAAGTTGTACGGAGGATAGGCGCCCTCGGTGCCCATCCGGACCACGCTGTGGCTGCCCGCGAATGCGGCACCGGCCGCGAAAGCCACGGCGGCCGTGGCAAGAAGCAAGGATTTCATGTGTCTCTCCCAGGTCTGTTGTCGAGCGTGGATTTGTCTCCACGCCGATTGTGGCGGGCAGCGTTATGCGAAAATCGGCGAGAATCAACACTTCCCTGAGGGAATTCTCGCGCAGGTTGCCCGGTTTTCCGGCTTCTGGGCGTTTTTCATGCAAGATGCGCAAAACCGCGATTTCAGCGTGAGTACTTCGTGAGATGCCAGGCTCCGGGGCTGTGCGGGCACCCTTGCCGAACTACGGTCGCAGCACCAAGCGCTGCACGTGGCGACCTCAGGGGAAAACCGGATGACCGGACTTGCCATCGACATCTCGATCTGGGAACTGACCGGTCTCTCCGGTGCCGAGATCTATGTGCTCGGCTATGTCTCGGCGGCCTACGACCGCATCCCCAGCCAGTCGATTCATTTCTACACCCTTCGACTGGCGGCGGCCTGTCTGGTGATGATCGGGCTCGTCGACGCCTTCAACCTGGCCGCGGCGGTCATACAGATCTTCTTCATCGCCGTGTCGCTGGTCGGCGTGATGCGTCACCTCGGGCGGGAAAAGGCGCAGAAGCTCGGAAAGCGCCCGCCCTCCACGCCCGTCTTTCGCACCTGTCACGCATCGACGGCCGACAGGAACTGACGCAGCCGCTCGGACTTGGGCTGACCGAACAGGCGGTCCGGCGGACCTTCCTCTTCGATCCGGCCCTGATGCAGGAACACGATATGGTCGCTGGCGTCGCGCGCCAGGCCCATGTCGTGTGTGACGATGATCATGGTGCGGCCTTCTTCGGCCAGGGCCTTTATCACGCGAATGACTTCCTGCTCCAATTCCGGGTCCAGCGCGCTTGTCGGCTCGTCGAACAAAAGCGCGCGCGGCTCCATGCACAAGGCCCGCGCGATCGCCGCCCGCTGCTGCTGCCCGCCGGACAATTGCGCGGGCCAGGCGTCGCACTTGTCGCCGATCCCGACCTTGTCGAGGTATTTGCGCGCGGTCTCCTCCACCTCGGCCCGGTCGCGTTTCAGCACCGTCAGCGGCGCTTCCATCACGTTTTGCAGGATCGTCAGGTGGGACCACAGGTTGAACTGCTGGAACACCATGGACAGGTTCGTGCGGATCCGCGTGACCTGGGCCCTGTCCGCCGGATGCCGGTTGTGCCCGCTGCCTTTCCAGCGGACCGCTTCGCCCTCGAACAGGATCTCTCCCTCCTGGCTGTCCTCCAGAAGGTTCGCGCATCGCAGGAGCGTCGACTTTCCAGACCCCGACGATCCGATCAGCGAGATCGCGTGGCCCCTCGGTGCGATCATGTCGACGCCCTTCAGGACCTCGAGCGCGCCGAAGCTTTTGTGCAGGTTGCGGATCTCGATGACGGGTGCGGTCTCGGTCACGGGCGTCCCTCGCTGGTTCGGGGAAGTTAGGCCCGGATTTCGTCTGAATGCAACGGCTTACGCCGCAGGCACATCGCCGGACAGAGGCGGCGGCGTCGGGATGGCCAGGTAGGCGGCGGCAGGGATGCGGGCGATGCCGCGGATGTGAAGGGCGCTCAGCGTTTCGGGATCCGTGCGGGTCAGAGCGCCCTGGACGGCGGCGAAGATCGCGTCCGCGTCGCGGCCCTTTGCGGTGATCAGCGGCAGGCCCGGGGTCGGATCGGTATGAGCCAAGACGCGAAGTTGTTCTGCAATCTCAGGAAGATAGCGCTCGATCAGCCGCCAGGTTTCCGCGTCGATGGCCGCGATGTCGGCGCGGCCGTCGGCGACGGCGCGGGCACTTTCGCGGTGGGCGCCGGTGTGAAGCGTCCGGTTAAAGGTCAGGCCGTGGGCATGGGGCGCGGCCCAGCCGGACTGGCTGAGAGGATCGTTGAAGGCCAGTGTTTTTTCCTCGAAATCAATGACTTCTCCGGGCGCGTCCCGATGCGCGACCAGCACGGAATAGTAATGTCCGGGAGGTGCGCCGGGCAGGGCGTGGTCGAGTGTGCCGACCAGCGCGACGGCTTCGTGAAGGCGCTGGCGATAGGGCAGGCCGCAGGTCTGGCCCAGAATCAGATCTGGGTTTTGCCAATGATCCCAGAGGTTTCCGTCGCGACTTAGATGTTCCGGCGCGGGCATGTTCCGGGCGCGGAGCGCATCGCGGATGTGGCTCCAGAACGCGTCCCAATGGGTGCTTTGGCCGGGCCAGTCATACATGGCCAGGCTGGCGATCATCCTTTGTTTTCAACCCTTTGCCGGGCCAGTGCGCTGTCGCGGTCGTTGATTCCCAGCATCGGCGCGACAAGACGCATCAGCGCGTCTTCCTCGTGGTCGCGCTGGCCGTCGGCGAGGACGATTTCCCACAGCGATTCCACGACGCCCGCACGGTCCTCGTAAGGCACCGCGTCCTTGATCGCGCGGGTGAACCGGACGGTGTCGGGGGCCTCGCGCTCCAGCGCCTCGGCCTCCTGACGCAGCTTCGCGACCTCGAACGGGCCGAGATTGTAACGTGATGTCAACAGCTTATCGATCCGCGCAATCTCGTCCCGGTGATACTCGCCATCGGCGCGGGCGATGCGGACCAGAAGCGCGGCCATGGCCAGACGGGCGTCGTCCCCGGTCAGCGGATCGGGCTCGGGGGCGGTGAGGCGGCGAAGAAGTGCGTCGAACATGGGGAAGATATATGGGCCGACGGTGCGAAGGCAAAGACCTGTCGGCGGCGCGTCGGCAGAGTGTCGGCAAAACGTATGGCAGGGGCGCACGGTGCCTTGAGGATCTGGCAAGGTGTCTGACGGGGAGGTGAACGGGTGCGGTTTCCGTCGAACACTCGCGGCGCGATTCACGGAAGGGCGCAGGATGTGTGAATCCTCTGTGAACGCGCTACCCGGACGCCGGGGAGAGGCGTAGGATCAGTGCATCGACCGGGTTCGAATGATCCGCAGTCGATGGTTTTTTCTGGAGGCAATTATGAAAGGGATATTTCTTACTGCGGCCGTTGTTGGGCTGATAGCTTTGTCCTGGACGCCAACGGCAGAGGCGGCCGATGCCGCCAAAGGCCGGAAGATGTCGGCCGCGACCGCCCCGTCCACCTACGCGTTCATGGAGGCGCGGGCGCGGGTCTACAACGACATGAAGATCGACTACTCGGGCGACCCCGATGTCGACTATGCGCGAACGATGATTTCGCACCTCGAAAGCGCCATCGCGCTTGCCGGTATCGCGACGGATCAAGGGGAGGACCCCGACCTTCGCGCCTTGTCCGAGGAACTCATCGCGTCCCGCGCGGCCGAGATCGCGGTGTTCCGGGCCTGGCTTGCCCATCACGGCAGCTGAACGGCGAGTCGGACGGGCCTGCGGCGGGCGGCCATTCATCCGCTTTGGCGGGCGTTCGACGGGGCCACCCCATGCCCGGAATCAAGGGCCGCAGGCCCGCCGGGCAGCGCCCGGTTGCTCGCCTGTGAAAGGTCCACTGGATCTTTCACGGGCGTCCATCACCCCCCTCGGGCGGGCGCTTTGCAGCGTTGCGGCTGGGTTCAGGCGTCGGAGGGGTGTGGGACGATCAAGTGAAGACCTCAGCCGCCCGACGCCCACCCGGCGGACGGGCGCCGTCCTCCTTTCGTTGGCATGGTAGGGAGTGCAGTCGTGCGCAGCATAGCGCGTTCGATGGTGCAAATTAATGCGCACCCTACGCTTGCTGATTTGCCGCTGTTCAATCCTCAGAGATATAAAAATTCTTGATCTTGTTTGCGGCCCTGTCTAGTTCTGGATAAACAGAGTTTTCGTAAATCCCGACCGAATTCAGTGATTTTAGCATAGGTTTCTTGTCCGAGGGCGCTATGTCGATAACTTGAGTTTTCACGTCGGGCATATTCGTTCTAACTAGTTCTAATTGAAGCCCAAACAGCAAGAATGCTCCAGACTGTGCCAATACTCTTGGGTTGTTTTTCTTAGGAATTGTCACATGGGCCCGTACGAGATCTAGAGGGTCGATTTCATTCCGAAAATATGGCTTTTCCTCACGTATGAACTGAACCAGCCGGTCGAAGATCTTGTATTCATTTACGTCTTCAACCATCTGGTAATACTTTTCCTCATCTTGGCTTCGCAGTGTGCGAAGTCTTTGAGTACGGGTGCCTGGAAAGTTTTCCTTAATGGATTCGCGAATTGCCGCTAAGATATCGAACTTTTCTTGTTCATTTAGGTGAACTAAGTTTGACGCACAACTAACGGTATCGCTCATCGAATATTTTATCAAATCAGCCGGAACTTCGTAGATAATTACTTGTCCGCGGGAGCTGAAATCCTTTTCGCACGCAAAGTAGAGCGCCATTAGTGGATTGGTTGTTACATCCAAAAGCCGTGTTGGGATTCCGTAGTGTTGTGCGCGAACAAGTTTGTCAAACGTATACCTGTCATTGTCAAATTCCCGTGGGCTTTCAGACATCAGGCTATAGAGCATTTGACGCTCGTTCTTCCGATAACCGTCTTCTCGGAACACCGATGGCATCTGACGAAATGATCTCTTAGTATGGCCCCGATAAAAGAGTGTACCCTGTGTATCCTGCTGTAAGCTCTCAATTCTTTGGACGAATCCTCTTAATGACTTAATCCCTTTCGGCATTGAAGAATCTCCCTCAAACCAACCTCGACACCTCAACCGCCGCCTTCACAAACCCCTCGAACAACGGATGCGGCGCGAACGGCTTCGACTTCAACTCCGGGTGAAACTGCACCCCGATGAACCACGGGTGATCCTTCCACTCGACGATCTCGGGCAGCCGCCCGTCGGGTGACATCCCCGTAAAGCACAACCCCGCGCCCTCCAGCTTGTCGCGGTATTTCACGTCGACCTCGTAGCGGTGGCGGTGGCGTTCCTCGATCACCGGCTGGCCATAGACCTCCTCCACTTTCGATCCCGATTTCAGGTTCGCCGTATAGGCGCCCAGCCGCATCGTGCCGCCCTTGTCGTCGTCGACCTTGCGGCGGGCGACGTGGTTGCCCTGGACCCATTCCTTCAGGTGATAGACCACCGGCTCGAAGCGTTTGCGGCCGGCCTCGTGGTCGAATTCCTCGCTGCCCGCACCGGCGATCCCGGCCACGTTCCGCGCGGCCTCGATGACCGCCATCTGCATGCCCAGGCAGATGCCGAGATAGGGGATCTTCTTTTCCCGCGCGAATTGCGCCGCCTTGATCTTGCCCTCGGTGCCGCGCTCGCCGAAGCCGCCGGGGACCAGGATGGCGTGGAAGTTCTCAAGGTAGGGGGCCGGGTCCTCGCGCTCGAAGATCTCGGCGTCGATCCACTCGGCCTTGACGCGGGTGCGGTTCGCCATGCCGCCATGGGTCAGCGCCTCGGCAATGGATTTGTAGGCGTCCTCCAGCTGCGTGTACTTGCCGACGATGGCGACGCGCACCTCGCCCTCGGCGTTCTCCAGCCGGTCCATCACGTCTTCCCAGCGGTCGAGGTTGGGGCGCGGCGCGGGCGATATCCCGAAGGCGTCCAGCACCGCCTGATCCAGACCCGCCTTGTGATAGGCCATCGGCGCTTCGTAGATCGACTTCAGGTCATAGGCCGGGATCACCGCCTCGGGGCGGACGTTGCAGAAGAGCGCGATCTTGGCGCGTTCCTTTTCCGGTATAGGCTGCTCGGAGCGGCAGACAAGCACGTCGGGTTGCAGGCCGATCGAGCGAAGCTCCTTGACGCTGTGCTGGGTGGGCTTGGTTTTCAGTTCCGACGACGCGGCGAGGTAGGGCAGCAGCGTGAGGTGCATGAAGATGCACTGGCCGCGCGGTTTGTCCTGGCTGAACTGGCGGATCGCCTCGAAGAAGGGTAGGCCCTCGATGTCGCCCACGGTGCCGCCGATCTCGCAGAGCATGAAATCGACCTCGTCCTCGCCGATGGAGATGAAGTCCTTGATTTCGTTGGTGACGTGAGGAATGACCTGGATCGTCTTGCCCAGGTAGTCGCCCCGGCGTTCCTTCTCCAGCACGTTGGAATAGATGCGCCCCGACGAGACGCTGTCGGTGCCGCGGGCGTGGACGCCGGTGAAGCGCTCGTAATGGCCGAGGTCCAGGTCGGTCTCGGCGCCGTCGTCGGTGACGAAGACCTCGCCGTGTTCGAAGGGGCTCATCGTGCCGGGGTCGACGTTGAGATAGGGGTCGAGCTTGCGGAGGCGGACGGAATACCCGCGCGCCTGTAGAAGCGCGCCCAGCGCGGCCGAGGCCAGGCCCTTGCCAAGCGACGAGACCACACCGCCGGTGATGAAGACGAACCTTGCCATGTGCCGGATTTCCCCCGTGACTCACTGCTCTTGGCTGCGTCTTCCGGGTTGCGGAAATCGCAGCATCACGGGATTTGAGGTATAGGGGATTCGCGCGGGCTTGCCAAGCGCCCGGACGCAAGATGTGGTCACCGACCACGGGTCTGGTCAAGGTTTTGTGGTTTTTCCAAGACCCGGCAGGGTGTCAGCCGCTCCGAAAGCGATGGGCGCACGGAACCGGTGGCCGAAGTGCAGCCGCAGCGCCAGCGCGACGACGACGGTCAGGACTTGGAAGCCGAGCTGCTCGGGCGTGTCCGCCCCCGGGTCGACGAAGCTGCGCCAGAGAACGAAGGTCAGCGTGCCATGGAACGCGTTGAAGAGAAGCGTCATCGCGTTCAGGTGCCAGGCGAGGCCCCAGTTGCGGTGCAGCGTGCCGGAATAGCGCGCAAGGCCGATCATGGCGCCGCCGAAGACGAGGCCGATCCAGGAAAAGAAGACCGCCATCGGGTCGCCGGTCGCAAGGCCCGCGGCAAGGACCAGCGCTCCCGATCCCGCCATCGCCCAGCCGAGCGGAACGAAAGGCCGCGACCGGAACGCGGCGGGGTTGCGCCGATGCCGGATGGCGCGCCAGTCGACCCAGCCCGCGCAGGCGTCAGCCGCCAGACGGTGTTCTATGCCTTCGGCGACCGGGCGGGCCTTCTGGTGGCGATGGTGCGCCACAAGGACAGCCGCACAGATCACGTCGCGCGCATCCGCGAAACGGTGGCTGCTCCGGATGACGGGGCCGACGGCATGGTGCGCCTGGTCGAGGCCTGGCTCGACTACGTGCCAGAGATTTATCCGGTCGGCATCCTCCTGGACGCCGCCGCGCTGACCGATCCTGCGGCGCGGGCCGCCTGGGACGACCGAATGGACGCCGTCCTGGGCGCGTTCCGGCGCAAGGCCGAAGCGGTGACGGATGATCCGGCGCGCGTCGCCGACGAGATCTGGGCGCTCTGCCATCCAACGCAGTGGCGGCGCCTGGTGGTCGAATGCGGGTGGAGCCCGGAGACCTTCCGGGCCTCGCGCGTCAGGCTGACGCGCGCCGTTCTTGAAAGCGGTTAGGTCAGTCCGCGCGGGGCAGGTTCAATCCGCCGCCCTCGCCGCCGGAGACCGGCGGCAGAAGCGCATCGCCCGCGGGAACCGAGGTGTCGCGGTTGGACGACGGTGCCGGTGAATCGACGCCGATCTGATCGAGAACCGAAGATCCCGCGGATTTCTGCGCGGCGATGATCGTCAGCGTCAGCGAGGTGATGATGAAGGCGATGGCCAGAAGCCAGGTCACCTTGCCCAACGCCGTCGCCGCACCCCGGGCCGAGACCAGCCCGCCGCCGCCACCGCCGCCCAGACCCAGCCCGCCGCCTTCGGAGCGCTGCAACAGCACGACGCCGATCAGGCCCAGCGCGAGGATCAGGTGGATGATGAGAGCCACGTTCTCCGTATCGGTGGTCGGATGCCCCTTGGGTGAACGGGGGGTATGTATTCGCATTGACGCGGTCGCGCAAGCCCGGGCCGGTCAGCGGATGTCGCGAATGCCCCAGCGGGCGCGAAAGCGCTCGGACGCGGCGACCAGGAAATCCTCGAAGACGCGCAGCTTGCGGGGCCGAAGCCCGCCCGGTGGCAGGACGAGCCGTACGTCGAAGGCGCCCGGCCTCCAGTCGTCGAGGACCGGCACCAGCCGGCCCGAGCGCACCTCGTTGTAGGCGAGATAGCTGGCAAGCTGCACGATGCCGATCCCGCCCGTCGCCGCCGTCACCGCCGCGCCGACCTCTTCCACGATCAAGGGGCCCAAGGGCGTGAACCGCTCGGTCGCGTCGCCCTTCCGGAAGGTCCAGGGGCTGGCGCGGCCGGTCGCCGAGGCCATGACGCCGACCGTGTCGTGGGCGGCAAGGTCGGCGGGCGTCTCGGGCGCACCACGCCGCGCGAGGTAGCCGGGCGCGGCCAGCGTGATCAGGGGCACCAGGCCCACATTGCGGGCGACCATCGCGCTGTCGGGCAGATCGCCCACGAAGACGGCGGCGTCCAGCCGGTCGCCCACGAAATCCGGCACCACGTTCCGCGCCATCAATTCCAGCCGGACCTCGGGATACTCCGCGAAGAAGCCCGGCAGTTCCGGCGCGACGACCAGACGCAGGAGGCCCGGCGGAATCTGCACCCGAAGCGTGCCGCGCGGGATCTTCTCGGCGCCGCCCACGTCGTCCTCGAGCGCCTCGATCTGGGCCAGAATGCCGCGCGCCCTCTCGGCATAGATCGCGCCTTCCTCGGTCAGGCGCGCGCCGCGCGTCGTCCGTTCCAGAAGCCGGACGCCGAGATAGGATTCAAGCTCGGACAGGATCGAACTGGCCATGCCGTGCGAATAGCCGAGATCGGCGCTGGCGGCGGTGAGGCTGCCAAGCTCGGCCACGCGCAGAAAGACCCGCATCGCCCTGATCTGGTTCATCCGAGTGTCCGAAAAAACCGGAGAGTGTGGCCGAGTATCCGGCGGTTCCGCAAAAAATGAAATCGGGTAATTGCACCGCCATCGCAGCCCGGTCTCAGGGTTGCTCCGTCAACCGAAAGCCAAAGACAGGAACACGAAACCCGATTTCGCGGCCGGTTCGGTCGCGATCGCCGATGATTTCTATTACGCCGTCCACAAGGGCATCCGCCTCGCCAATGCGCGGCTTCTGATCCGGCTTGGCCGGGCCGATGCGGGCGACGCGGAGGAGGTGTCGCGCGTCCTCGACGATCTGCGCGATCACCTGACGATCGGCCTGTCGCACCTGACCAACGAGAATCGCGAGATCCATGCCGCACTGGACCAGCGCTGCCCGGGCGCCACCGATCACGCGGGCGAGGATCACGCCCACCATGAAGAAGCCTTCGGCGAGCTCGAAGCCATGGCGGACGAGGTCGCCCGCACGCCCATGCCCTTTCGCGCCGAGGCGCTGCGCCGGCTGTACCAGCGCTTCGCCCTGTTCGTCGCCGACGACCTCGCGCACATGCACGAGGAGGAAACCGTCCTGATGCCGCTGCTGCTCAAGCACTTCACGCGCGAGGAACTGGAGGCGATCGAGATGCGGATCGTCACGTCGATTCCGTTCGAGAAGAACGTGCTGTTCATGCGCGCCATGCTGCCCGCCGCCTCGGTCTCCGAGCGCCGCGCGATGCTCGAGGGCATGGCGGCGGCGATGCCGGGCGATGTCTTCGACGGCCTGATGGCCGCGGTTCTGGGCGAAGGATGGACCCGTGGCGATGTCGCGGCCTTCGACCGGCTGGTCGCCTGAGGCTGGCGGGGAGGGGGCGCCGCCCCCGCTCGGGCAGGCCCGAGCCCCCCGGAGTATTTCCGGGTCAATGGAGGCGCGATGCGGCGTTAACCTTGACGGATGTCAACCTTAACCGGGCGGTAACGATTGCTGCGTTAGGACCGGGCCACGGTACAGGCGGGAGCGCCGATGACCGTGGTCGGTGGAGGCCCCTGGTCTTCTCCTTGCAGGGGTGTCCTTCGGGGCGCCCCTGTGTACATCGACACTGAAATACTCTGTGGAGCGCGAGGG
>ERZ869936.587-NODE-587-length-32794-cov-7.787501_pt1 | contig 32794 bp, 24 predicted proteins | sample MGYA00520876_ERZ869936 | MGnify/ENA primary metagenome ERZ869936 (study PRJEB32218, sample SAMN09650985) | biofilter metagenome | isolation source: enrty point of leading RO module | place: Saudi Arabia: Thuwal, RO plant located on Red Sea | collected 2016-02-17 ... | reverse complement strand
AAGCGGCATCCAGTTCGTTCGTCTGGTCGTGGCGATGGTGCTCACGGGGAGCTGATGACCTTGTGGAAGGTTGTGCCCGCTATCGTAACTCACGGCTGCGCCCGGCCCCACCCCCGCACGCACAGCGTTTGCGGCGCCGAATGTGCCGGTCGCGCCGGTATTTCGAGGGCATCCCGCGCCGCAGCGGCGAGACATTCCGCGCGGCTCTCTTTATAATGGAGACGCGGGCCCCTCGGGCGACCTGCTGCGCCGGAACAGAACACCTCTCCAACAAAGCACAGGCATCGCATGTCTCAGGCGATCGTCGATCCCGAAGAATTGCGCCGCTTCGCGCGTCAACTCGAGCGATTCAGCAACGAGTTGCAGAACCAAATGCTCGTGCTGCGCGGTCAGATGACCAGTCTTGGTCAAAGCTGGCGCGACCAGGAGCACGAGAAATTCCTGCAGGATTTTGAGCAAACGCTGATTGCGACGAACCGTTTCGTGGAGTCGACGCGAGAACACATTCCTTTCTTGCTGCGCAAAGCCGAACGCGCGGAGGACTACCTAAGACAACGTTAATCGCCGAGGTGAATGGACCGCCGTTTCGACGGGCGGAGGGCCTTTCGGCGCGGGAGCAGCGATGAATCAGGGGGCAAATGTCGGCTCAATCGATGCGGTACGCGACTTCCGCGCCGCCCTGGCGACCTTCGTCCACGATGCGCGCGAGGCCGTGCTCACGTTCGAGCTGGAGTCGCGTCGCGTGCTCGAATGGCTTTCCGACGGCGCACCGCGCTACTGGCACGAGCAGGCCCGCCGCGCCGAAGACGCGCTGACCGAAGCCCGCATCGAGCTGGAGCGCTGCCGGCACTCGAAACTGCCCGGCGGCGAACCGAGGTCGTGCCTCGAAGAGCGCAAGAATCTGGATCGAGCCCGCCGCCGCCGCGACTACGTCGAGGAAAAACAGCGGCTCACGCGCAAGTGGTCGATCGAGGCCGAGCGCGAGCACCGCGAATACGCCGGCCGGGCCAGCCAATTGGAAAGCGCGTTCGACGGCCATTTCGCCGAAGCCATTGCCGCGCTCGACGCCTCGCTGACGGCGCTCGAGTCGTACGTCGTGGCCGGCCAGACTTGGAATCGATCGGACGCGTCCAAAGCATCCTCGCCAGACAGCAAGTGGGGTTCGGTCTCGCGCCCTCGCGACGAGCAGTCCGCCTCCGACGCAGCCAACCGTGACATGAACGATCAAGAACCATCGACCGACGAGAACCAACCGTCGGACGCACCATCCCAGGAGCCGCGCCCATGAGAACCGGCGAATTGACCGTCGGCGCCGCCCGATTGCACAAGTCCTGGCAGAAGCTGCGCGCGCACTGGGAGCAGACGAAGCTCGAATGGCGCGACACCGTGGCCCAGGACTTCGAGCGGCGCTATCTCAACGAGATCGAGCCGGAACTGAAAACGACCCTCGAGCGGATGCGCATCCTGGCAGACGTGCTGGCCACGGCCCATCGTGATTGCGATCAATGAGTTTCGAGCAATATAACGGCATCCCGCCCCGCGAAGCAGCCGACAGCGATCCCTCGGATCCGCGCGCCGCTGAAGCGCGCTTCGTGGCCGATCTCGAAGAGAAGATTGCCGAACGCGCATCGAGCGAGCAGTCGATCGCAGCCCAATACCGTGCGGCGTGCAACGCGGCCGATCGGGGCTTTCGCGAGCAGCGCGAGAAGCTTGCCGCCGAGGTCGAGCAGGAACGGGCCGACGCCGCCGAAGACTATACCGAACAACAGCGGCACGCGGCCGCCCGTTTCGAGTACGAAACGTCGCGCGTCGAATGCGAGTTCGTCGAACTCCAGCAGCGGGTGAGCGAAGAATTCAAGCAGGGCTGCACCCGTGCCGAGGCCGAATGGAAGGACGCCCGCTGGGAAGCCGAGGCGATGTTCGAGGCCACGAAGGACGTAGCCCCCCGCGAGCTCGAGGCATTCGAAAAGAACGTCGAGACCTGGCTCGAGCGCCTCGAGGCCGAGCGCGACGAGGCGCACCGCCTGGTGGCTTCGTGGCGTACGGCCTGGGCCGAAGACGATTCGGCCGAAACGCCGCCCCCGGACATGTCGGGCGACTTGCTCGCCCAGTTGCGCGACAAGGTCAACTTTGTTGGCGAGCAGCGGATGGCACTTGCGGGTTTGCAGGTGGCTCCGCCCGCGGCGCAGTTTGCCCCGGCGTGGTTGTTCGGTCTGGTGGCGATTGGCTGTCTGGTAGGCGGTCTGCTGGCCGGCTGGACCGTTCTGGCGGTTATCGTCGCCACGCTCGCCGCGGTCACCGCGGGGGCTAGTTTGAGCATCGCGCTGTTGCGTTACGCCGGCCATCAGGTGGCCAAACTCTACGAGCCGCTCTGCCTGGCGGCGCGCGATGCGGAGGCCATCGCCGAACGCGCTGTCGCCGATGCACGCGAGCGTACGGCCCGGCGGCAGGCCGAAGTGGAGCAGCGGCGAAAAGGCGCGCTGGCCGCCGCCGACGCGACGTACGAAACGCGCAAGGCCGAATTGACGGCCCGCCGCGATGAGCAGCTACAAGGCCCGGCCGTCGAATATCCGCCACGCCTGGGCGCGATCGCCGCCCGCCGCGACCGCGACCTGGAATTGGCCGAAGCGACGCGTCGCCGGCACGATGCGGAGATCGCCCGCCGCGAGTCCGATCTGGAGGATTGCGATGCTCGCATTGCCCGACAGATGGAGGAGATCCGGGCACGCCATGACGCTCAGTGGAGCAGGCTTGCCGACCGGTGGCAGACCAACCTGGCCGAAATGCAAGCCCGCGCCGCGGCCCTTCGTGGCCAAAGCCAGGAGAATCCCAGACCGTGGCTCGATGCCTGGCCCGAGGGCGATTGGACCCCGGCGCTCGACGTGCCCCCGGCGATCCGCATCGGATCGATGGCGGTCGAACTGGACAAGCTTTCGCAGGGGATGCCTGCCGACGATCGGTTGAATCCCGGCGACTACGGACGCTTCGAGCTGCCGGCACTGTTGCGATTTCCCGAGCGCTTGTCGCTGGTGTTCAAGGCCCACGGCGAAGGGCGGGACGTGGCCGTCGAGGCCATGCAGGCCATGATGCTGCGGCTGTTGTTGGCCGTGCCGCCGGGCAAGCTGCGGTTTACGATCATCGATCCGGTCGGCTTGGGCGAGAACTTCGCGGCGCTGATGCACCTGGCCGACTACAACGAGGCCCTGGTCAACACCCGCATCTGGACCGAGGCACGGCACATCGAGCAGCGGCTGGCCGATCTGTCGGAACACATGGAGAACGTGATCCAGAAGTACCTCCGCAACGAGTTCGAGTCGATCGGCCAATACAACCTGCAAGCCGGCGAAATCGCCGAGCCCTATCGCTTCCTGGTCATTGCAGGCTTTCCAGCCAACTTCAGCGAGGCGGCCCAGCGCCGGTTGATGTCTATCGCCGCCACGGGCGCCCGCTGCGGTGTGTACACCTTGTTGATGGTCGATACGCAGTTGCGCCCCGCGCCCTCGGTGCCGCTGACCGAATTGGAGCAGCACGCCACGACACTGACCTGGGACGGCCAGCAGTTCCATTGGGATGACGAGCAGTTCGCACCCTTTCCCCTGGTGCTCGACACACCGCCCCCGGCCGGGCAGCTCACCGAGATTCTGCGGCAGGCCGGCGAGTACGCCAATCAGGCCGGCAAGGTCGAAGTGCCTTTCGAGGCAATCGCCCCGGCCGACGACAACTTGTGGGCGAGTTCGGCTCGCTTCGGCGTCGACGTTCCGCTCGGACGCGCCGGCGCGACGAGGTTGCAGTCGCTCAAGCTCGGCCAGGGCACCTCGCAACACGTGCTCGTGGCCGGCAAGACGGGCTCCGGCAAGTCAACGCTGCTGCACGCCCTGGTGACGAATCTCGCTTTGCGCTTCAGCCCGGACGAGATCGAGCTGTACCTGGTCGACTTCAAGCAGGGCGTCGAATTCAAGACCTACGCGGCCCATCACCTGCCGCATGCCCGGGTCGTGGCCATCGAGAGCGATCGCGAGTTCGGCATCAGCGTGCTGGAGCGTCTCGACGAGGAGCTGAAGACCCGGGCCGACGCCTTCCGCGCCGCCGGCGTGCAGGATCTGGCCGGCTTCCGCGCCGCGCAACCCGATCGGCCGATGCCGCGCGTGCTGCTGGTGGTCGACGAGTTCCAGGAGTTCTTCGTCGAGGACGATCGTCTTTCGCAGGATGCGGGCCTGTTGCTCGATCGCCTGGTGCGGCAGGGCCGGGCCTTCGGAATCCACGTGTTGTTGGGATCGCAGACGCTGGCCGGTGCCTATACGCTGGCGCGGAGCACGATTGGGCAGATGGCCGTGCGCATCGCGCTACAGTGCAGCGAGGCGGATGCGCATCTGATCCTGAGCGAAGACAACACGGCCGCCCGTTTGCTGTCGCGCGCCGGCGAAGCGATCTATAACGACTCGAACGGCCTGATCGAGGGCAACCATCCCTTCCAGGTCGTCTGGCTGGGGGACGAGAAACGCGACAAGTATCTCGATCGGGTGCAGGCGCTCAGCTGCTCCAACGGCCGCCGCTGGCCCCAGGTTGTGTTCGAAGGCAACGCCCCGGCCGACTTGGCGGACAACCGTTTGCTGGCCGAATTGCTCGAATCCCCGCCTGCCGCTGAAATGCCGGCCGCGCCGCGCATTTGGCTGGGCGACGCGGTGTCGATCAAGGATCCCACGTCGATCACGTTCCGCCGGCAGAGCGGCAGCCACCTGTTGGCCATCGGCCAGAACGAAGACGCGGCGCTGGGCATTTTCACCGCGGCGCTCGCGAGCCTGGCGGCGCACCGCTGGGGCGAGCCGGCCAAGTGTCCGCGGTTCTATATCTTCGACGGCAGCGGCGCCGACACGCCGCCCGCGGGAACGATTGGGCAATTGGTTGAGGCGTTTGCTCCGGCCGCGCGGCGCGTGTCGCCCCGCGAGATGCGCGACGCCGTCGACGAATTGGTCACCGAGGTCCAGCGCCGGCTCGACGACCCGTCGGCCAGCGCCCCACCGATCTTCGTCGTGGCTTACGGGTTGCAGCGGCTGCGCGACCTGCGTCGCGGCGAAGACGACTTTGGCTTCTCGCGATCCTTGGAGGATCGCCCCAAGGATCCCTCGAAGCAATTCGGCGACGTGTTGCGCGACGGCCCAGGCGTCGGCGTTCACGTGCTGGTGTGGTGCGACAGCGTGACGAACTTGCAGCGTACGTGGGACCGCCAGGCGCTGCGCGAGTTCGAGATGCGGGTCGTCTTCCAGATGAACGCCAACGATTCCAGCACGCTCATCGACACGCCGCTGGCAGCGCGGTTGGGGCGCCATCGGGCGCTGTTTCACAGCGACGAGCTCGGCATTCTGGAGAAGTTCCGCCCCTATCGCGTTCCGCCCGCCGACTGGCTGGCCGGAGCCGCACGCTCGATCGCCTCTCCGCCCTCGCACGGCAGCACCTCGCAGGTCTCCGCCTGAGGCCACCAGGCTCGCGCACGCCGGCAATACAGAGGCCAATCGGGAGCCTGCCAGTCGCACGTCGGGCCGCGCTTCATTAGAATGGGCGATCTCGGTTTCGGCAGCGAACTTTCGTGTGCCGAGATGTGTCTTTGTGCGGCGGCGCCCCCCTGGCCACGCAAGATTCAAGAAGCACGACGACTCTATGTCCGGCCCGCTCCCTCCGGCAATTCGATGCGCGAACCTCTTCAAGCGCTACGACGGCCGCCCGCCGGTAGACGCCGTGCGGGGACTGGATCTGGAGGTTGCCCAGGGCGAGTGCTTCGGACTGCTCGGACCCAACGGAGCGGGCAAGACCACGACGATCGAGATCCTCGAGGGGCTGCTCACGGCCACCGCCGGCGAGGTCGAGATCCTGGGGCTCGCCTGGGCCCAGGCCGACAACGAAATCCGCCAGCGGATCGGCATCTCGCTGCAGGAGACGCGGCTCTCGGAAAAGCTCACCGTGCTGGAGACGATCACGCTTTTCCGCAGCTTCTATCGCCAGGGCGACGATCCGCTGGAAACGCTGCGCCGCGTCTCGCTCGAGGAGAAGGCCCAGGCCATGGTCGGCAAGCTTTCCGGCGGCCAGAAGCAGCGGCTGGCCGTGGCTACGGCGCTGGTGGGTAGTCCGGAATTGTTGTTTCTCGATGAGCCAACCACGGGGCTCGACCCCCAGTCGCGGCGGCAGCTGTGGGATATCATCCGCGAAATTCGCTCCGGCGGCCGCACAGTTCTAATCACCACGCACTACATGGACGAGGCCGAGCGACTCTGCGATCGCGTGGCGATTGTGGACCTGGGAAAGGTCATCGCACTGGGCACGCCGCGGGAGTTGATCGCCAGCCTGGGCGGTGAGCATGTGATCGAGTTCTCCATCGAGGGGGCCAATGGATCGCTGCCCGGGCCCGCCGACGAGTTGTTGGAATTGCCCGGCGTCAGCGCCGTCGACGGAGAAAACGGCCTGACGCGGCTCTCGGTGACCGAGCCCCACGTCGTCTTGCCGGCGCTGTTGGCGCGGCTCGACGCTTGGCAGTGTGCACTGAGGAGCCTGACCACCCGGCACGCCAGCCTGGAAGACGTGTTCGTCAAGCTGGCCGGCCGGCACCTGGAAGACGCGGAGCCCGGAGAGGAATGAAAACGAATGCCGAGCCAGCCACCGCGCGTCGCTATTCGCCGTTGTGGGAAATCGTGCTCTCGAGGTTGCGCGAGTTCTATCGCGAGCCCGAAGCGCTGTTCTGGGTATATGGTTTTCCGATTCTGCTGGTCGTCGGTCTGGGGATCGCGTTTCGCAACCAACCGGTCGAAAAGGTGACCGTCGCCGTCGAGCAAGGCACGGGGGCCGAACGAGTCGTCGCGGCGCTCGAGGAGCAACCGCGATTTGTGGCCGCAATTTGGACCCACGAAGAAGCGCGATTGCAGCTTCGCACGGGCAAGGCCGACCTGATCGTCGTGGCTTCAAGCGGCGAGCCGCACAGCTACGAGTACGTTTTCGATCCGTCGCGGCCGGCCAGCCAACTGGCCCGCAACGCCGTCGACGACGCGCTGCAGCGCGCCGCCGGGCGCGAGGACATTGCCCAGACAAGCGACGCCGAATTCAACGAGCCGGGCGGACGCTACATCGACTTCCTCGTGCCCGGCCTGCTCGGCATGAGCCTCATGGGCGGCGGGCTGTGGGGCGTGGGATTTGTCACCGTCGACCTGCGCATCCGCAAGCTGCTCAAGCGGCTGCTGGCCACGCCGATGCGCAAGGCCGACTTTCTCTCGGGCATCATGCTCAGCCGCATGCTGTTCATGATCCCCGAAGTGCTGGTGCTGCTGGTGTTCGCCAGAGTGGCGTTCGGAGTGCGCATCTACGGCAGCGTGCTGGCCGTGGTCTTTCTGATCGTGCTCGGGGCGGTCGTGTTTGCCGGCATGGGTTTGTTGGTCGCCGCCCGCCCGCGGACGCTCGAAGCCGTGTCAGGCCTCATGAATCTCGTGATGCTCCCCATGTGGCTGCTCTCGGGCATCTTTTTCTCCTCCGATCGCTTCCCCGAAGCCGTGCAGCCGGCGATCAAACTGCTGCCGCTTACCGCCTTGATCGACGCGCTGCGGGCTGTGATGCAAGACGGCGCTTCGATCGCCTCGCAGTGGTCGCCCATCGTTATCATGCTCGTTTGGGCCGTCGCCAGCTTTCTCCTCGCCCTGCGATTCTTCCGCTGGACTTAACAGCCGCGGATGGTGTGGTTCTGTTCCCAAACCAGCCCGAAGCGCTAGCGAGGGTCGCAAGACTTATTGCAGGCCCTGGGGACAGCAGTAGGAAACCCTCGCTGGCTCGCGCGTCTGGCTAGTGAACCGCTGGTTGTCGGCGCGGGCATTCGCATCCTGTCCGGATCGTTATTAGAATGTGCGTCAACCAACTCTACTGGCCAGACCCTCCAGCCCCGCAACGAACCATCATGCCACACCATCGATCTCGCTTGATTCTGTGGGCGGCCGTCGCGGCCGTCGCACTTGGCTTCGGATTCCCAACCGAAAGCCGAGCCGCCGACGCGAAACCACCCAACATTCTGTTCATCTTCTCTGACGACCACGCCTTTCAGGCCTTAAGCGCCTACGGCGAGGCCCGCAATCTGCTCGATACGCCGAATCTCGACCGCATCGCCCGTGAAGGCATGTTGTTCAACCGCTGCATCGTGCCCAATTCGATCTGCGGTCCCAGCCGGGCCACGATCCTGACCGGTAAGTACTCCCACTTGAACGGCTTCTACAACAACTCCAACAGCCGATTCGACGGCTCGCAGACCACGTTCCCGAAGTTGCTCAACAAGGCCGGCTATTCGACGGCCATCTTTGGCAAGTGGCACCTGCGCACCGACCCAACGGGGTTCGATCACTGGCACATCCTGCCGGGGCAGGGGGCCTACTACAATCCGCCGATGATCAAAAACGGCAAGCAGGTTAAGCACGAAGGCTACACGACCGACATCATCACCGATTTGACGATCGACTGGCTCAAGAACCGCGATCGCTCGAAGCCCTTTCTCGTGATGTCGCAACACAAAGCCCCGCACCGCGAGTGGGAGCCGGCCCTGCGCCATCTTGGCCACGACAACGATCGCGACTATCCCGAGCCCGAAACGCTGTTCGACGACTACTCGGGCCGCGGCATTGCTGAGCGCGATCAGGACATGACAATCGAAAAGACGATGACGCCCCGTGACGTGAAGCTCGTCGCACCGCGTAACCTCACACCCGAGCAGCGCAAAAAGTGGGACGCCTACTACGAGCCTCGCAACGAGAAGTTCCGCCAGGCGAACCTTTCGGGCAAGGATCTCGTCCGCTGGCGCTACAATCGCTACATGCACGACTACCTCGGTTGCATCAAGGCGATTGACGAGAGCGTCGGGCGGCTGCTCAAGTTTCTCGATGACGAAGGCCTGGCCGAAAACACGATCGTGGTCTACTCCTCCGACCAGGGCTTCTATCTCGGCGAGCACGGCTGGTTCGACAAACGCTGGATCTTCGAGGAGTCGCTGCGGACGCCGCTGCTGGTTCGTTGGCCGGGCGTGACCGAGCCGGGAAGCACGAGCGACGCGCTGGTGTCGAACGTCGACTTCGCCGAGACGTTTCTCGACGTCGCCGGCATCGACGTGCCCGACGCGATGCAGGGCCGCAGCCTCGTACCGCTGCTCGAGGGCAACAAGCCCGACGACTGGCGCGACTCGTTCTACTACCACTACTACGAGTATCCCCGCCCGCACCACGTGCGGCCGCACTACGGCGTGGTGACCGATCGCTACAAGTTGGTGCACTTCTACGGGCCGGATTGCGACTACTGGGAGCTATTCGACCTTAAGAACGACCCGCACGAATTGAAGAGCGTGTACGACGATCCTTCGTACGCCGACACCCGCGAGCGGCTCACCGCCGAGGTGCAGCGGCTGCGCGAGGAACTGAAGGTGCCCGAGACGGAGGACCCGTTGGCCTCGGGCGGACGGCGCCGACAGCCGCCCAAGAAGCCGGCGGACAAGAAGTCATGACGCGGCGCACACGACGTCAATTCGTCCAGGAAAGCGCGGCGCTGGGAGCGACGCTGGCGGTCGGCGCCGCCATGCCCACACGCGCCGCCGAAGGCAAGTCGACGAAGTTCGCATGCGCCTGGAGCACGACGCCCGATCGTCCTTGGATCGGCCCCGAATACTGGTCCAATCCGCTGCAGGACTGGCGGATTGCAGATGGTCGGCTCGAGTGCATCAAGGCAGCGCCGGATCGCCACGTGCACCTGCTGACGTACGATCTGGCGGACACACCGGGTGGGTTTTCCACTTCGGTGCGGCTGGGACGCGTCGGCGGGCCTATCGCCGGCGGTGCGGGCTCGGCCGGGTTTCGCGTGGGACTGCGCGGTCCGCTCGATGACTATCGCAACGCCTTGATCTTCGGCCAGGGGATCGACGCGGGCATGACCGCCGGCGGGAAATTGTTCATCGGCGACCCCGAAGGGCGAGACACCGCCGACGTGAATCTCGCCCGCCCGGCCATCGTGCTAGAATTCTTGGCCGAACCGGCCGGCAAGAACTATTCGTTAGTGCTCACGGCCCGGGACGCCGACAGTGGTCAGCCGCTCGGCGAAGTGAAAGAAGAAGGCATCGCGGCCGAACGCCTGGTCGGCGGGCTGGCGCTGGTGGCTAACTACGGATCGCCGCGTCCTAACCGCCGACGCCGGCAACCCGCGGCGAAGGCCGGGCTCGGTACCGGTAAGTTCTGGTTTGCCGACTGGCAGGCCGAGGGCGAAAAGCTCGTTCCACATCCTGAGCGCTCCTTCGGGCCGATTCTGTTCAGCCAGTACACGCTGAGCGGCGGCACGCTCAAGCTGACGGCGCAGATGCCGCCGGTCGGCCAAGACGACGCCCAAACCGTACGGCTGGAAATCACCCAAGGTGGCAACTGGCAGCCCGTGGGAGAAGAGCCTATTCACCCACAGGCTCGGACGGCCACCTTCCGCGTCGACGATTGGGACGCCGGCGCCAACGCTCCGTTTCGACTGATATACGTTCTCAAGACAACCGACGGCAATGCTACCGAGCACACCTGGGAAGGCAAAGTACGTCGCGATCCGGCGGACCGCGATGAACTGGTCGTGGGCGATGTGTCGTGCAACGGCCACATGGCCTTTCCCAACGCACTCTACACGGCCAACATGGCCAAGCTCGATCCCGATTTGCTGGCCTTCACCGGCGATCAGTTCTACGAATCGAGCGGCGGATACGGCGTGCAGCGCGGGCCGGTCGACATGGCCATTCTCGACCTGTTGCGCAAGTGGTACCTGCACGGCTGGACTTGGCGCGAGTTGATGCGCGATCGGCCGAGTATCTCGATTCCTGACGACCACGACGTCTACCAGGGCAACATCTGGGGCGAAGGCGGAGAGGCACGACACGGCACGCAGGAAATGGGCGGCTACGACATGCCTCCCGAATGGGTCAACGTCGTGCACCGCACGCAGACATCGCACCATCCCGACCCGTTCGATCCCACACCCGGCAAACGCGACATCAGCGTCTACTACGGCCCGATGGTCTATGGCCGGGTGAGCTTTGCGATTCTCGCCGACCGGCAATTCAAGTCGGGCCCCGAGGGCAAAGTGCCTCCCACGGGCGACCGCGGCGATCACGTCGTCGATCCCAACTTCGACCCCAAGACGGCCGACCTGCCCGGACTGGAACTCTTGGGCGAGCGGCAGATGCGTTTCCTACGGCAGTGGGCCCGCGATTGGGACGGGGCCGACATGAAGGCCGTTGTCTCGCAGACGATCTTCACGGCCATGGCCACGACGCACGGCGGAAATCGCCAAGTGCTACGGGCCGACTACGACGCGAATGGCTGGCCGCAGACCGCGCGCAACGAGGCCCTCCGCGAGCTGACCCGAGCCATGGCCTTTCATATCGCGGGCGACCAGCACCTGCCGGCCGTGATCCGCTACGGCATCAACGAGCACGGCGATGCGATCGCCGCCGTGGCCGGGCCGGCGGTCAACAGCATCTATCCGCGGTGGTGGGAACCGAACCAGCCCGATGCGAAAGCAAAGCCTGGCCAACCCGAGGGCACGGGCGACTTTGTCGATCACTTCGGCCACCCGCTCACGGTGCTGGCCGTGGCCAATCCGACACAAAAGTTCCGTGCTCCGGTCCTCGAAGCCCAGCAGGACAAGGCGTGCGGCATTGCTCTGGTGCGATTCGACAAATCGCAGCGTCGTGTGACCGTGGATTGCTGGCCGATTCTGGCCGACACGCAGCAGCCAAACACGCAGTTTCCCGGCTGGCCGGTAATCGTGGAGCCGCTGGCCGACAACGCCCAGAAGGCGGCCGCCTGGCTGCCGAAGCTGAAGATTGCCGGTACGGCCAAGCCGGTCGTGCAGGTGCTCGACGCCGCCGGCGAGTTGGTCTACAACGCTCGCACGGCCGTCGATTTCCAGCCGCACGCATATACCGAGGGTCTACACACGGTGCGCGTGCTCGATCCCGAGACCGGAAAGTCGACACAACTGGCGGGCCTGGTGGCCCGACCCGCCAATCACGAAACCATCGAGGTGCTCTTGTGATCCACTCCCTCACCAGCGCGCTGGTTTGTTTGCTGCTGTTCGCAAGCGCGAACGTTTTCGCCGAAGACGCTCTCCGGCCGAACATTCTGTGGCTCGTCAGCGAAGATCACGGTCCGCACATGGGCTGCTATGGTGACGCATACGCCACGACGCCGAACGTTGATGCGCTGGCGGCCAAGGGCTTGCTGTACACGCACTGCTGGTCCAACGCACCGGTCTGCGCTCCGGCCCGCACGACGCTGATCGCCGGCATGTACGCTCCCTCCACAGGCGGGCAGCACATGCGGAGCATGGTGCCGTATCCGCGCGGCAAGAAGATGTATCCGCAGTTCCTTCGCGAGGCCGGCTACTACTGCACCAACAACGCCAAGGAAGACTACAACGTCGAAAAGCCCGGCAAGGTGTGGGACGACTCGTCGCGCAAGGGCCACTGGAAGAACCGCGGCGAGGGCCAGCCCTTCTTCGCCATCTTCAATTCCGGACGTAGCCACGAGAGCCAGATTCGTAAGCGGCCGCACAAGGCCGTGCACGATCCGGCCCAGGCGCCCGTGCCGGCGTATCACCCGGATACGAAAGAAGTGCGTCGCGACTGGGCGCAGTATTACGACGTGGTGTCGCTGGCCGACGCGGATGCCGGGGCCCGGCTGCGGGAGTTGGAGGAAGCGGGCCTGACCAACGACACGATCGTGTTCTACTACGCCGACCACGGTTCGGGCATGCCGCGCAACAAGCGCTGGCCCTGCAATGCCGGGTTGCACGTGCCGCTGGTCGTATACATTCCCGAGAAGTTCAAGCACTTGCGGTCGGAGGACTACGTGGCCGGCGGCAAGACCGACCGGCTGGTGAGCTTTGTCGACTTCGCCCCCACGCTGTTGAGCCTGGTCGGCATCAGACCGCCGGAATGGATGCAGGGCCATGCGTTTTTGGGTGAGCACGCGGCCGAGCCGCAGCCCTATCTTTACGGATTCCGCGGACGGATGGACGAGCGGATCGACATGGTGCGCAGCGTAACCGACGGCCGTTACGTCTACGTGCGCAACTACATGCCGCACCGCATCTACGGTCAGCATCTCAACTACATGTGGCAAACGCCGACGACGCCCGTCTGGGAGCGGCTGCACCAGCAGGGCAAACTCACGCCAGAGCAGGACTTTTTCTGGAATCCCAAGCCTGCCGAAGAGCTCTATGACTTGGAAAACGATCCCGACGAAGTCCACAATCTGGCCGACTCGTTGGAGCACCATGACGTGCTCGAGCGGCTCCGCAAGGCACAGCGCGACCTGGCGCTGAAGATTCGCGACGTGGGCTTTCTACCCGAGGGCGAGATGCACGCCCGCAGCCAGGGCACGACGCCCTACGACATGGCTCGAGACACGGGCAAGTACCCCCTTGAGCGGATCATGGCCACCGCCGAATTGGCTTCGAACCTGGAGCCCGAGGCCACGAGCGCTTTGGTCAAGGCGTTCGAGGATGGCGACTCGGCCGTGCGTTACTGGGCGGCCATGGGGCTGTTGATGCGGGGAAAAGATGCCGTCGCCGTGGGGCACGGCAGCCTGGTTTCGGCGCTGGCGGACCCCTCGCCCTACGTGCGGATCGTTGCTGCCGAGGCATTGGGGCGCTACGGGCAACCGTCCGACCGCGCCCTGGCGATCAAGGTGTTGGCCGACCATGCCGATTGGAGCGACCACGACGTGTTCACGGCGATGTCCGCGCTCAACGCACTTGACGAGTTTCCCGACGACGTAGCGGCCATCAAGTCGAAGCTGAGCGGAAAGAACGGCGACGCGCCGCACGGCCGCTACGAGAAGTACGTGCCGCGTCTGGTCGGCGATCGCGACAATTAGACTTCAGCGGAGTTTCCCGGTGGAGGCCCGAAAAGCGTGAGTGCGGGACGTGTGGGCTGCGCAGATCTGTGACCTCGCTTGCGGTTCGGGCTGATGTTCTCGTATCGTTTGTCTGCAACAGGAGGTTTCCATTGTGGCCGAGGAGCGCATTGCGACGGTCCGCCCGGTGTCGGAAGAGGAAGCCACGGGCAAAGTGGCCGAGATCTTTGCCGACATCAAGCGAACCAAGGAGATCGACTTCGTTCCGAACATCTGGCGCGTGCTGGCCACGAATCCCACGCAGCTCGAAGGGGTGTGGACAACGCTCAAGTCGCTGATGCATCCGGAGGCGGGCGGCCGCAAGCCGCATCTGGATGCTGCCACGCGGGAGATGATCGCGCTGGCGGTGTCGGCCAGCAACGGCTGCGCCTACTGCGTCAACTCACACACCGCCGCCTTGCGCAAGCAGGGCATTTCGGCAGAAGCCCTCGGCGAAGTGTTGGCCATCGCCGGTCTGTTCAACATGACCAACGCTCTGGCCGACGGCTATCAGATCGAACCCGACGTGCTGCCGCCGCTGGATTGAGCCGTCCAGTTTACATTGCCAAAATTCGTCCAAGATCGAGCCTCACGCGTCGAAGAAGCGACAGACGTGATTCGAACGCGAGCGGGCGATGGACGATCCTCAGACAGCTTCGGTTTTCTTTCTGCTGCCGGTAGCAACCGCCTACCTCACGGTTTGCGGACTGTGGTTGCTCTACGATTGGAAAGCGAAGCTCCGCCGCGACGAACCGCCGCTGGCCCTCTCGGACCATCCCTACTGGGACCTATTGCTGACCGTGGCGGCGGCCGCGGGAATCTTCCTGCTGGGCGGAGCCTATCGCGCCGGCTGGCTGTTGCCGACCGGCAGCACGTCGTGGGGTCGCCTGGCCTGGATCGCCGACAACCTGATCATCTACTCGCCGATCGCGGCGGTGCTGCTCGTACGGCGACAAGGTCCTGAGACGGTGTTTCTCACTCCCGTGCGGTTGCCGGAGAAGATCGCCCTTGGTTTGGCTTTGGGTGTGGTGGCCGTGGCGACGTACTGCCTGCTGCGCGGCGAAGGCGATCGGATTCCGCAGTACCTGGCAGACGCGGTCGCGTTCGACACGCTGGCCGACTTCGTACCGGTCTTTTTGGAAGGCGTGGCCGTGGCGTTCGCCTTCGTGCGGTTGCGGTGGCTCGTGGGCACGGCCGCGGCAGTGGCCATCCCGTCGCTGCTGTTCGCCGCTGGACACGTGCCCGGCCAAATCGAGGCCGGACGAGACGCGTGGCACATGACCGTGTTCTTCGCCTTCAACTCAGCACTGCCCGCGGCGATCTTCGGGACGGTACAGCGAGCGCGCGACGTGATCTGGATCGGCCTGGTGCACTATTTGATGGATATTGCCATCCACGCCATCTAACGTGTGCCCTGGCGGGCGAATCACGCCGCTTCTTTGTCGCCCGACGATTCTTTGGGCTCGTCGTCTTCGCGGTGCACGAACACGGTGCGGTGGGGGAAGGGAATCTCGATGCCCACCTCGTCGAAGCGATGCTTGATGCGCCGCAGCATCTCGCGCTTGACGGCCCACTTTTTCAAAGGCTGCGTCTTGATGCACATCTTGATCACCACGGCCGAGTCGCCGAGGGCGTCGACGCCCAGTAGCTCGGCATCGCCGATGATAAACTCGCCGAACTTCTCGTCGCTGCGCATGCCCTTGGCGATTTCGAGCAGCTCGTCGGAGACGCGGTCGGTGTCTTCCTTGTAGGCCACGCCGATGTCGAGCAGCGCCCGGCTCCAGCCGTGCGTCATGTTGCTCACCGTCGTAATCGTGCCATGAGGAATGAAGTGCATGGTGCCTTCCAAGTCGCGCAGCGAGGTGACCCGCAAGGTGATCGCCTCGACCGCGCCGGCGATGTCGCCGATTTTCACGACATCGTTGATACCGTACTGGTCCTCCAACAAGAGCATGAAGCCCGAAAAATAGTCCTTGACGAGATTCTGTGCTCCGAAGGCGATGGCCAGACCAAACACCGCGGCGCCTCCTAGCAGCGGTGCGATGGAAATGCCCACTTCCTGCAACAGCATCATGCCCCCGCCGGCCAGGACGGTGATCGTGGCCACGTTGCGAAACACCGAGACCAGCGTGACAGCCCGGTTCTCGCGCTCGATGATCGATCCTCGGCTGCCGGCGGTCGCCAACGCCTTGACCAGGTGCTTTTGACTCGACTTGACCAGCAGGTACAACAAGAAGGTGCCCAGTAAAATGGCCAGCAGCTTCAGCCCGTGCTCTTCGACCCAATCCAAAAGGTTCTTTAGTGTGAAGAAGTTCTGGAGGGCGGACTCGCCGTCGCCGCCGGCAGGCTCAGCACTGCCATCGCTGCTGCCCAGCGCCGCGATACGCTCAAGCTGCAGTTCTTCGAATCGGTCGCGCATGGCGCTGAGTTTCTTCTGCAAGGCCTGCACCTGGTTGTGTGCGGCGCTGAAGTTGGCCTCGGCTTGCTGAACCTTCTCTGAGAACTCGGCGACGCCGTCGGGATTCCCGGCGACTTTGGACTCCAGGTCGTCGGTAAGTTGGGTGAACTGCTGGTGCGCCAAGTGCGCCTCGGCCTGGGCCGCATCGAGCGTCTTCTGCTCGACTTCGATCAATTTCTCGAGGGATTCGAGTTCCTTGAGCTGGGATTCTTCGTCCCCGCCGGATTGGTCGGACTTTGCCTTGTTGATCGCGTCGATCGCGGGCAACTGCGCCAAGGGCAGGGACTGCCAGGCGATGGCCGGACGTACGTTGTAGTTCAAGCCATCGTAGGCCCTGCCAGTTAAGCCGACGACCGGCGGGGCCGGGCTTCCGCCAGCGGCCGCGGCGCCAGCGCTGGCCAGCAACACGGCGGCCGCCAAAATCCAAGAGACCGGCGTACGAAGCCACAGGCTCCCTTTGATTCGGTCAGGCATGGTCCTCTCCCTAGGAAGGTGATTCGCGCGGGCGCTCATGGCGCGGCCGCCGGCCTCGAGGCTTAGCGGGGACGGCAGTATAGGCGGAAGCGGGAGGCGTGTCAGGCTGGGTTTTTGCAGGACCGCGCAATCTCCATAACCATCTGGCGTGACACACGTTCGTCCACATCACGCTGCCTCGAGCGTGGGCGCCAACCGATCACCGAGGATGCGGCCCGACCAAGTCAATCCCACCACGTTTGTGCCGCGTGGCGGCAGTCGGAAAGCCTCGCGACCGTGCGTCCGATTCGCCGCTTTTTCGAGCTCGTCGGTGCTCGAGAATTTCGCTGGCAAAAAATCTGACGATTCGATAGGTTACCTCGTAGGTTCAGGCGGTCAGCCGCCGGACGACACGCGACGGCATGGCGGAATGTGTTCGCGGAACAGAAGTGGGCGTGCCTTCTGCATCCCTTCCTCTCGTGCCCAAATCCGGGGCAACACGCGTGCGTCTTTTTCACGCAACGGGTGCATGGATCGATGAGCATAGAACCGGAGTTCTTTTCTCTGCGTCGCAGGTCGCAGGTACGCGCGCGACGCCCCCTACTGGAACCGCTCGAAAGCCGCATCGCGCTGAGCGCCGTTGCGCCGGATGTCGATCAGCTGACCAGCGACTCGGCGTCGCATCACCATCCGGTCACGGGTATCGAGTACCCGGGCGGTGTGACGGTCACCGACACGGAGATCCACACGCATAGCGACGTGTTTCCCCGTTTCGCGGCTGAGCCGACGATCACGAACGTGCGTAGCGGCAGTTGGAGCGATCCCACGGTGTGGTCGGAAGGACGGCTGCCGTGGACCGGCGACCGCGTGGTCATCGCTAAGAACACCGTCGTGTTGTATTCAATTCAGCGAGCGGCCCGACTCGACGCGTTGGAAATCAACGGTTCGCTCGTCATTTCCCGTGTTTCCAGCACGCGGATGTACGTGGGCGATGTGACCGTCATGCCCACAGGACGCTTGCAAATCGGAGCGCCCGGTCACGAGGTAAGTCCGTCGGTGAAGGCCGAGCTGATCATCGCCGACAAGCCGCACGATTTCGAAGCCGATCCGCAGCAGTTCGGCACGGGGCTGCTCGCCTTCGGCAAGGTAGCGATTTACGGAACCCCCGTGGCATCGACCTGGCAGCGACTCGTGCGCGAGCCCGTGGCGGGAGCCACCTATCTTGAGCTGGAGAAGTTCCCGACGAGCTGGAAGCCCGGCGACACGCTGGTGTTGCCCGATACTCGGCAGGTTCCTTCCACCGACATCGAGCGATTTCGCAACAACGAGATCCCGGGCGAGTGGGAGCGTGTTGTAATCGAGGCGATCATCGGCAAACGCGTATACTTGAAATCGCCCTTGCAGTTCGATCACTTGGGCGCACGCAACCCTGACGGCGAATTGGAGTTGTTGCCGCACGTCGCGTTGTTGGACCGCAATGTGATCATCCGCTCCGAGAATTCCGAGGGCACGCGCGGCCATACGCTTTTCGCCGCGCGCGCGAAGGTGGACATTAACCATGTTCATTTCCTGGATCTGGGCCGAACCGATGCCTTGAAGCGGATCGACAATACGCATCTCGACGAGTACGGCAACGTCGTGCACATCGGCAAGAACCAGATTGCGCGATACGCCGTGCACTTTCACCATTTGATGGGCCCCGAGGACAACACCGACCTCGGCGGACAACAATACCGGTTCGTGGGAAACACGGTCGAAAACTCGAAGAAATGGGCCGTTGCCGTCCACGGCACGAATTTCGGGCTGGTCGACAGCAATGTCGTGTACCACGCACAAGGTGCAGGCATCGTTACCGAAGACGGTTCCGAAATCGGGAACATGATCAGCAACAACATCACCATCCGAATGCAGGGGACCCACCAAGACGGCAAGGACGGCACCTGGTACGGCGACTATGGCCGGGGCGGCTCCGGATTCTGGTTCCGCCGCGGAGGAAACGCAGTGATCAACAACGTGGCGGCCGACAGCACTTACGCCGGCTTCGTGTTCGACGGCTATTTCACCGACCAGGTCCGGCTACCGGCATTCCCCGGCGCCATGAAGCACATGCCCGATCAGGGGATCACTACCCGCGTGAATCCTACGGCCGTGTTCGCGAACAACGAAGCCTACGGCATGAGCCGCCTGGGTCTGTGGGCGGCATTCGTCTCCGGCGACCATTCCGCGCCGAACCAGCCTGGCACCTACATTCACAATCTCCACGTCTGGCACACCTACCATGCGGGCGTGCACGTCTATCACACGGCAAACTTGACTTTTGGACAATTGCTCGTGTTGGGCGACCTGGAAGCGCAGAACCGCAACCACACGGGTACGCGCGGCTTGGACCTGGCCACGTACGAAAACCTGAACCTCCGGGTGGTCAACTCACGTATCGAGGGGGTGCGCTTCGCGGTCTATGCGCCCACCAACGATGCCTCGCTGCCAGGAATCGAGCGGCCCACGGTGATTCAGAACACGACGCTGAAAAGCTACATTAATGTCACCATATCGCCTTCGCGCGAGTCGCGTCCCTCCAATGGTTCGGTCCTCGAACTCCGCAACGTGAAGTTCGAAGTGCTCCCCGATTTGCCCGCAGGGCCGGTCGATGAAGACCTGCTGCCAAAGGCGGCCAACATCCGCATGCTCGTCAGCGGCGAGTTCCTCGCCTGGACGGAGCCAACCATCGTGCGCGTGTTCGACTACAACCAGGTGCGCGGCGACAACTTCGAGGTCTATTTCAACGAGCAATCCGCCGACTTCGTGATGCCCAGCACCCACCCGTCCCTGCTCGGCACGCGCAACGAAGGAGACATAGGCTCGCCCGAGGAGGGACTCACCAACGCCGCGAACTGGGCCAAGTACAAGCTATCGATGGGTGGATCGGTGGCCCCGCCCGAAGCATACCAGCGGCCGGGCATCACGGGCCTCGTGTCGCCGATTCGGGATCTTACGTCGGTGTCGCCGCGCGTCGTGATGACCACGCCGTGGAACGGGGCCGTCGTACACGGCAATGTACCGGTTCGGTTGCGATACAACGTGCTCGGGTTACTCCCGAAAGGGGCGAAGGTCTTCTTTCAGGTCGACTTGGGCGAACCTTTCTCCGAGTTTTCCGACGGCGGCATGTACAACATCCCCGCCGGCGTGCACAACCTGCGGGCTTACATCGGCGACGAAGATGGAAAATGGATTCCCGGCACGCTGATGACGAACATCATGTTCACTGTGGTGCTCTAGGCGACCGCCCAACGGCTCCGACTTGCGGTTTGACGGCCTGCTCCCAATTCCTTATAACAGGGCGGTTTACGCGCCTTCGCGGCGCGGCGTTCGGCCCGCCGATGGAGAGCGGTCGGCGCGAAGTGTACTTTGACCCTGCGAGTTCATGAGCGTCGGCGAGGGAACCGGAACCGGGTTTTCGACGATGCGAGGGAGAAACTATCCCTCGATTCGCCAATTTACCGTGTTCATGGAGAACCGGGTCGGGCAACTGCTCGAGGTGATTCGCCGCTTCGAGGGGAGCCGGGTGCGCATCGTCGCCCTATCGATTAACGACTCGTCCGAGTGCGCCTTCGTGCGGTTCCTGCTCAGTCACCCCGAACAAGGCCGCGAAATCCTTGAACGGGCCGGGCTGGCCCTGATCGAAAGCGACCTGATCGGCGTCGAGCTGCCCGAGGGCAATCAGCCCCTGCTGCAGGTCTGCACGGCCCTGCTCCAGGCCGAGGTAAACATCATCCAGGCCTACCCGCTCTTGGTGCGTCCCCGCGGGCGTCCGGCCGTGGCGTTGATGGTCGACAACATCGAGATGGGCATGGAAACGCTTGATACCAAGGGCTTCTCGATGATCACCGAAGGCGATCTCGGCGACTGCGACTAGCCGCCGGGCACCTTCGTGGCAGAGGCGGTTCAGGCGGCTTGACTTGCCGCGCCCCTTTGCCAAACTACAGGTCCGCTCGCCGCACGTCCGGTGGCGGCCGAGCCTTTGCTCCTCTGGCGGGCGTCCCCACCGGACCCCTCCGGATTAGAATGGATGGCAGGGGCACCTCCCATTCACCTCTCCCAGATCGCGTCGCATGCCGATTCCCGTCGTTTGTCCCGGTTGTAAGGCTCGCTTCTCGGTAAGCGAAAAGTGGGCCGGCAAGCAAGGACCTTGCCCCAAGTGCAAGACCGTCATCACGATCCCCGAACCGATCGAGGGCGAGGTCGAAGTCCACGTACCCGAGCAGTTCGCCTCGGGGGGGCGCGACAGCAAGGGACGCCCGGTCAGCAAGCCCATCGCGCGGAAGGAGACGAAGCTCACCGCGACGCTCATCGCCGCCGTCGTCGGCTCGTCGTTGCTGGTGATCGTGCTGGCCTTTGCCGTGCGATTCCTGCCCGAGACGGCCCAGTTGCCAGCGGTGACCGTCGGGTTGTGCCTGGTGTCGCCGGCGCTGGCCGTGGCCGGGTATACGTTCCTGCGAGACGACGAGTTGGAACCCTATCGCGGCCGGGCGTTGCTCATCCGCGCCACATTATGCGGGCTGGGCTATGCGGCGCTGTGGGGGGCCTTCTGGCCGCTGCCGGCCTATGGCATCCTGACGGGGGAACCCTGGCAGTGGCTGTTCATTGCGCCGGTTTTCGTCGGGGTCGGGGCGGGCATCAGCTTCGCGTGCCTCGATCTCGACTTCGGCAGCGCCGCGATGCACTACTGCTTCTACCTCGTGGTGACGGTCCTGCTGCGATTCGCGGTCGGCTTCCCGCCGCTGTGGGCGCTGGGTGGCAACTCTTCGTTCTGATGGCGGCCGTCCTTCAACCGTTCGTTGCTGACGCCTGGGAGACGCCATGAGTGCCATTCGCGACCTGCCGGAAGTCGCCGGTCTCGACGGCAGCCATGCCTCGTTGCGTATTCCGGCCGAGATCGACGTCCCGCTCACGACGCGCGTGCGGGCCATCGTCGACTCGGCCGAGTTTCGCCGGCTATCGCGCATCAGCCAGTTGGGGCTGGTGTCGCTGGTATATCCTGCGGCAAATCACACGCGCTTCGAGCATTCGCTGGGCGTCTATCGCATGGCGCTGCTGGTGCTGCGGCACTTGGCCCACGATCCGCGATTCACGGAGATCGTTTCGCCGGCCGACGCCGAGCGGTTCATCGTGGCCGCCCTGGTGCACGATCTGGGCCACTGGCCGTTCTGCCATCCGATCGAGGACATGCAGCTACCGAGCGTGCCGGAGCACGAGCTTTTGGCCAACAGCTTTCTGCTAGAAGGAGAAATCGCCGACGTGCTGCGCGACGACTGGTCGCTGCAGCCCCGCGACGTTGTCGAATTGCTCTCGGGCAAGCCGCAAGATCCCGCCGGGCGGCTGCTGGCCAGCATGCTCTCGGGCCCGATCGACATCGACAAGATGGACTACCTCTATCGCGACAGCCTGCACGCCGGAGTACCTTACGGCCGCAATTTCGACCAGGGACGGCTGGTCGGCAGTTTGTATCTCGACGAGGAAGGCGAGAAGCTGGCCATCACTGAAAAAGGCAAGACGGCCGCCGAAATGATGGTCTTCGCCCGCTACGTGATGTTCAGCGAAGTCTATTGGCATCACGGCGTGCGCTGTGCCACGGCCATGCTGCAACGGGCCTTTTATTTGATCCACGGGCAGCTGGACACCGACGGGCTGTTTCGCCTTTGCGAGCGCCCAATGATCGACGCCATGGAAGCCGCGGCCGCCGAAAGCGGAGCCGCCGAGCTCGTGTCCGGGTTGTTTGGTCCGCAGCGCCGGCTCTACAAGCGTCTGGCTCAATTCAGCGTGTTCGACGAGCCGGAGACGTTCGCCCGGCTGGCCCGGCGACCCTATCCCTGGCTGGCCGCCTGCGCTCAACAGTTCGCCCACGAGGCCAGCACGGCGCTGGGGCGCATCGTCGCCCCGCACGAGATTCTGTTTGACGCGCCGCCGGTGCAACGCGAAGTCGACTTTCAAATCGACGTCTACTTTCCCAAGCGCGGGCGCTACCGCCCGTTGGGTGAAATCTCGCCGGTGGTCCGCGCCCTCGGCACGCAATTGGACGACTACGTCAAGCGCGTGCGGATCTTCGCCCATCCGCGTATCGTCGGCAGTCTGCGTCGGCTATCGAACCTGAACGAGGTACTTTCCACCGCAATCGATAGCACCGACGACTGAGCCGCTATTTGCCCAGCGTGATGCGCGTCGTGGCCGATACGTTCCGCGGCGTCGCCAGCCAGGCCAGACGCCCCTCGTCGATCCAGATGCCGCCACCGGAGCGAAAGTGGTTATCGGCCTCGAGTTCGACGCGGTGGCTGGCGACTTTCTGCAATAGCCTTGCCGCCGGCTGGGCCAGATCGACGGCGAACAGCTCAACCAGGTCCGAGTTCGGAAAGGCCGTATCGAAGCCGATCAAGTACACCTTGTCATCGGTGTCGGCCACGAGATTCACGGCCTGGTAGGAGCCAAAGGAGCGGTCCGGCTGCCAATGTACCTTCTCGGCCGATGCGTCTTGCCACCGCTTGGTGAACGAGAATCGACACTCCTTGTCCGCCAGTGGCTTGCCGTTGGACGTGTAGAAGTCGACCGCCCGGCTGTCCCAGTTGGCCACTGCGACCACGTGGCCGCCCGCGTGCGCCACCAGCCCCACGCCGCCGGCCGTCTTGTCTTTGGGGGCGCCCGATCGCGGGATGGTCAGATGCTCAAGCGGCGCGGGTAAAATCGGCGTGGCCACACTCCAGAACTGAATCTCGCTGCGCGTCTTGTCCTGGTTGTCTTCCACTCCGACGACCAGAACTTCGTCAACGACCTGAATCCCGCCCGCATGCCGTAAGGGCGGCTGCTTCCCATCGGAGGGATAACGCAGCACGTGGATCACGCGGCCTTCGGCCGGCAGCTCGAGCGGAAACTCGGCGACGACCAGGTATCCCACGGTCTGCGAATCGTGCGACAGAAACGCCCATTGCCGCCCGGCCGTAAAGTCGCGCCGCCACTGAATGCCTTGAATGTGCCCGCCGCGCGGCATTTCGGAGACGTCAATCGCGATCTCCAGCAGCACTCCCTCCTCGGGCATCTTCTCAAACGCCGCGGGGACGTTGGCTATTGGTTTGGACGCCATGGAACTAGCGGCGACGGGCGCCGGCCGCCTTTCGGGTCTTGGGTTTCTTGATGAGTCCCCGCAGCACGCGCAGGTTGACCACGTCCATTTCCTCGCCGTCTTCCTGTTCCTTGGCCGTTTCAAGGTACATCGGCACTTCGCGAAACCGCGGGTCGTTGAGCAGGTGGCGAAACGGCTCCAGGCCCAGGTGACCGCGACCGATGTGTTCGTGCCGGTCGACGCGCGATCCCAGCGGCTGCTTGCTGTCGTTGAGGTGAAAGGCCTTGACGCGCTCGAGTCCGACTGTGCGATCCAATTCGTTGATCGTCGAATCGTACTGCTTCCTTGTACCGAGCGGATAGCCCGCGGCGAACGTGTGGCACGTGTCGATGCATACGCCCAGGCGCCGTCCATGCTTCACGCCAGCAATGATTGCCGCCAGATGCTCGAACCGCCAGCCCAGATTCGATCCCTGGCCGGCCGTATTCTCCAGCAGCGCCCGCGTATGAATCCCAGGCGTCTGCGTATGAATCGTATCCAGAGCCCGAATGATGCGGTCGATGCCTTCCTGTTCCGAGCTGGTGGTAAACGCTCCCGGGTGCATGACCACGTAGGGGATGCCCAGCTTGTCGGCCCGACACAGCTCGACGCGGAACGCCTCGACCGACTTCTGCCACAACGCCTCGTCCGGACTGGCCAGGTTGATCAAGTAAGAATCATGCGCAATCGGATGGGAAACGCCCGACTCGGCCAACGCCTGCTGAAACCGGCTGGCGTCCTCATCGGTCAGCTCCTTGGCCCGCCACTGATTGTTGTTCTTGGTAAATACCTGCACGCAGTCGCAGCCCGCTTCGTGGGCGCGCTCGACAGCCTTGTAGTAGCCGCCCGCGATCGACATGTGGGCGCCAAGAGGGGGCAATCCAAAGACTCCGCTTTAGAGAATGCACCGGGCGAAATCGCTGCGCCAGGACGATAGCGCAAACCACCAGGACGCACTATTGTCCCCAGATGGGCGACGCCGAGCAACGCGGGAGATGCAGAATGCAAGCAACCGGCCTCGCACGCGGCCACAGGGGCAACGCGCGCGAGGCCGGTCGTGCAGCTAAGCGGGGGTGACCGAAGCGGCGCGGGGGCCCTTGCCACCGCCTCCCTCTTCGACGACGTACTCGACTTGCTGGCCCTCGGTCAGGTCGTCGAATCCGTGATTGGCCACGATCGAGTGGTGGAAGAAGATATCCTGCCCACTGTCGGTCTGAATGAAGCCGAAACCCTTGTCTTGGACGATTTTCTTGATCTTGCCGACTGGCATGCCTCGTTGCTCCTCGAAAACAAAGAACTCAATAAAATGGAGAGCGCTTCGCTACCGGCGGCAGCCTCGCCGGTTTCGTCGCGGTGCCATCATATCAAAAGGGGGGCCTCTTACCAGACCTGGGGGCACTTTCCTAATTTGATCGGCCGAACTGGGGCCGAGCCCGGCCGGCTCAGGCGGCAATCTCCCGTTTGCTTGTCATGGCACCCGCGGAGGGTAAAATCGAGAGTTGGGTGCGAATGGGCCACAAGGAGGCGGTGCGCTATGGCTGGATGGGTTCTCCCGGCGATCGCGGTTTGCGGCGCCGTTGTTTGTCTGGTTGCCATTTTCTGGCGACCGGTGCGCGCTCGGCTCCGCGAAAGCCACTTGGCCAAGGCTCAGAAAGACTTCCACCGCCAGCGTGAACGGCTCGAGGCTCGCTTTGTCGCCCTGGCCGGCCGCAGCGGCAAGCCCCGCGGGCTGGAGTGGGTCCGCTGCGATTTTGACGATGACGTGATCTACGCCCGGCACCGCCAGAGCGGCGAGTTGTCTGCGTTCGTCGGAGTGACGATCGGTTTCGAGGCCGTCGAAGGCGGCGGCATGGAGGAAGTCGAAGCCGTCGGCAACATGCGGGCAGCCACGGCCGTATTTCGAGTGGAGCGCGGCACTTGGGCCACGGATGGGCGGGCCCTGTTCAATCTCACGCCCAGCGAGGCGGTCGCTTTCTATCAGGACAACCTCGAGTTCGTGGCCCACGAGTTGGCCCACAACGGCGGGTAGGGTCGCATGACCAACTCGTAGCAGGAAAATGCCGGGCAGCCTGCTCGCCGAGGGCGAGCTTGGCACCGACCGGCTGTGAGAGGCAGCGGCGCGCCCGATCAGGCTTCGAGCAGCTTTCGCAGCACGGTTTGCAGGATTCCCCCGTTGCGGTAGTACTCCAGTTCGACGGGCGTGTCGATCCGCACGTTGGCCGAGAACTCTTTCTTCGTGCCATCGGCTGTGGTGGCCACGACCTTCAGCGAGCCGCCGGGCTCGAGATCGTCGCCCAATTCAGGGAAGTCGTACACTTCCTCGCCGGTGAGCCCCAACGACTCCCAGGTTTCCCCCTGGGGGAACTCGAGCGGCAGCACGCCCATGCCGACCAAATTACTGCGGTGGATCCGCTCGAAGCTTACGGCGATCACGGCCCGCACGCCCAAAAGCAGCGTGCCCTTGGCCGCCCAGTCGCGACTGCTGCCGGTGCCGTACTCGGAGCCGGCTAAAATCACCAGCGGCACGTCATCGGCCTGATACTTCATGGCCGCGTCGTAGATCGGCATTTCGGCGCCGTCGGGCAAGTGCCGCGTGACGCCGCCTTCGGTGCCGGGGGCCAGCAGGTTGCGGATGCGGATGTTGGCCAGCGTGCCGCGGGTCATTACCCGGTCGTTGCCGCGCCGCGCTCCGTAGCTGTTGAAGTCGCGCTGCTCGACACCGTTCTCGATGAGATACTTCCCGGCGGGGCTGGTCTTGGCAATCGATCCGGCGGGCGAAATATGGTCTGTCGTCACTGAATCGCCCAACAGCGCCAACACGCGAGCGCCCGAAATCGACTCGATCTTGCCCACTTCGGGCGTCAGGTCGACTAGAAAGGGAGGCTCCTGGATGTAGGTGCTGGTGGCGTTCCAGTCGTACAGCGCGCCCTCGCTGGTTGGCAATTGGTTCCATTTCTCGTTCGACGACATCACGTTCGTGTAGCGAGCCCGGAACATCTCGGGCAGCACGCAAGACTCGATCGTCTCGGAGACCTCGGCCGCGGTGGGCCAGATGTCCTTCAGGTAGACGTCCTTGCCGTCCTTTCCCTGTCCGATCGGTTCGTCCACCAGATCGACGTCGGTCGTGCCGGCCAGGGCGTAGGCCACCACCAGCGGCGGGCTGGCCAGGTAGTTGGCCTTCACCAGCGGGTTGATGCGGCCCTCGAAGTTGCGGTTGCCGCTCAGCACGGCGGCCGCCACCAGCTCGCCGTCGGTCACGGCTTGCGCCACAGGATCGGGCAGGGGACCGCTGTTGCCGATGCAGGTCGTGCAGCCGTAGCCCACGGTGTAGAAGCCGAGCTGCTCGAGCGGCTTGTCGAGTCCGGACTTCTCCAAATAGTCGGTCACCACGCGCGATCCCGGCGCGAGGCTCGTCTTCACGTAGGGCTTCCGTTCCAGGCCTTTCTCTGCCGCCTTCTTGGCCAGCAGCCCCGCGGCCACCATCACCGACGGGTTGCTGGTATTAGTGCAACTCGTGATGGCGGCAATCACGACGGCGCCGTGGCCAATCGTGGCCGAGTGCCCGTTGTCGCTGACATTGGCCGTGCGCTTGAGACCTTGTTCGTCGAGCGCGAAGCCGCGCTCGGACACCGGCGCCGAGAGCGACTTGCGAAAGGAGTCTTTCATCGCCTTCAAGGTGACGCGGTCCTGCGGGCGCTTCGGCCCGGCCAGGCTCGGCTCGACTGTGCCCATGTCGAGCGACACGACCCTGGTAAACGTCGGCTCCGAGTCGTCCTCGCGGAACAATTGGTTCTCTTTCGTGTACCGCTCGACGAGTTCCACTTGTTCGTCTGAGCGGCCCGTGCGGCGTAGGTAGTTGAGCGTTTCGCCGTCGATGGGAAAGAAGCCCATCGTGGCTCCGTACTCGGGCGCCATGTTGCCGATCGTGGCCCGGTCGGCGAGCTTCATATTGGAAACGCCGGGACCGAAGAACTCGACGAACTTGCCGACCACGCCCGTCTTTCGCAGGATCTCGGTCACCGTCAGCACCAAGTCCGTGGCCGTGGCGCCGGCAGGGAGTTCGCCGGTGAGCTTGAACCCGACCACTTCGGGCATCAGCATGTACAGCGGCTGGCCGAGCATGACGGCCTCGGCCTCGATGCCGCCCACGCCCCAGCCGACTACGCCAAGCCCGTTGATCATCGTCGTGTGACTGTCGGTGCCGACCAGCGTGTCGGGCACGGCCACGCGTCCCTCGGCATCGTCGCGCAGAAACACGCCGCCGGCCAGGTATTCCAGGTTCACCTGGTGCACGATGCCCACGCTCGGCGGCACGACGCGGAAGTTGTCGAACGCCTTTTGGCCCCACCGCAGGAATTCGTACCGCTCGCGATTGCGCTCGTACTCGATGTCGACGTTCTGCTCGAGCGCCGTCGGGCTGTTGAACATGTCGACCTGCACGGAGTGATCGATCACCAGGTCGACCGGGATCAGCGGGTTGATCTTGCTCGGGTCGCCGCCGAGACGCTCCATGGCCGAACGCATGGCGGCCAGGTCCACTACGGCCGGCACCCCCGTGAAGTCCTGCAGCACGACCCGCGTGGGCTTGAAGGGAATCTCGACGCGCGCCGGCGACGCCGCGTCCCAGCCGGCCAGGTTCTTGACGTCCTCTTCCCGCACCTCGAAACCGTCGCAGTTGCGCAGCGCCGATTCCAACAGCACGCGAATCGAAAACGGCAGGGCGGCGATCTTGGTCAGCCCTTGCTCTTCGAGCCGGGCCAGCCGGTACAGGCTCGCCGCTCCACTACCCGACTCAAACGATTGACGTGCGCCGAATGGATCCGCGATACGCTCTTTCGACATGTCTGAAAGTCCCCTTGCGTCTCGATGGGCCCAGCGTCCGGACGCTCAAAACTTCCGGCACCGCCGAGATGCGGCGGTCGCCGGAGGGAGCGCGGACTGACCCGTACTTGCGTTGCAACCGGAGCGAATTGTACCGCGCGCGGCGAGCTCTGTCTGCGGGCGCTCAGGCCGGGCCCCGGCCGTCTTTGACGCCCGGCAAAGCGCGAACTAGGTTTCCATAGGCAAACCGCGGTAGTGGGCCGACTTCCTGTCTTCGGCAAGGCCGCGCGATTGACGCGACGGCAAGGGCAACGCATCCATGGCAGACACTTCGCACGACGATCTCCTTGCGCGGCTGACCGGCGGCGGCGCTTCCGACGGCACCGACCCCTGGGCGGGACTCGCCGCCTCGCAACCGAAACACGCGGCCGTCGGCCGTGGGGGCGGTACGGGCGTCGAGGAAGAAGACGAGATCGTGCAGGAGGCCGTCGACCAACTGGTCGACAAGCTGCGCGAAATCACCAAGATGCCCGATGAGGTCCGAACCGGCGCGCCACCGCCCGTCGAACGCGTGCCGGCTACGCCTGCCGAACCACCCGCGTCGTCGCAACCCGGGCCCGACGAATTCGTGCCGGTCGAGCCGACGTCATTGGCCGAGGCCCAGATGACGCCCAGCTTCGTCGAGGGCCTGATCCTCAAGCTGATGCTTTCGCGGGGCGACCTGACCGGCCGCGAGATTCACGATCACATCAAGCTGCCGTTCCGCATCGTCGACGAGTTGCTGCACGACATGAAGACCGACCAGGTCGTCGTGCACAAAGGCTCGGCCCCGATGAATGACTACATTTACCAGTTGACCGACGTGGGCCGCGAACGCGCCCGGAGGCTGGCGGCACATTGCACCTATTTCGGTACGGTGCCGGTCTCGCTCGAGCACTACATCGAGGCCGTATCGCGACAGTCGCTCACGCGTCAGCACCCGACGGCCGCCGACCTGAAGCGAGCCTTCGGCGACCTGCTGATCAATCCCAAGATGCTTCGACGATTGGGGCCGGCGATCAACTCGGGCCGCGGTCTGTTTCTGTTCGGTCCCCCGGGCAACGGCAAGACGAGCATGGCCGAGCGCGTGACCAAGGCATTCGGCCAATTCATGTGGATTCCGCGCGCCATCGGCATCGACGGCGAGATTCTCCGTCTGTTCGACCCCAACGCGCACGAAGAGGCCCCCTTGCCCAGCGGCAGCGGGCTGCTCGAGGAGTACAAGGTCGACAAACGGTGGGTCCGCATTCGCCGCCCCACGGTCGTCGTTGGCGGCGAGTTGACGATGGCCAACCTCGAAGTGGCACTCAACAGCTCAACCGGCATCAGCGAAGCTCCGGTGCAGTTGAAGAGCAATTGCGGCACGCTGGTGATCGACGACTTCGGCCGCCAGCGGATGAGTACCGATGAGCTGCTCAACCGCTGGATCGTGCCCCTGGAAAAGCGGACCGACTACCTCAATCTGGCCAACGGCAAGAAAATCGAGGTGCCGTTCGACCAGTTGGTGATCTTCTCCACGAACCTCGAGCCGAAGGACCTGGTCGACGACGCGTTTCTGCGGCGTATTCCCTACAAGATTGAAGTGACCGATCCCTCGGAGGACGAGTTTCGCGATCTGTTCAAGATGATGGCTCCGCAACTCGGCTTCGAGTACGACGACGACGTCGTGACCTACGTCATCGAAACGCACTACCGGGCCACCGGGCGTCCGATGCGCTGCTGCCAGCCGCGCGACTTGCTCACTCAGGTCCGCAACATGTGTCTGTTCGAAGAGCGCGAGATGGAGTTGACCAACGACGCGATGGACTTCGCCGTCGACAACTACTTCGCCGTGCTCTGATTTGGTAACGCGCTCGCCTGGCTCATCGGCGACGGCGCGTTCCTGCTTATCTGCCTGCCCGCGCCGCATCGGCCGACTCTTCCGCGTTGGCGCTTTCGGGCTCGAAGAACTCCACAACCCGCATCGCACCCTGCCCGAGGTAACGCACGGCCGTGTAGTGCCCGGCGTCCCACCAGACGATCTCCGGCTCGCCGAAGGCACGCCACAGCGACTTGGTGCATTCGGGCGGCACGACTTCGTCGTTGCTGGCGTTAAGCATCAGAATCTCGCGGCCCGCCACCGGCCTGGCATAGGTGACCGGATCGATCGGCCGTAGCGTTTCGAACAGCTCCTCCTTGGTGCGACCCAGCGAAGTCCAGTGCTCGCGCAGTTCGGCCATCTCGGTGCTGCTCCAGGCCACCTGGCCCATGTCGCCGCCGGCCAGCAGAAAGGCCGCTTTGTGGAAGCGCGGTTCGAGGCTCACGGCCAGGGCGCTGGTGATGCCTCCCAGGCTGATGCCCATGATACCGATCTGGTCTTCGTCGATTTCCGGCCGCGAAGCCAGCCAAGCCGCGGCACGGCGAATGTCGAGCACGGCCTGGGTCATGCCGCTCACGGTCTGCTCGGGGTCGAGCGAGATCATCCGCACGTCGACGCCAGGCTCGCGGCGCTCGCCGTAGTAGGGCATCTTCAGAAACAGTGCGGCGACGCCCCGCCCGGCGAGAGCCCGGCAAAACAGTCGGGCCAGATCGAAGTCGCCGCCAAGAATATGCAGGACGATCACACCCGGCCTGGTGCCCTCAGCCGTGGGGCAGAAATACTCGCAGTGCACCGTATTGTTGTTCGGATGCGGCGTGACGACCGGTGAGGGGAACGTCACCTTCGAGACCGACATCACCGTGCCCCGCGTGGGCTGCGGCTCCTGGCGGTATCTGAATTCGGCTGCTGGCAGACGGAAACGCGCGGGGATAGCGCTTTCGTCGCCGACCGGCGCAAACTCGACCGTGCCGGTCGTGGCGTTGGATTCGCCGGCAAATGATGAGTCGCTCGATAGCGCGACCGCGAGGAGCAGCAGCGAAACAACGTAGCGGCGGGGCATGCAGGAACTCCGGTAGGGGGCAGGTCGGCGATCCAGGCACCTGGGCGGCATCGTCCGCCCACGGTCAAAACGAACAAGGTGGATAGCGCACTGATAAGAGGCCGGCCCGGGATTCTACCCCCGGACCCGCCAACGGGTTTCACGATTTGGTTCGTTTCACGCGCTATGCACGCCGACGCAGACGGCGATAGCCGACCGCAGGCACGACGGCGCAGGCCACGCCTAGCAACGCCAGGCTGCTGGGTTCCGGCACGGTGACGACCTGTCCGGTGAAGGCGGCCGTGATGGGCAGCACGACGCCTGGAGATATCTCGACGGGAATCACGACTTCGAGGTTGATCGGAAGGTAGACGTAGTGCGTGCCGTTGATCGGCGTCGTATAGCCGCTACCGCCACTGGAGTTGAGGGCCATGTTGCCGGAAATATCCACCGACTCGGCGATATCGGCAAAGCCCGACAGGTTGGCGTCGAGGTTGCCGGCCGTGCGCTCCAGCTCGAGCGCCGAAGCGTCGAAGACTCCCCCGGCGAGGGCTTCCGGTCCGCGCACAACACGCCAAATCAAGATGCGCTGCGGCTGATGCGTTACCCTGAATGGATGTGTGTTTCACACCTTGGGTAGGGTGTTTGGGGTCGTTTTCGCTCGTTATCCAAGTATTTTTTCGGAAATATTAGCGCAGCTATGGGATTTCTGAGCATTCGATGATGATGTGGCGCTGGCCCGGCGGCGCTCGCTCGCTGCCGCTTTCAGCGGCTGGGCGTGGCGTATAATTCCTCGGCGGATTTTTCTCCCGTCTGTCGTCTTGCTCCCCGTCATTCCCTTCGCGGGCGCGACTCCCTCGCCGCAGGTGTTCTGCAATGCCCAACGTGCTGCTACTCGGCGCCGGCAAGATCGGCCGTATGATCGCCAAGATGCTCACCGAGAGCGGCGAGACCGATCTACTGGAGGGCGGCGGCGACCATGCGGACCCGGAACGGCGAGCGGCGCAGTTTAACGGACAAAACGGGCAGGTCAATTCTGCCCCGACCC